>Ga0209456_10001694_pt1 | contig 10633 bp, 8 predicted proteins | sample COG_11_FD_184755 | JGI IMG/M metagenome (GOLD analysis project Ga0209456, IMG submission 184755) | Pelagic marine sediment microbial communities from the LTER site Helgoland, North Sea, for post-phytoplankton bloom and carbon turnover... | ecosystem: Environmental > Aquatic > Marine > Neritic...
CTATTGCAAAAAGAATATACAAATTGAGGGAAAATGAGCTGGCCTTGAAATCCCTTGAACAAGGATTTGAAGAAGGAGGTTACCATTTGGCCATGCAGCGTACCGCCGAGATGATGATCACGAATCGTGATACGATCTACGTTCCTTCATGGCAAATAGCTACACTTTATTGCCGTGCCGAAAAGAAAGAAGAGGCTTTGGAATGGCTGGAAAAAGCGTATGAAGAACATGACAGCAACATGCCTTACATTAGTGTAGATCCTCTTTTTGACTTTTTACGCGAAGAACCTCGATTTCTAAATCTTCTGAACAAAATGGACTTGCCAGTATAGAAGTCAAAGTATTATAAAGAGCCCTAAAAGGGTTGTTGCTCAAGTTAATCCAATGCAGGCTATCGCCTGTCTGTTTTTTTTGTTTTCACCGCTTTAGTGCTTGGCAGCACTTCGCTTTAAAAACAAAAAATCCAAACACTTTCGTGATTGGATTCTCTTACCATGTTTTGCCTTATTAATAATAAGGGCACACTTTTTAGCTATTTTTAATATAAAGTAAGCATGGGGATATACTTCTTTTTCCTATTTATTTAGGAATACCTATTGTGAAATCTAGACGCATTAAATAGTTATAGCGAAACTAGGTTAGTCTTATATACCTTGGTTTAGCGAAACCAATGTAATTCGTTTAATTGCCGGAACCTCTTCTTGCTCCATTACCAATCATCCATTCACCTTCGTTTTAAAGTTTCCGTATGTCAGCTTCCATTAAGCTTATCGTATTTACCAGTGAAACCAAATTTGCTTCTCCTTAAACTATATTTTTTTATACAATAGCAGCTGAAACTAAATTCAAAACTTGTACCTCATCAACATAATATTGGAATAAAAAAGGCCGGTGGCATAATTCAAACTACCGACCTTTTGCAATCCTTATATATTCGTTTATTGATAAACTCTTATATAATCCACTTCCATGGTGTCTTGGGTAAACGCACTATCAATAGCTCCACCAAGTGTACCGCCCATGGCGATGTTCATTATGAAAAAGAAATCAGCGTTAAACGGAGTTGCAGAAGAATTCACAAAACTGGTATGGATAAATTCATCATCGACCACAAACTTGATGCTGTCTGGAGTCCATTCCACCGTGTAATTATGAAACTCAGAAGTTGCTGTGGATATGGGGATAGAACCAGTTACAGCAGTTCCACCAAAGTTACCTGGATAATGTAAAGCACTTGAAACAATATTGGCACTGTTTCCAACATGTTCCATAATATCTATTTCACCACAATCAGGCCATCCAACTGTATCGAAATTAGCGCCCAAGGCCCATAGTGCAGGCCATGTACCTCCACCAGAGGGGAGTTTAGCCCTAATCTCTACACGACCATATGTAAACTCATATAAGTTCTCTGACTTGATTCGTGCAGAAGTATAGGCACCTGCAGGACTCACTCCAAAATCGAAGAATACAACGATACGATCAAAGTTATAAGCCGGAGCCATGCTAAAATCAAAAGTCAGAGTTTCCCAACTTTCAGACACGGTGGTATTCATGTCAACTTCAAAATTTTCATCGGCATCAGCAGAATTTTCAAGTTTTAGTTTCACAACCGCACCCACTGTTGGAGACCAGGTTTTCATACTGATACTTGAATACGTTGTCAGATCCAATGGGGCGGACACATCAAAGAAAGATCCGGCCCAAGTTTCAGCACCTACAGGTTTGGTAGACTCTCCCACCATGGCAGATGTATTTGCACCAGAGGCATCAGGATTGGCCACAACCTGTGTCGATGCACCTCCAAAACCTGTAAAAGTTGGTGCGGTTCCTTCGAAATCATCAACTGACGAAGTGGCTCCGCCCGTGGCAACCAAAGTAATATCATCAAAATAGTGTACGGTGGCTTCTCCGCCCTCAGACTTGGCTGTAATTTTTAGCATTCCCCCTTCAACGACAACATTGCCAGGATCATCAGTATAGGTTTGCACCTCGTTATTTCCCCATCCTCCTGCACCAAGATCGTAGGTCCAATTGGAAGGATTAGGAGCACCGTCTACATCAAATTCATCTGACCATACCAAATTAGAATAAATGCTTTCAAGCTTTTCGTCTCCGCCTCCGGTTGCGGGTTCTGAAGAAAATCTATGATACCACGCCAAATCTGGATTGAGGGCGTCATATGTTCGCACATATAGTAAATCTTCACTTATGGATAGAATTTCATAGGTAGAAGACCCAACGTAATATCCCATAAACCCGTCATTGGAATAATCTATTTGCGTTCCTGTCGTTTCTGCCTCGGGTACATTGCCCTGGACGGATGACAGGGCAACCGTTTTGGTACCCGAAGTATCAAAATCATAACAAAAATCGTCGACTTCGGTACCTCCTACCACATCTTTGTGCGCGGAATTGAAAAAAGTCTGTCCCTTGTTATCGAGGGAATAAGATATTACGTCGCCATCGACTGAAAAGGTCAGTTCATCGTCACATAGGCAATCCGAGTCAGGGCTACCACACTTTTCGAAAGCTTGGGCTGAATACCATTTGGGGTACCACCAATCTCCGTCGATTCCTTCCCGTGCAGGACCAACCCCGAGGTGTCCCGGTTCCGCCGCCGACAAATACCATGTTTTTGAATCATCGTTGGTCAGGAAAGAAATTATCTCGGCAAACTCCGACGGTTCCCCGTCAACATTTACTTCTATTTGAATTGTCTCCGAAACACTTAAACCCCCAGCTCCATTTGCTGTTACAGTAACACTATAGGTATTCTGTCCTCCCATATCGTAGAACTTTACCACATTGCCGGTAAATGATTCTTGAGATGTACCATCACCAAAAACAAATGTAAATGAAGAGGCATTTGTAGCCTTTGCCTCGAATGTAACCTTTCCGGAACCATCATTACTAATTTCTGATGTAACTACAAGATTAGATGGGGTCAACATCTCGGGAGTTTCCTCAGAACAACTCAATAAAATCAAAAAGAGTGTCGAAATAATGTAATTGATATTTTTCATATTTTTCTTTTTTAAACTCGTTACGGCTTTGTTTTAGAAATTAGTTCTGATCTTGAATCAAACATTGGAATATCTTCTGCCGTTAAAGTACTATTGCAATATAATTTTTTTTTAAGGAGAATCTATATTAATTACACTTATTACATTATCCAGAGCCAGCCACAAATTGTGTTCGGCATCTTCATAGATGGATAATACCGTATTGTTATTCAGGTCTTTTTCCTGTTTGGCTTTATTGTTTTCACTGCTTAAGTGTCTGTTGACGCTACGCTATAAAAACAAAAAATCCAACCACTTTCGTGATTGGATTCTCTTGGTCGGGGTGGCAGGAAGCTGCCAAATCCGTTCAAATATTTAAATATCAAATAGTTACACAGTTAATCCTTGCTGCGATTCACCGAATCGTTCACTAAATGCAAAAAGAACTATTTTAAGGCAAACTGTATTGCCGCTTTGTTACTATAAAGATACAATCAATATTTGATATCATGTAACAAAGTTTTGGTTCAAAAATAGTTCCTTATAACGGTGAGTATATGCCTAGTGCGACCGCTTAGGGAGCATTATCGCATATACATTGTTATAGGCTTTCTTTAATCATTTTCCCATTTTCCTGCGAAAAACTCTTCAATTACTTTATATAGAACTTCTGACCATATTGACTTTCTATTGTAAATTCCAGCTGGACCATGTCCGTCATTAGGGACAATCCATAGGTATGAATTCGGTATAGATTGATAAGTTGTAACTGGTATATTAATTGGAAAATATTTATCTCTATCACCATGAATAATTAATGTGGGACATTTTATAGTTGATAAATATGCCGAAGTAAAATTCATGTCGTCATAAGAATTTGCAAAAGCATTAAACTGCGCCACAAGCATTTTTATTTGCTTTTCACCTCCTGGTTGATAGTATTCCCCATGATTCTTCCATTCTTCATAAGTCTTTGATGCCATTATGGGTCTGGATTGAGCAGGAAAAAAGGACGTTGCGGCAACCAATATGAGTGATGATATCCTAGTTGAGTCCATAGTTGCCATATGCGTTAAAGTCATTGCTCCAGAACTTTGTCCTAATGCATCAAATTTGTCAATATTTAAGGAATCCATCAAGCCATACATATCAAGGGCAGCCATTTTATGTGTAAATATTTTAGATGGGTTTGTTGAATTCCCATGGCCTCTTAGGTCTGGTATTATCAATAAGTGATGCTTTGAAAGGTCTTCGACCCATGATTCCCATGCTTTATGACTAAGTGAGAAACCATGAATTAATAATAATGGTTTTCCTTCACCGTGCGTTTCGTAGTAAATTTTTACTCCGTTTGTTTCAACAAATTTCCCATTTTGTGCAACTATGATATTTGAACTTAGTAACAGGAAAACAATAATTAATAGATTTTTCATTGTTGGTGTTTTTTCTTTGATTGCCTATAACGTGTTTGTATATGAGCTATAGGTATTAGCCTATGGCTTATATACGTTGTTGTGAGTAGTTATCATTCTAAGTTTAAGAATGTTTTTGCATTTTGGTATAGGATCATCTTTTTTTCTTCTTCAGTTAAGAAATCCATACTATTAAGAAATTCTATGGATTTAGATATGGCTCCCGGCCATACCATTTGATCTGAACCAAACATAACACGATCTAATACTCTTGCATTTTTAGCGAATTTAAGTAGTCGTATAGCATAGTCAGTAGCTATTGGGTCGACCCATAATAAAACACCCAGATCAATATATAGATGTCTATAAAGTGATAACATTCTTATTGCATGTTCAAAAAAAACTTCACCGCCATGCATTAAGTAAACCTTGAGTTTTGGATACTTTACTAAGACGTCCTCTATAAGAAACGGATCTCCCAATGAAATTCTAAATTTTGGACAACAAGTATATGGAGTCATAGGCGGCCCTCCTCCTGTATGATAGGCGACAGGAACCTCATATTTCTCGCATAGTTGTAAATAAGGCGCGTAGATTGGATCATTAAGTGTTCGACCAAAATAAACTCCTGTTATCTCTCCAAAAACTTTAATTTTACCCTCCATTATTAATTTCTCAAATTTATCGATGGAAATTAATTCCTCATCATCCATATATCCAGGAATAAATCTTGCATCGGCCGTAACATATTTTTCAACGCTCTCCATAGAAGTCCCACTTACTACGGCGAATTCAATTTTATGTTTATCTAATAAAGCAATTGTTTGTTGTAAGTGTTCGTCTGCAGTCTTTGGCGATTGAATGCCTGTTGGATGCTGAATTCCTCCCCAATAATCGGTAGATGAATAACTATGAACATGAACATCGATTATTTGAGCCTGAACTATTGTCAGGCTAAATAAAAATGAAAAGACCAGAAAGAATATTTTGTAATTCATGATGTATTTGGTTTTAATTACTCACAACGGTTAGTATAAGGCGCGTTTCAATGCGCTTTATCCATTGTTGTAAATAGTTTTTATAATTGTCTAACTTTTCAGGCATGAATTAAGAACAGTTCATTAATGATTTTTAACGTTTCAACAATTGCTTCTTTAGGATTGTAAGCAGTGTCAGAAATACCAGAAACTACTCTGGATATGTTATGATCAACGGTTCCCTTCGAGTTCCAAGTGTATGATTGGGCAACTGTCAAATAAGCAGAAAAATTATGATGCCCTGATCCAGGCCTCTCTCCAATTAGGTGAATAATACAATGACTTTTTGGGGAGGATGACTTTTGACCAAACAAGATTTCTCCACAAGCATAACCGGCTCGTACACGTCCATTCTTTAGCACTAGGTGTTTATCACTCAGTGAGTAATTGCGTTCTTTTAACTTACTTAACAGGCCATTTAAAAAAGGCAATAAGTGTCCCTCATCCATCAAGGCCTTGGCATTTAATCCATCAGAAATGATGATTTGAATATCTTGAGCGGATCCATTCCAGGAATTCTTGATGGACTTGATTTTTTCAATGGAATTGGAACTTAATACTTCCCCTGACACAGGGTGATATACGTAGTCTTTTCTATCTTTAGATTTTGTGGTTATAGCAATAGAAGTGGGAATGCTCTGCACAAATGCGGAGTTGAGTTCTGTCCACAAACTCACTTTGGCGTCTTCGTATAAATAATGCACTTGTTTGTCCAAGGCTGGCTTTAAATCCCAGTAATTATCTCCAAAGCCTTGCGCAATGGGAACGCCGCGCTCTTCTATTCTGGCGATGGCCTGCTTTCCTTCTTCATAAATTTCTTCCAGCGATCGTTCATCTTTTTTCATTTTTTTGAATTGGTAATACACCCAAATTGGGTCCCCAAAATGTTTTGTTGGATTTCCTTGCTCATCAATTATTTTAAGTTCTTTAAAGAAATCCCACATGGCATCATTTACCTTATAACCAAACTGCTCACGTATCTTAACATGGTTGTTAAACGCAGTTGTTAAGTAACTGAGCATCGGGTCATTTTTAGTCGGCAATGCCATCAAATAGGCCGGGTTTGCTGGCATCACACTTTCAATGCACCAGTCTAAATCCTCTAAGTTCACATCCATGTGCAACGTGGAGCATATGTCTAAACCAATGGTCAATCCATGCAGCTTCCCCATCACAGTATCTTCCAAGCAACACCGCACCAGCTGCTCCTTGGTTCTGAAGACTTCTGGGCCGATAAACCCTGCAACATCATTCACATGTACCCATGAGTTATTGGCGCCTTTCAACGCATCAATCCTTTGTTTTAAAACCCTTAGAAATCCATATTTTCTTGATTCATGCATCACCATATCGAACCCTGCTGCATGCCCATTGGTCAGGTCAGCTCCTTGGCCGGTTTCGGCATAGAATCCATATTGCCCATCTCTTTGAGAAGCGTATTGCAACATTTTATTGATGGTGACATCATAGGTTTTGTTCGCATTTACAGTGCCTGCGATACTCTGAAACCAAATCCCGGTAATTCCGGTATTTTCTTTTTCTACTTCCGCCTGAATGTCAATATGTGAGAGAACGCAGTTTGGAATCGTTTCTTCCAAACCGAAAGTTGCAATAATGTCGAATAGAGCATGTTCAATTTTTGCAACAGATGTAGGTTCGCTGGAAACAGGGTTGGTGCCTAAAACAACATCTCCAACTGCATACGACCACGCATCAAAGACTTGCCAGCTAATCTCTTCTATATTATCCGTTGGGGAATTCGGCTGTACTCTAGCTCCCATATAGCCTTTACTTCCTATTTTACTATTTGGCAGAGGGTTAAAAACTTTTTTACTGATTTGAATGAGCTCATCATTAGTCATTAATTTTACCAAACATGCAATTACATCGCTACTCAGGCATGGCATGATCTCTTTTATCTTCTCCTCGGGTTGGGACATAACAAAGTCTTTAAGTTCTCGTAGCGTCCAGTTTTCTAATGTTGGATTTTCCTTAGTTGATTGTTGAATTAGCTCGAGGATCTCATCTTTATACACTAAATGTTCATTCAGACTGCCGATGTTAGTATTACCAAGTAATTCCCTTGCATGGGTTCTCGACTGTTTATTAGCAGCCGAGATGTTCAGTGACATGTCACCTTCTTTGAACTCGTTCGCGGCACCTAAAATTTGTCTGTACAGCGTGATATCAAATTCCCCCTTAACTCTATTGATGTAACTGAAAATGTCCTCACCGCTCGTTGGGTTTTGGATGACAACGCCCCCTGAAGAAGTCGCTAACGCTTCATTTTTCGAAACGAAAAAATCACACCCGTTTAAGATTAGAACCGAAGCTCCGGCTAATCCCGACAGTTTTATAAATTCCTCTCTAATCATTATAATAGATATGGGCTTCTTGTTTGTTTTATAAATTATTTACAACGGTTTGTGCATGAAACGCAGCGTTTAAAAAGACGCTAGCTTTTCGGATTAACACAGAGCCGAATTTTTATATTTTGTTTTTATCTTACTAATTCCAAATTTAAAAATTTGTCGCTATATGCAAATTAGCACAAAACTTCGATTTAGCACTTATCAGCTATGTTTTATACACCATGTTAGCTGCTGGCTTTAATTTCTCAACTCTTTTAAATATAGATTTTCTATTGTCTTAATATGATGTAAATCGTGTCCGAGAATATGATATCCCAAAGCTCGTGCACTTGCTTGATTTCCGTTTGCAATCCCTATGCGCTTTAATGATTTATCAGAAAGTCCATTAAATAAAGTAATAGTTGACAATCTTAAAGCTTCATATTCTTCCATTATATTCTCAATTGTTCTCTCTGATGTGTCAGAATTAAGATTATAATCTTCTTGTTCAAATCCTGGAAGATTTGTTTTGTCATTTCTGGCAAAACAAAGAGCTCTATATCCATATATCCTTTCATCATCAATTATATGGACTAAAACTTCTTTAATTGACCATTTATTCTTTTCATATCTATAGTCTAATTCTTCAATGGATAAGTTGTTAACCAAAGTTTTTGTTTTATCTAAACTTGATTTCAACTGCTCAATAAGGCTTCCGTCTTTTTTCACTAATTTCATATACATCTCAGCATATAGAGGATACTCATTTTGAGATGGGAATTCAATATGTTTATTCATTTAGGTCTTTATTTTTTTGTGCTTGCAGCTAACGGATGGGCTAAATGCAGTAGCCGACGAATGAAGGCTATTGACATTTTAGCCGTTGTTGTGCAGAGTTTTCTTTAACTAGGTAACTAGTCTGTATAAAAAAAGATATGCCAATTAATTCAATAGCCAGTTTTTCCATAACGAATGTAATTTTAGATAATTCTCAAAATCAAATAACCAAATTAAAATTTTGGTCTCTTTTGAATTATTCTTCTGAGCGAATTGTCACTAGACGACGACTGTCAGGGCGTAGCACATAAGAAGCTATGGTAAGAGCCAAGATTACGAGAGGTGGTGCCATATTTGCAAACGTATCCCCAATAAAGACGTGTGAGGCGAAGGCTGCTGTCATCGCAAAGATAACACCCGCATAAGCCCACTCTTTAAACCAGGGAATACCAGGAACTATTATTGCTATTGCACCTAGGACGTAAGCCGTTCCAAGAATGTTCATCACATAAAGTGGGAAACTGATGTTATGCATCGACTCAATTAAGAAATCTTGTTTAGTAAGTGCCCCTATCCCGCTAAATAGCAAGATGAATGTAAGCAGCCCAGTGACTGCCCAGTAGGTAATTGATTTCATATTCATATCTTATTTTTTTACATTTTAATTTCTTTGCAGCTCTATGTAATCCCATAATTATTGTTTGGGAAACATTTGAGTTTTAAATTCTGCACAACGGTCTGTATAAAAGGTCGTTTTTAATGCCTTTTATACTTTGTTGTGCTCTCGTTTATTTTCTTGTATTATTTTCTCTCTATGGGCTTTCCCCCAATTCGTCAATTCGATAATTAGTGGCACAAGTGTATACCCATAGTCTGCCAATTTATAAGTCACCTTGACTGGCAAAGAGTCATAAACTTTTCTTTCCACCAATTCGTTTATCTCTAAATCCTTTAACTCTTTGGACAACATTCTGGGCGATATTTTTGGAAGCCCTTTTTCCAATTCAGAATACCTGAATTCACCATTACAAAGCAATGCGATAATTTGCATTTTCCACCTTCCTGAAATGATGTCTAAAGCATCCTGCATGGATCTCAGTTCCTTTTTGTAATGTTCAATTATTTCCAATGGAGGCTTATCTATTCGATAGCTTTTGAATTCTTCAATTTTTGCTTGTAATTCCTTATTCATTCTAAACTTGTTAAAGCAAATATACACTATACTTTTGTATAGTACTATATTTTGTATAGTGATTTGTTTGTAGCTTTGTTTTCACAAAAGAGGAAGCAGATGAAAAACGAAATCACAATAACAGTATTTGGTGCTAATGGAAACTTAGGAAGTCACTTTGTAAATCAAGCGTTAGAGGCTGGATTTAAAATAAAGGCATTTGTTAGAAATGCAGCCAGTTATGAGCATTCTAATAATTCTAAAGTTGAAGTCATTGAAGGAAATGCTACAACCTTAGGGGATGTTGAAAAAGCAGTTACTAATAATGATGTTGTTGTTAGTTGTCTCGGCAATCCAAAAAAGGTTCAAATCATGTATAAGTCTCATGACAATATTTTAAAGGCAGCTTCTAAGCAAACTAACATTCCAAGATGTATTTTGATTTCAAGCATTGGTTGCGGAGGAACATCTTGGATTATTAAGCAAATGCTCACACTTATTGGGGGAAAAGCAAGTTTTGCTGATTATGAAAAAGCAGATAAACGTATAAGAGAGGAAAAATCAGTTTCATTTGTCCTAGTGAGACCATATGCCCTAACGGATAAAGAAGGGAAAGGGAAATACTACGTTACTAAAAATCAAAAAGGAACTTTCTTAAAATCAATATCCAGAGCAGATGTCGCAAAGTTCATGTTAGATGCAGTAACAGATGCTCAATGGGATGGAAGTCCAGGTATCCTTCTAGGAGGAGCTAAATCATAGTTCCTGTAATATGGAGCACAACGGTTTAGCTTAACTGCGTTTTAATGCAGTTTAGGTTTTGTTGTATACCGTTTTTTATTCTTTTTCAGTTTTTAAACTCACAAAATATACCTCAATT
>Ga0209456_10001695_pt1 | contig 10632 bp, 11 predicted proteins | sample COG_11_FD_184755 | JGI IMG/M metagenome (GOLD analysis project Ga0209456, IMG submission 184755) | Pelagic marine sediment microbial communities from the LTER site Helgoland, North Sea, for post-phytoplankton bloom and carbon turnover... | ecosystem: Environmental > Aquatic > Marine > Neritic...
CATCTATGAATCCAGGCCGAACGTGACAGCGGACGCCGCCGCCCTCTGCCTCAAGAGCGGTAATGCGGTCCTGCTTCGAGGCGGCAAAGAGGCGTTCCAGAGCAACACGGCGATCGCGGAGATCTTCACTCAGGCGCTCGCGGAAGAAGGCTTGCCGCCTGAGGCCGTCACACTTTTGCCCACCACGGATCGACAAGCGACTTTGGTAATGATTGGTCTTGATGGTATTCTGGACATGGTCATCCCGAGAGGTGGAGAAGGATTGATTCGGTTCGTCGCCGAGCACGCAAGAGTTCCTGTCATCCAGCACTACAAAGGTGTGTGTCACGTCTTTGTCGACCGTACCGCCGACTCCGAGATGGCTCTTCAGATCGCGCTCAATGCAAAAGTGCAGCGCCCCGGCTTGTGCAACTCCATGGAGACGCTCCTGGTCGACGCTGATGTTGCGCCTACATTCTTGCCGAAGCTGGGCGCCAAGATGGAAGCCGCGGGCGTCGAGATCCACGCGGACGATCGCGCGGCTGCTCATCTCAACGGCGTCAAAAGCGCGACCGACTCGGACTGGGACACCGAGTATCTCGACTTGATCCTCAATGTTGGCGTCGTGGACGGCATCGACGGGGCGCTCGAGCACGTGGCGAAACACGGCTCGAATCACACCGAGGCGATCGTCACCGAAGACGCCGCGCATGCCGATCGCTGGCTACGCGAGGTCGACGCGAGCTTGGTTCTAGTGAACGCATCGACTCGTTTCAATGATGGCTTCGCACTCGGCCTCGGCGCCGAGATCGGAATTTCGACAACAAAGCTCCACGCATATGGTCCAATGGGCCTGGCAGAGCTCTGTACTCTCAAATGGGTAGGCCAAGGAGAGGGCCAAGTCAGGCAGTAAAGGAGGAAACTAGTTGAGCAAACAAGCAGAAGGCGCACAACTGAAATCAGACCCGAGTCCCCCTTCGAGTGACGACCAAATTGTCGGCCGTGAGCTGGCTCTAAAGGTCGCCGAGGCAGCGCTCGATAAGAAGGCAGCAAGCATCGAGATCATCGATGTGCGCGGCAAGGTCGACTACACCGACTACGTCGTCGTCATGAGCGGGCGAAGCGACCGCCAAGTTGCGGCCATCGCGCGCGGTATCGAAGAGGACCTCAAGCACAAACATGGGTCTCGGTGCTCGGGGGTCGAAGGGCTTCCGCAGGGTAACTGGGTGCTTCTCGATTTCGGCGATGTGGTCGTGCACATTTTTCATCAGGACACGCGCGGCTACTACGACATCGAGGCGCTCTGGCTCGATGCGGATCGGGTAGAGTTCGAAGGCCAACAGGCCGACGAGGGTTTCCGTTTTCCGTAGACCCTCGCGTCGTGCGCGTAAGAATTATCGCCGTTGGCAAAGCGAAGGATCGTGATTTGCGGTCCCTTCTCGGCGACTATTACGCGCGCATCGAGCGATACGCCAAGCTCGAAGAGATCGAGCTCAAAGACGGCAAGGCCGATGAGGTAGCCGAACGCCTGGCGCGCAGCATCCCCGATCGGTCGCGTGTCGTTGCACTCGAAGTCGATGGCAGCGCCATCGGCAGTCGAGACTTCGCGAAATGGCTGGGCCGAGCCGAGAACGAGTCGGTTCAAACCGTGGTGTTCTTGATCGGCGGCGCCTACGGACTGCCGCAGGAGCTCTCGAAGAAGGCAGACCTAAGGCTTTCGTTGTCAGCGATGACGCTGCCGCACCGGCTAGCGAGGTTGTTTCTGGCGGAGCAGATCTATCGGGCGTTCTCGATACTGCGGGGGGAGCCGTACGACCACTAGGTTAGTGTCAGTTACACCGCCCGCCCACCCCCACCCGTAATCCTCCCTGCCGCGCCCATCGCTTCACTTGGGCTTGGCGGCGCATTCGCGCCGGGCTTCGCCCTGCGGGCTCGCGCTGCCGCGCATGGCTTGCGGCGTCAGTGTCAGCGCAACGTGTTGGCGGGATGTCCGATGTTGCTGCGTGCACGATCTCCTCGAAGGCTTCCTCAGTCTCGTCGCCCCCACTCGCTGTGCTGGCTGCGACGAGTTGGCTGACGGCGCTTCGGTCTTCTGCGCTTCCTGCATCGTCCTCCTCGAACCGCTTGCTGGCCGCGGCGCCGTCTTCGAGTACGGTGGCCCCATCGCCGATGCGATTCAGCGCTTCAAGTACGATGGCCGCAGCGAGCTCGGCGCGGTGCTCGCCTCGTTGATGGTGGAGCACGCTGAACACTGGGCGGGCAAAGTCGACGCTGTCGTCCCGGTGCCCCTCCACTGGCGGCGGCGCCGCAAGCGTGGCTACGACCAAGCCGCGCTGCTGGCGAGGCCCTTGGCCCGGTCACTTGGGGTTCCTGCGTTGCTGCGGGGGCTTCGTCGGGTGCGGAACACGCCGAGCCAGGTCGACCTGCCGCATGCCGAGCGCCAGCGGAACATCGCAGGCGCGTTTGCGCCTTGGCGGCTGTCCGGGGTGCGGCGGGTCCTTCTCGTCGATGATGTGCGAACGACGGGGGCGACGCTCCGGGCCGCTTCGGCGGCTCTGAATGCTGGCGGTGCGGCCGAGGTTCAGCCCCTCGTGCTGGCGGCTCGCGTTCTCATCGAAGCGACGTAAAGTGGCCGCGTGCGGGGCTTCATTCTTTGCTGGGCGTGCTTAGTAGGGTGTGCGCAGCCCGAGTCGGTCCAAGATCCGCTCGACTATCTGAGAATCGGCGTCGACCCCAGTGGGGAGGCGGACGCGATCATCGCGGACCTTGAGGCGCACGGTTTCGAGATCGGCCGCCGGATCGACGAGCGCGACTTCGTAGCCTTCGACGCTGCTCGGGGCCCCGACACGACGGTTCGCGTGGTCTCCGCGCGCGGTCCCACCTTGTCGGTTCAGGTGCCAGACGTGCGTTGGCCGGAGCGGCTCTGGGTCGAGCTCGCCCCTGACCCCCGGCCCGACTTCGACCGCGACGGCCGGCGCGATGTGGTGGTGGCGATTCGGGAAAGGGATCGCACCTGTCTCGCCTGGGCTCAGGTCGACGCCGATGGCTACGCGTCGGAGGTTTTCAGGCCCCGCTCCGAGTGGGGAGAATCCCCCTGCGTCATGGAGATCGACGCGTCCTGGCCGCGAGTTCTTCTGGAGGTGTCGGTTCCGGATTCGCCAGCGCCCGATGCCCGCGTTCAGTTCCCCGTGAAGGCGATCGCGCGGAGTTGGGTGCTCGACGATTCTCCGTCTGCGAGCGCGCGCTGGGACCGGGAGATTGAACGTCGGAAGCAGGCGGTTGAAGAGGCCAAAGCGCGTGGCGATGTCTCGACGGTCGATCGCTTGCAGGCGGAGCTCGCGTGGCTCGACCAACTTCGCAAAGCCGAAGAGCCCGTGCTAGAGCCGGAAGCGGATGGCGAAGAAGCGCGTTGATAAGGGCGTTCCGGGGATGGAGCTCCTGGTGTGCCGCAACCCGAAGGCCGCCAAACGATACGACATCGAGGAACGGCTCGAGGCGGGCATGGTGCTCTACGGCACCGAGGTCAAAAGTCTCCGCGCGCGGCGGGGGAATCTCGAAGCAGCCTACTGCCGAATCGACGCTGACGAGCTCTTTCTCTACGGCATGCACATCGCGCCCTATGAGCAGGGCGGCCACGCAGGGCACGAGACTCAACGACGCCGCAAGCTGCTCGTGCACAAGCGCGAAATCGAGAATCTCCGCGGGCGGCTCAGCATGCGTGGCTACGCGCTGGTGCCGCTTCAAGTCTACTTCAAGAACGGCGTGGCCAAGGTTCAGCTTGGGCTCGGCCGCGGAAAGAAGAAGGGCGACGAGCGAGATTCGATTCGAAAGCAGGAAGACCTCAAAGAAGCACGCGCAGCAATGCGGCGCCAGAAGGGATGAGCTTGAAGATTCGTTTGGACAGCGGCGAAGACGCCGAGGCTCGCACCTTCGACGGAGCGCTTCTTACGCTGCTGAGCCCTCGAGCGTTCGCACCGGGGGCTCCCATTCGCTTCGTGCTCGTCCTCGATGGCGGCGAACGTCCGTTCGAGGGGAGGACAATTGGGTCCAAGCGCGTCGACGAGCTGCGCTTCGAAGTGCGAATTCGATTCGTCAACCTACGCCGTGCGGACCGCGAACTGCTCGCAGGACGCCTAGCAAATTAACCCTTCAAAAAAGGGGACTGTCCCCTTTTTACTGGGCGCGCTTGTCTAGCTCTCGGAAGACTGCTGCTTTTACTGCTTCGAACTCGCTGGGAAGCTCCACCGGGATATTGGGGTGCTTGCTTTCGACACCCGGGATCTCGTTTTCGTGGTAGCGGATCTTGAACTCGCTGAACTTCAGGCCGTTGGCGGTGGAAATGACGACCGCGCGCTGGCCCGGCTCTACCAGGCCCTTGGCTCGGATCTTCTCGAAGGCCGCTAGCGCCACGCCGGTGTGCGGGCAGGTGTAGCTGCCGGCTCGGTCCGCCGCGGCGGACGCCTCGGCCAGCTCGGATTCACTCGCCTGCTCCACCACTCCGTCGAATGCCTCGAGCGCGCGAATCGCGCGGCGGACGCTCACTGGGTTGCCGATGCGGATGGCGCTGGCTTCGGTTTCCCCTGCGGTCATGGCCTCGAAGCTGTCCCAGCCTTGCTTGTACGCTCTGTAGAGCGGGTTGGCCTTTTCGGCCTGGGCCAGGCAAATCCGCGGGCGCTTGGAGATCAGGCCCAGCTCGAACATCATGTCGAAGCCGGCGGCCAGCGCCGCCACGTTGCCGAGGTTGCCGCCCGGGATGACCACCCAGTCCGGCACCTGCCAGTCGAACTGCTGAACGATCTCGATCGCGACGGTCTTCTGTCCTTCGAGACGAAGCGAGTTCATCGAGTTGGCGAGGTAGATGCCCGGTTCGGTGGTGAGCTTCTGAACGATTTCCATGCAGCCGTCGAAGTCTGTGTCGAGCGCGCAGACGAGGGCGCCGTTCGCTAGGGGCTGGACCAGCTGCGCGGTGGTCACCTTGCCTTTGGGCAACAACACCACCGATGGAACTCCCGCTGACGCGCAGTACGCCGCAAGCGCAGCCGAGGTGTCGCCGGTCGACGCACAGGCAATGGCGCGGATCGGTTTGCCGTCCTCGATCATTTGTTTGACCGTGCTCACCAGGACCGTCATCCCGAGGTCCTTGAACGACCCGGTGTGACTGTTGCCGCAGTTCTTGATCCAGACGTCCTTGAGACCGAGCGTCTTCCCATAGCGCTCCGCCCAGAAGAGGTTGGTGCCGCCCTCGGCTGTTGAGACCACGTTCTCTTCGCGAAGGTTCGGCTGCACCCATTCCTTCTTGCCCCAGACGCCGCTTCCATAAGGCCAGTCTCGCGTCATCCAACGCTGGTCGAACAACTTGATCCAAGCCGACCCGCTTCGGTCCCTCAAGGCGTCCATGTCGTGGTGGACTTCGAGGAGCTCTCCGCACTCGGGGCAGTTATAGATTACCTGGTCGAGAGGGTAGGTTCCGTGACAACCCGCGACGCAGCGAAATGAGGCGCTGTAACTCATGGAAGCGTCAGTATAGAGCGTTCGTCAACGGGTGCACCTCGCCCGCGACGGGCCTCAAGTCCCGCTCTGCCGGTGTGGCTCTGGCACGAGCGAGAACGCTGGCTTGCTCGGTCGTGTAGCGAGCTCCTCGAGGTGCGCGACCATGTCCGGATGCGTCGAAACCAGCTCGTGGAAACGCCGGGCGGACAAGCGCAGCACCAGGACATCGGAGATGGCTTTGACCGTCATGCCCGATGGGCTTCGGGTCAGGATCGAGTGCTGGCCGAGCGCGCGCCCGAGCTTGAGGCTCCCCGCCTCCTCGCCGTTCGCATGGATGGCGGCCAGCTCGCCGATCATCGGGACGTAAAGGCCGTCCGCACGCTTTCCGGCCTCCAGGATCACAGTCCCCCGGTTCGCCCGGCGAACCTCGAACAAGCTCGCGACCTCCGAGCGGGCACCGTTGTTGAAGCTCGAGAACATCGGCGAGGTCCGTACCAAGGTTCCGACCAGGCGGCGCCCGAGCACCTCGAGCAAGAGGTCGCCCAGCGCAGGGTGCTCGGCGACGAGCCGGTCGAGCAGCAGCCTGCTGATGCGCAAGGCCCGAACTTTGGTTCGCGCCGTGACGTCCCCTTCATAGCTCACGCGATCGAGGAGACACGAAATGCCGACGATGTCGCCCTCGGACAACACGACGGCGTCCTCATCCCTTGCACGGATCAACTGAACGCTTCCCTCGATGAGTGCATAGAGGGCATCGGCCGTAGTGCCCCTGTCGATCAGGTGCTCGCCCGGTTCGAGGTCGATCAGACGCGACTCCTGGACCATCTTCAACAGCACCGACTTTGGAACCTCAGCGAACAACGGCATCGAAGGGAGCTGTGCCAGGTGCTCCGCGCTGGGACGCTGACTGAGGCCATCGACGGTCGCGGGGCGGTCTTGCACCTCTGCGTCGGAGATGTCGAGATCGAGAGCAAGGTGTTGCGCAGCCGGCGGCTTCGTGAACCTCAGCATGTCGTCCGCCGCCGAATCGTCGGCCACCAATGGCAGCGCATCGACGGAGAGGTGCTTGGTCCGAGTCCCTGTCCAGTCGTCGGGCTCGCCACCGGAATCCGCCGTGACGATCGTGTGCCTCGCAGAGCGGTGGAGCTTCCTCGCCTCATCCACGTTGACCCGTTCGAGCACGTCCACCCGGTCCGGAGCGATCCCCATGACGACTTTGGCCATCGCCGCCGCCCGCGCTACGAACCCCTGTCGCGCATAGAGGTCCACCGCTCGCTCATACGCAGCGATCGCCTCGTCCGGGCGCCCCAGCCGTTTGAGCAGATCGCCTTTTCGATGCGGCCAGCGTGGCTCGTTCCGCTCGAGACCTTGGAGCGCCTCGTAGTGCACCAGGGCTTCGCCGAGGCGCTCCTTGCGGAGGGCCTGGTTGAGCTTCTCTCGGAGCTTTCGACTGCGGCTACTCGACACGACCCGCTTACCCTATACCCTTTGGGTCATCTGCTAAAGCGGTGGGACGCTCCCCGATCGCTGCTATTGTCCCCCACCGTCGAACCGCATGAATCTATTCGTCCGCCTCGTCCGTGCCCAGCTCGTCTTTGGCGTCATTTTCGCCAGCTACATGGTGCAATTGGGCCTCGTGAAAGTCTTTCGCCGCTGGCGTGACGATCCTGTGACAGGTCACGCGGAGCCCGTCCTGCCGGCCTGGCTGACCCGCCGCCAGGCCCGAATCGACGAGAAGAACTCGAAGCGAATGCTCGCGGGGATGCTCCGGCTGCGCGGCGTGTACATCAAGCTGGGACAGGTCCTGTCGATCATGGGCGGGTTCTTGCCGCCCCCGTACATCACGAGGCTCGTGACCCTGCAAGACGCGGTGCCGCCGCATCCCTTCGACGAAATCGAGCAGGCTTTCGTCGAGAGCCTCGGTGCAGAGCCGTCGGCGTTCTTTCGAAGCATGGACCCGGAGCCCGTTGCCGCGGCCTCGCTCGGCCAGGTACACGTCGCGTACATGGACGACGGGCGAAAGGTCGCGGTCAAGGTGCTGTATCCGGGGATTCGTGATGTCGTCCGAGTCGACATGCGCGTCATCAAGCTCATGGTTCGTGTCTACAAGTGGTTCGTGCCCGTGCAGAACATCGAGGCCGTCCACGCGTCGCTGGTCGACCTCTTGCGTCGTGAGACCGACTACCTGCATGAGGCGGACTGCATGCGTCGAATGTCGGCCAATTTCATCGACGACGACCACATCCTTTTTCCCGAGGTTGTCGCGGGCGTCACCACCCGAGATGTGCTGACCATGTCGTTCATGGAAGGCATCAAGATCACGCATCTCGAAGAGATCAGAGAACGCGGAGTCGACTTACGCAAACTCGCCGAGCGGCTCGTGAAGAGCTTCTACAAGCAGGTTTTCGTCGACCGATTTTTTCATGCCGACCCACATCCCGGGAACTTCCTGGTGCAGCCGGTTGAGGGTTCCGACGATGCCAAGCTCGTCGTGCTCGACTTCGGCGCGATCAGCGAGGTCTCCGACAAGACCGTCTACGGAATGATCGACGTCCTACGCGGCTTCTTCGAGCAAAACGACGCGCTCGCGCTGCAAGGCATCGAGGCGATCGGCTTCATGGCCGAGGGCGGCGACCGCGCGCTGCTCGAGCAAACGGTGAAGACGTATTTCCAGAAGCTCCTCAAGCTCGAAGCACGTACTCCTGCGGCGCTGATGAACGCCAATCAGAAAGAGCTCGAAGCGCTCGCTGACCCGGAGGTGGAGCGCCGTGAGCTCCGGAGCCTCATGCGCTCGGTGCACTATCCAGACGGCTGGTTCTACGTCGAGCGAGCGTCCGTCATGATGTTCTGGTTGGCGGGGCAGATCGCGCCCGACCTCGATCAGGTCCAGGTCGGCTTTCCCTACGTGCTGCCCCTGTTGAGCCAGCGGCTTGCCTCCAGCCGTCCGCCCGACGGCGGCGTGCGGCCCGAGGCCGGTGGCTGAGATGAGCCGAATCGTTGGCATCGATCCCGGGCAGGCACGAATCGGCGTTGCCATCTCGGACGATGAGCGGTCGATTGCTTTTCCGCGGGAGACGGTCCCGGCGCGGGGAGGCACAGCAGAGGCGGCCCGGCGCGTCCGCGATGCGCTCACCGACGACGAGATTTCGTTGGCAGTCGTCGGCTTGCCGCTGCGGCTCGATGGAACGGAAGGCGAGGCCGCACGGCGTGCCAGGGCGTTCGGGGATGCACTCGGCGCAGCGCTCGGCGTCGAGATCGCCTATTGGGACGAACGGCTGACGACGGTGGCGGCAGAGCGATCCTTGAGGGAGATGGGTAGGCGAGGCGCCAAGCAGCGAGCCGTCGTCGACCAATCGGCGGCGACCATCTTGCTCCAAGGGTATCTAGACGCCAATAAGGGTGGGACGTGGAAGGATCCGGAAAGCCTATAGAGGTCGAGAGCGATCTCGGCAGTGGGATCGTCCGGGCCTTGAGCATCGTGACGCTGCTGGCGGTGCTGGGCCTGCTCGGCGCGGCCGGCTGGTTGTTCGTGATCTATCCAGACACCGACGGACCTGTGAGCGATGTCGAGGAGGTCCACATCCAAGTGTCTGAGGGCATGACCCTCCGGCAACTTGCGACACAGTTGCAGAGCGAAGGCGTCATCGCGGACGCGAGGGTCTGGTCGCTCTACATGCGGATGCGGCGGCTCGATCGGCATCTTCGGCAGGGCAAGGTTCGATTTCGTGTGCCAATGACCCCGGAGGAGGCTGCGCGGCACGCGACGACGCGCCTGGGTCGCATTCAGGTTCGCATCCTGATCCCCGAAGGCTTTTCGCGTTTCGAAATTGCGGCGCGGCTCGACGAGTACGGCGTGTGTGATGCGGACGATTTCCTCGACGCAACCGAAGACGCGTCGCTCCTTGCGAGCTACGGGGTGGAGGCCAATGACGCCGAGGGATACCTGTTCCCCGACACGTACGAATTCGACGACGACACCAGGCCGAGACGAGTTGTCGAGCGGATGCTGGCGAACTGGACTGGGAAATACGAAGAGCTCGAGGGACAGTACGCGGCCCAGCTCAGCAAGCTGAAGGGCTGGACGACGCATGACATCGTGACGCTTGCATCCATCGTCGAGAAGGAAGCAGCGGTGCCATCCGAGCGTCCAAGGATTGCAGGCGTGTTCTGGAACCGCCTCACCTCCAATCGATTTCTGCCGCGTCGGAGACTGCAAGCCGACCCGACGGTCCAGTACGGTTGCGCGGCGGTGCCTGAGGCGGCGCCCTCTTGCGACGAGTACGACGGCCGGATCACCCGGGCCATGCTCGACGACCGGAAAAACCCGTACAATACCTACCGGCATTCGGGGCTTCCGCCAGGCCCGATCAGCAACCCGGGTAGGGCTGCGATGGCCGCGGTAATCGATCCCGAACAACACGAGTACTACTACTTCGTCGCCCGAGGCGGCGGCCAGCATCACTTCAGCAAGACGCTTCGGCAGCACAACATCGCGGTTCGACGCAACGGTCAGAAGTGATGCCGCGCCGGCGCCCAAAGAGTCCTCTCTTTGGCGACGATGAGCCGCAGCTGGGTCTCTTTGATCGCCCCGAGGAAGACGCCGGAGACTCGTCGGAGAACCTGGCGTGCGAGCTCGAATCGATCCGCGACCGGCTGCCCGCGAAGCTTCGCTTCGGCACCTCGAGTTGGACGTTTCCGGGCTGGGCAGGGCTCGTCTACCATCAGCGGTACCCCAACCAGCGAGCCTTCCTGCGGGATTCGCTCGGTGAGTACGCGCAGCACCCCTTGATGAGAACCGTGGGTATCGATCGGGGCTACTACACGCCGGTCCCCGAAGAAGACCTTGCTGCGTATACGCTGCAGCTGCCCAGCGATTTTCGCGCCGCGATGAAAGTGTGGCAGCGCGTGACGATGCCCGGCTACCCGAAGCAGCCGCGCTACGGGGCCGATGCCGGAAAAGAGAACCCCGATTTTCTCGATGCCGAGGTATTTGCGCGCGCGGTGCACGCGCCGGTGCGCGAGGCGTTCAGCCGACACATGGGTCCTTGGATCGTCGAAGTGCCGCCGTCGCCGACGCCGCTCGATCCGACCTGGTTCTGCGAAAAGCTCGATGCGTTTCTCGAGGCCGCCCCAAGCGACTTCCCCTTTGCGGTCGAGTTGCGG
>Ga0209456_10001696_pt1 | contig 10629 bp, 9 predicted proteins | sample COG_11_FD_184755 | JGI IMG/M metagenome (GOLD analysis project Ga0209456, IMG submission 184755) | Pelagic marine sediment microbial communities from the LTER site Helgoland, North Sea, for post-phytoplankton bloom and carbon turnover... | ecosystem: Environmental > Aquatic > Marine > Neritic...
CTGGATGATGAAGAATAAAAGAAACTATTACAGAATTCTGCACGTTCAGCCGGATGCGCCAGAGGCGATAATCAAGTCCAGTTACCGCACTCTCATGCAACAACTGAGGCAGCATCCCGACCTCGGCGGCGACCACTGGAATGCCGCACTCATAAACGAGGCCTATGCAGTTATTTCCAATCCCCGGAAACGTGCCGAGTATGATCGCACTCTCCTGCAGGCCAACCCCGCTTCAACCGTTAATGTGCAGAGAGAGAAGACATCAGCAACACCAGTGTCCCCTCAGGATGCGTGCACCTTCTGTGGTACGGCTCATCGCTACGGCAGGAATCCGCACCAGGATGCGGCGTGCAGTGAATGCGCAAGCCCGCTCAAGGGCATTGAAAAATCCAGGCTTGAGAACTCCTGCCGGCGCATGGTACACCGCATTGCGAAACAGATTCAGGTCGTATTCTATACCGCCTGGCCTCAGCAAGTGGGACACTCCGGCGTCGTGCAGGATATATCGCCGCGGGGCATGCAGTTCTTCACCGATACACCGCCCGAAACGGGCCTGCACATAAAAGTCGAATGTGAAATCTGCACGGCGGTTGCACGCGTCACAAACCATGAAAAAAGAGCCAGCGTATTGGGGATGGGGTGGATAGTAGGGGTCGAATTTGTGAGCATTCAATTCAGCGAAACCCGTGGCAGTTTTGTGTCCATGAGGATTTAGGTCGTAGGGGTCGGAGGTTCTTGAGAAAGATTCTCATCGACCTCCGACCCCTTCTGGGTTGACCCCTTCTGGGTTAAAAGCTGCACCACTGTGATTCGCATGGCACCCCGTCTCCATCGCCATCCATTTGAGTAGCCGGACAATTGTTCAGATAAAACTTAGCTTCTTTACATGACGACATCTGTGAGCAATGCGTCTTGCCCTCGCACTGGAACGTGGATTCAACGGCCGCCGTTGGTTGCGCAGAAAATACGTGGCTGCTATACACCATCTGCGGCTTGTGCAGCATATATGCACCGGCACCTACCACTGCAATTAGGCAGACGGCAACAAAACGGCCCCAGGGAAACGTGCGGGTGGGTTTGATGACAACCTTTCTACTAGGAGCACTGGGGAACGCCACCTTTTCTGCTCTGGTACGACCGTCTTTGGCTTTGGTCACTTCATACGCGACGATATCGCCAACAACTAGCCTCCGTGGTTTTTCTTCGAATGAACTAATGTGGACGAAGACGTTGTCGTTGCCGCCATTCCATTCGATAAACCCGAAGCCCCGGGATTCGTTCCAAGAAGTAATTTTCCCCTGATATCGCATAGCGATTCTTTTAGCTCCAGCCCTGCTCAGTTGGATCTTTATACCAGCGGCCGAAAACTCCGGCCCTGGATACTCGGTTTCCTATTTCATTGGATGAGTCCCATACACGCTGCCAAGAGACTTGGGAGCGTTACCAGTAATTCATGAAGCACCAATTTCTGACCGTCCCAACACCGCCCTAAAATGACCGGGGAAATTTGTTGCCTATTGATATTACTGGGCTTTGTAGGCTGAGGACGCAAATCCGGTCGTAGGGGTCGGAGGTTCTTGAGAAAGATTCTCATCGACCTCCGACCCCTTGGTCTAGGGGAAACAAGTCTATATGCGATCAAATCAACCGGTAAATGATAAGATGATGGCGTGAAAACCTTGCCAAACTCCGGGAATACAATTGGTACGGCGCACGAATCCCGCAATCAGTTGTATTACGAACTGATCAGCGGCGGTAGCGGGCTTCTGCTTGCGCTGTTCATGTGGGGCCACGTGCTGCTGGTGGGTTCCATCCTGCTGGGTAGCCGCGGCTTCGACTGGGTGGCGGCTACACTCGAAGACTACTACATTGCCCAACCGACTGTGGCTGTGATTATCTTCGCCTTTCTGGTTCACGCAGCAATGGCCAGCCGCAAGATCCCCGCCCAGTTGCGCGAACGCAAGGCAATGCTGAAGCTGGCGAAGGGATTGCGCGATGCCGGCCGCGGCCATCCCGTGACAAGTCATGATTACACGGCTTTTCGACCTCACCTGGAATCCCTGCTATGGATCTGGCAGGTGCGCACCGGGATGGTCATGCTCGTGCTTGGCAGTTTCCACCTGATCCTCATTGGTCTGGATATATTCACACCGCTGTTCGGTGTCACGACCGGCATCGAAGCCGTCAGTTCGCTGGAGCGGGTGCAGGCGGGCTTGTGGCCCGTGTACGGCCTGCTGCTGCTCTGCGTCGAATTCCATGCCAGTGTCGGGCTTTATCGTCTCATGGTGAAATGGGGAGCAGGCTCCCGGCTCACGCGCACCACCCTGCAGCGGATCGAGCGGGTCATGTTCTGGCTGCTGCTCGGTGTCGGCGTCCTCACACTCGTCGTACTGGCGGGCTGGCTGTCCCCGCCTCTGGCCTTTCTGATGGCAGCTTGAGTGACGCATGGAGCCGATGGAAACCACAGACGTACTGGTGATCGGCGGCGGGCTGGCGGGTGAGCGTTGCGCCATCGAGGCGGCCGGCGCGGGGCAGGATGTGGTGATTCTCTCGGTCGTGCCGCCACGGCGCAGTCACAGCTGTGCCGCGCAGGGTGGCATGCAGGCCGCGCTCGGCAATTGCGTCAAGGCCGCGGGTGACGGCCCTGATGTCCATTTCCTCGATACCGTGCGCGGCTCCGACTGGGGTGCGGACCAGGAAGTCGCCCGCATCTTCGCTGAAGAGGCGCCGGTCGCGGCGCGTGAACTGGCTCATATGGGTGTTCCCTGGACACGGGTCCGCCCCGGCATGAACAGCTATTTCATCAAAGGCCAGCGCGTTGAAATCGACGAGCCTGCGGAAAAAGCCGGCTTGATCATGCACCGTGATTTTGGCGGCACGGCTAAATGGCGAGCCTGTTATGCAGGCGCGGGAACCGGTCATGCGCTGCTCTATGCGGTGGACAGTCAGGTGGTGCGCCTGGGCATCGATGTGCGCGATCGCATGGAAGTTGTTGCCCTGATCCATGAGGGTGGCCGCTGCCGGGGCGCCGTCGCGCGTTGCCTGCGTACCGGCCGCCACCGGGCGTTTCTCGCCCGCGCCACGGTGATTGCCACCGGTGGTTACGGCCGCATCTACGGACAATACACCACCAACTCAACGATCAATGAAGGTACCGGGGCGAGTGTGGCACTGGATACCGGCATCGTGCCGCTCGCTAACATGGAGGCCATCCAGTTCCACCCCACCGTACTAATGCCCAGCGGTATTCTGATCACCGAAGGGTGCCGCGGTGATGGTGGCTACCTGCTGGATAAGAACATGCAGCGCTTCATGGTCGAAGCGGAACCTGAAAAGCAGGAACTTGCCAGCCGCGATGTCATCTCCCGGCACATGATGCAATGCATTAAGGATGACCGGGGCGTAGATACCCCCTCCGGGCAGCATCTCTGGCTGGACCTGCGTCACCTGGGGGAAAAACACCTCACCACCAAGCTGCGGGAGGTCTGGGATATCTGCCGCGATTTTGTCGGTCTGAATCCGGCCAAAGAACTGATCCCGGTGCGGCCGACCCAGCACTATTCCATGGGTGGTGTGCGGGTCAACAAGGACGGTCACGCCTACGGCATGGCCGGTCTGTTCGCAGCGGGTGAAGCCGCCTGCTGGGACATGCACGGGTTTAACCGCCTGGGCGGCAACAGCCTCGCCGAAACCATCGTCGCCGGGCGTATTGTCGGCCGCAGTGTTGCAAAGTTCGCGGCCGGCACCCGTCTTAGCGTAGACACGGGGCTGGTACTGAATGCTGTCAAAGACGCCGAACGGCGTGCCGGTGACTGGCTGGAGCGCAGCGGAACAGGCCCCAGCGTCTATGCGATTCGCGACGCCATCGCGGAAACCATGATGCACCGGGTCGGCATCTTCCGCGAAGGGAGCGAACTGGAACAGGCGGTAGCAGAGCTCAAGGAGAGTCTTGCCCGGGTCGACCAGGCCGTGCTGCGCTCGAAGGTGCCGGGGATGAATCCCGAGTTGTCGTTTGCGCTGCGACTCAAAGGCATGGCGAGACTGGCACTGGTCACCGCCATGGGCGCTCTTGCCCGTACCGAGAGCCGTGGCGCGCACTTCCGGCGTGATTACCCGCTGCGTGATGACGCCGGATGGCTGAACCGGACGCTGGTGCGCTGGCCCCGTGATGCGGCCGAGCCGGACTTCAGCTACGAACCCGTGGGGCTGATAGATCTCCCGCCCGGGCATCGTGGTTACGGTAGCGCAGAACGCATCGAGATGACCGTGCCGATTACAGAGTACAATGACCGTGTCGCCGCCGGGCAGAACGCGCAGGGCCGGCAGGCAAGCGACGAGCCCCTGGGTTCACGCATGCAATGGGGGGAACATTGATGGGCAGCAAGGCAGCACAGAAGCGCCGTCACCTCCGCTTTGAAATATTCCGCTACAACCCGGAAGATCAGGAATCCACACCACATATACAGAGTTTCGAACTCGACGAGACGCCTTACATGTCGCTGTTTCTCGCGCTCAACCAGATTCGCGAGAATCAGGACCCGAGCCTGCAATTCGACTTTGCCTGCCGCTCGGCGATTTGCGGCTCCTGCGCGATGATGGTGAATGGACGCCCGTCGCTGGCGTGCCGAACCCTGACTGAAGATCTGCCGGAGCTGATTCGTCTGCACCCGCTGCCGGCATTCGCGCTGATCGGTGACTTATCCGTGGATACCGGCACCTGGTTCAGAGCCATGAACGAGCGCGTTGGGGCGTGGATTCACGAGCAGCAGGCCTTCGACCCCGAGGCCCCGGAAGAGCCGATGAACGATGATCTCGCCCAGGCCCTCTACGAGGGAGATCGCTGCATCGAATGCGGGTGCTGCGTGGCAGGATGCGGGATCGCCAACGTGAAGCCGGAATTCTATGGTGCAGCAGGCCTGAATCGCATCGCGCGCTTCATGATGGATCCACGCGACAAGCGCGAAACAGACGACTGGTTCGAGGTCGTATCCAGTGACGAGGGCGTATTCGGTTGCGCCGGGCTGATGGCCTGCCACGACATCTGCCCCAAAGAACTCCCCTTGCTTGAGGTACACGCCTATCTCCGCCGCCGGATGCTGCTCAGCCGGATAAGCTGAAGCGGCCGCATTGGCCGTAAAAGATCCCTCTCCCGCCGGGAGAAGGAACCCTTACTTGAAAACCGCGTTAATACCCGACTACAAATCATTTCCATACGGACAAACCCCTCGCCAATAGGCGAGGGGTTTACAGATCCCCTATCGGGGACTCTAAAGAAACGATGTATCAATCCGATAGCATCTATATATTGTTTGTCATGCTGTCCCGTTAACGTCCTCTCCCACCGGCGGGTGTCTCAAAAGTCCCCTCCCCTTCCGGGAGAAGGGGTCACCAGCATTGAAACATCTGTGTGTATATGACGCTATAAAATTCTGAGCTATGAACAGGAATATAAATTTCATAATTACGCTATTCGCAATAATCTTTATCGCATTCCAGATGCTGGATGTGTTTTCCGGCAGCGCCCCGGCAAATAACACACGCAGCACATCCAGCTCATATATCAATGCAACAGGGACGCAGGTTTCCCTTTCTGATTACCATGGCGATTATTTGTGGGTCGATTATGCGGCAGAATGGTGTAGCTACTGCGAACCCCAAACTAGAACGTTAAAGGGCCTCGACGAAAAGTACGGCGATAAACTGACATTCCTGACGGTTGTTGCCGGAACAGGAACTGTAATGGAACCACCTACCGCCGAAACAGCAATGAACTGGGCCCGGCGCTTCGACCTGGACACGGACAAAGTACTCGCGTATTTCAGCACGAATACATTGCCCTATCACATCCTCTACTCCCCCTCCGGAACAATACTTTTTCAGGGCAGCGGTTTATATAACGCCAGCAGGATTACGAATGTTCTGAACACCCACACATCGTTATTTGACTAAGCTGACCCGTATCCAGCACGAGTTTCAGCAGCGCGAATGAACCTGAAGCGTCCTTTATGACATTCGTCTTTTTCGGCGCCTCCTTCTGGTGCCTGCACGACTCTCAGCGGTTTATTTCCTCGCCACTGCCTTCTTTTTCGTCGCTGTCTTCCTGGCAACGGTCTTCTTTTGTACTGTTTTCTTGGCAGCAGCCTTTTTCGTTGGCACCTTTCTCGTCGCTGCCTTCTTTTTCGTCGCTGTCTTCCTGGCAACGGTCTTCTTTTGCACTGTTTTCTTGGCAGCAGCCTTTTTCGTTGGCACCTTTCTCGTCACTGCCTTCTTTTTCGTCGCTGTCTTCCTGGCGATGGTCTTCTTTTGTACTGTTTTCTTGGCAGCCTTGGCCCCCCGGGGGCCCGGTGATCCTTGACGTTTGGGATCAAGTTTAATGGCATCGAATTCTTCCACGAGTTTTCTGACCTCCGAGGTCAGAGTTCCCACGGATGCCAGTACCAGCCCGAGATCGTCAGGCTTCTTCTTACCTTTCTTCTTGCGCTTCTTCTTGCCCTTTTCCTTACGTTTTTTATCTGTCATGTCCATCCTCCTGTAAAAACTTTATTTGTTGCTGGAAGCCGACCAGCCCCATGAAACAGCCGGTAATGTAAACCAGTGATGTGGGACATTATATGCCCTTGTTAAGGAAATTCCATCATACAGGCAATATCGAGACACGCCTTACAATGTCACTGCTGTCCCGTTAACTCCCTCTCCCGGAGGGACGGAGACTCTAAATTGCCCAACGGGTGATAACCGGCCATCTCAAGACAAAAGACTTTCTAGCCGAAGATCGTTCGACCTGAATGATCTTTCTGGATCGACTCCGGAACTTCAGCATCAAATAATGACCGATTCACGGTGAACTACCCGGTTCGCCGCAACAAGTTATTCGGCGCATTAGTGACCTTCAGAAGCGATGAGCCAGCCCATGTAACAGAAATATAATATTTACTACGTATATACCTCAATGGAATTTACAACGTAATGTTCTATATATATTAAATAGCTCGATATATTGAATGGCTTGAAACAGTCTCAATTCGAAGAAGGTGATCAATGGCATTACCCATCAGGGAAGTGGAAAAGCAGCTACCAGGGCGACATACATCTTCCACAACCGGTGATCTTGGAGAACTGCCCGTGATAGAAGCGGATTGTAAGTACAGGACCTGCATTGTATCTGTACTCGATGCTCCTCCGCATTTCGTATAAAACGGAATAACTGATTGATAGTGTGCCTGGCACACTCAAATTTCGTTAAAGGAGAATGTCACAGTGTATAATATGTTCACTAAAATGCCTGTTAATGAAGCACCATACCAACTAATCAATTTTTTCACGCTAGACCTGGTGCTTCTGGGAATCGTAGTTCTGCTCGCGCTCGTGTTGATCGCACGTAAGACCAAGGACTGTTAACCACAGAACTCGGAGCGTTGATGGAGTGAAAATAAAAAGATGGACGAAGAATAAATTGCTGTAAAAGCGCCTCACCCTCGCCAGGCCAATGTATTTCCCTGGCAACCTTTATCATTAGCACCAGTCGATATCCGCGTCGACTACCTGATACATTACCGGGGCCCACCGAATTGCCTTTCGGCTACTGTGAAGTCAGCGTATAAGTGCTTTCGCACCCTGAATACTTTCCAGCAAAAACTTCGCAGACTCGCTAAAGGTGAAATAGCCGGTCACCAGCGTTCTTCGGCCGCTCCACAGCTTGTCTATAAACGAGTCTTTCTTAGAGCCACTATCGACGTACTCCAAACCATAGCAGTGATCCCGAGCGCACTCCGTAAATGATAAGATGTTGAGCACGCTGGGGCTGAATTTGGCGTATTCAGGATCCCAGCCCAGTTTAAATGCAAATGCTGCATTCCCGGATACGTAATTACTTGTAACAGCGATCGGCTTGCCATCGAGTCTAAGTTGCGTAAAAAGAGCCTGGCCGGCATTGACAAATCCACGAGTCATCTCGTTAAAGAACCGCCTCTCTGCGTCATTGGACAGTAATGACGAGCCTTGCTCCCCTTTCCATCCGGCATCTTCCAGTTTCAGGAAATCACTGATAACTCGTGAGTCTACCTGCTTTCCTTTCAGGCAACGCCATTCCAGCTTTCCTTTTTCACCAAGCCTGCGTTTTAGCCGTCGCATATTAGCCAGTCTTTTTGAGGATATAAATTCCGAAATACAGCTCTTCGCACAGCCCTCCAGCGGAAGATATGCGCGCTCTGTCTTGCCGGTCGTCCTCCAACTATAACCGAGCGAATTGGAGGCTTTCGTCATCAGCTGGAATAGCTCCCCATCACCGGGAATTTGCCGAAACTGGACTGCGTGCCATGTATTCTTATGTCGCTTGAAGAACTCAAACATCACCTCGATTACGGCATCCGCATAATCGTTTGCGACGAGTATCCCGCCCAGAAACGAATGCAGACAGCTGTATGCCAACTTGTGCTTGCGAGGATAATTAAGAACCCCAGGACTCTGCTGGAAGGTCCCCAATGCAACCAGCTTGTCTGCCCGGCTTTGTCGCAGGTAGATCGCAACAAATGTAGGCGCTATCGCTGGGGTCAGATAGCGCAAGGCCGGGATGATAAAATGTTGCGATTGGAAAGCGTTGGCTTCCAGTGCATTGGCCTCGAGTTCCGACCACTGCTCCAGAAATGCCTGATCCAGTTCACTCTTTCCTAATACTTCTACGCGAAAACTGCTTTTATCTGACGCGATATACACGCTGAACCTACGCCCCCTCAACACCTGAAAATATGACGTGAATACAGCGATAGCGGCTTCAAGTTCGAGATCTATATCTCTGGCCTGTTATCTGCGACATACGCACTGCTCAGCCAGTTGTTCTATAATCGCGCCTGGAAACCACTGGCACACATGCCAGCACTTGCCGGTCCTGTTATCTGGTTAACATACAAGTCCTGTTAACTTATTAATATATAGGACAATTACGCAGTAGATCTCTACGACTTTTCTACTCTGACCAACAAGAGACCAATCCCGTGGTCACGGCCCTCTCCCGGAAAGTCAGTCCGTCCACGACCTGACAACAGAACACCGTTCCAGTAGCCCGTCGATCCAACCAGCTTGCCGTCCGGAAGTCGTCACGGGGGTAATACACCCTTATGCGGTTTGGTGTCGACCGGCAAACATTCAGGCTGTTCCAGGAATGGTATAGTCCGGTTGTTAAAATATTCTATAATCATTTTGTTTACTCACTAACGCCACATGAAAATTCTCTATTATTGCCCTGAATACTATTACCGTCATGGGGGCCGAACGCACGCAAGAGGTTTTTTCGGTGCGCTGGATAATCTGCCATCGGTTTCCGGGAAATTCTTATTCCCGAAAAGCTCACCTTCGAACGATACGCAGAACAATCCTGTCAAGACGCGCACCCGGGGACGGCTTTGGTTCCTGCCGCCGACCATGGAAAGAGTTGTTCGTTATTTCATGCCACGGCGCGATTTGACCAGAGCGTTGATCAGTGAAATTCACGCTCATGAATGTGATGCACTCGTTATCAGAATAGGGATGGCACAACCCAGCATCAAGGATATCAACCGGGCCTGTCCAGATACGACGATCTGTGTGGAGATTAATGCAGCGGGCCTCGAACTGGACATGAACCCTCTTTTGAGATCTCTATTGCAGCGATGGGAGGTCCGCAGATATAACCGGGCCGATGCGATTACTGTAGTTTCATCGCACATAAAGACCTATCTTGAAAGTCGCGGTATCTGCTCCGACAAGATTCTTGTTAACCCAAATGGAGTCGATATCGAAACCATAACCCCCATTGGAATTACCGGCATAAAAGATAAGTACGGCATTCCGGAAGATGCTTTTGTCATAGGATACATTGGCGGCATGGAAGCCTTCAGAAGGCTCCCGGAGGTAGTTGGCTATATCGCGGATATGTGGCGTGATGGCCATGACGATATCTATTTCTTGATTGTTGGTGACGGGAACGACATGCCGGCCATCCGGGCCGCTGTAGAGAGCAATAGCGATGTTCTTGGAAACGCAGTGAAATGTGTTGGCTGGCAGGAGTATTCTGAAATTCCCAAATTACTGTCAACATTCGACCTTGCGATTTTCCCGTTCACCAATGCGTATTGCAGCCCCCTGAAGATTTTCGAGTATTTGGGTGCGGGGGTACCGACAATCGGGCCGGATACGCCTGCTGTAAGGGAGGCGTTTCAAGATAATGTGCATTTGAAACTGGTGAAACAGGATGGAAGCAACTTCATTGAAACCATCCTTGAAATGAAGGACAACCCGAAGCTTAGGATGGAACTGGCCCAAAATGGACAGCAGTTGGTGCTCAATGAATACACATGGGAAATCAATGCCCGGAGAGTGGTGGAGCATATTGAAAACCGACGCCGTCAATAAGTAGTACGTAGTATGAGACCGCCGTTCACATGAATTGTGCAAATGATGGCACTGGGCGATTCCGGCACTGGTTTTGAGGAAACAAACTCAGCCATGTACGGCGTTAGAGCGCGTCCGGCATTGAGTCAGCTGGTGACGTAATACTCCAGCTGTTCAATCACGAACTGCTGGTCGGCAATAATCGCCTTGACCAGGTCACCGATGGAAATGATGCCTTCCACCCGATCTCCGTTGACGACCGGT
>Ga0209456_10001698_pt1 | contig 10626 bp, 11 predicted proteins | sample COG_11_FD_184755 | JGI IMG/M metagenome (GOLD analysis project Ga0209456, IMG submission 184755) | Pelagic marine sediment microbial communities from the LTER site Helgoland, North Sea, for post-phytoplankton bloom and carbon turnover... | ecosystem: Environmental > Aquatic > Marine > Neritic...
CCGGTGCTATGGATTGAGTGAAACCCAAGTTCAGCGGAACCTGGGCCAGCCAGGGCCGGGATAGGCGCTACCCATACACACTGTTTCTCAGACAAAACCGTATTCCTCAATATTTACAATGCTTCAACAAGCATCCATAGCCGCCTGGTGAGAAATGGGGGCTAGCTGAAGACACGTCCTGTTCCAGTGAGTATGTGGGTGTAAGATACGACTCCAGAAAGACGAGACGATCACGACAGAGGAACGGTCTAGGAGACAATCGTGCATAAACTATGCTTGAGTTTACTTGCGACAGCATTAGCCATCGGACCGAGCGCTTGGGGAGAAAGCCTTGCGACACCTGAGCATTATTATCAGGTCATCACGGACACTACATTCGAAGCAGAAGAAGGTTATCAACAGGAGTTTGGATATTCGGTATTTGTTCGCTTTGAAGGCGCGAGTGTTTTGTTCGACACTGGTGTTACGCCCAAAGCACTCGAACAGAACCTAAAGACCGCAGAGATTGATCCCAAGGCCATTGAGGTATTAGTGCTATCACACAATCACCCAGATCACATTGGGGGCATATCCTATATTCGAAAAACCAACCCGGATATTGTGGTCTATGCCGCTCCCGAACAGGAAATCGATAATCGTCCGTTAACCCGAATTGAGGATCTAGAATAGATCACGACCAATCTTTACGCAGTACGCACCCATACTGACTCACCCACTGGCGGGATCAGCGATGAGTTGTCGCTGGTAATGAAAACTGATCAGGGCCCTTATTTACTAACTGGATGTTCACACACTGGTGTTGCCAGAATCGTAAAAAAGGCTACTGAAATTATCGGACAGCCGATCTTTCACTATACGGGTGGCGCGAGATTGAAGTTAAGAGCACTAGAAGATACGGAGCGTGTTTCCACCGAACTAACTGAAATGAACGTTTCTCAAATCAGTCCTGGTCATTGCAGCGTAGATCACCGGGTGGACAAAACCCTAAAGGAGCACTTCCATGGGCGAGTGTTGATGTCTGTGCAGGGCCGAAAAGTAACCCTAACGCCTCCTGACCAAAATTAGCGGAAAGAGCGTCGAAGATAGCCTTCAGGCAATTAGGCTGCTTCGGTGTCTGTTGCAGACGATCAATTAGGCGGGTATGAAGTGCCGTTTCTTGCTCAAAGCATGAACCTACCTGAAGGGAGATCCAGCATGAAGCCGCGTACTCTGCTGATTTTAATTACCGCCACCGCTGTATACGCATGTCAGACGTATGTCTCAAACCTGGCCATTGATCCGTCGTTTACCTACCAGGCCATGACGGGATCTGGGATGGTGGTTGGTGGAGTGTCATCTGACCTGGAGATTTTGGGAGCAAAGCGAGTGGATCGCTATGCTGATGAGGTAAAAATGGCGGTGGAAAAAGAACGACCGGAGCTTGTAGTTATCGACACAGACAGCCTGCGTAAAAAGATGGGTTCCGCGGCTTACCAAGCCATGATGGCGGAGTGGACAGACGGTCTCGTTATTTCGGAGCAAACAATTGCCGCAATAAAAAGGCCGTGCCAAACGTGAAATATGCAAGCTTTGCCCGTATAGAAGAAACCAGCACCAGGGTGAGTAATACAGAGAACCCTATTTACGAAAACAAAGACGACAAGTCCGTCGCGATCGAATCACCGTACGCCTCCAAATTGCACACTCCAGCCGTTCGCTGGACTCGGAGGTACTACAGGAACCGGCCAATCAGTACTCAGCCAGCGGCCACAGCCATTTCTTTCCGTTTAGTCGTAATCACCACATGTATGCTCTAGCACTAACGGTTTACATGCAACCCATGATCGCAGCCAAACAAGTAGTGACAGATCGGAATAGTGTCGTGAAACGTGCAGGACACGGCAAAGAAAAGAACGACGAATACCAGAGAAAAAATAATCGGTCTGTGGTGCATTTCAATCGATTCATTAAACGTGTTCATACTTGATCCTTATTGATAAACCAAAATTTAGCTAAGGTACTCGCATCAAGCGCTCCGCCCAGCGACTGCTTTTCCTGCCATTCCTTCAGCAGGGGCTTCTCCTGAAGATGTTTGCTGAATTCGCTTGGTCTCCATGCCGATCAGCAGTGTCGGTAAGAATAGAAAGTCCATCACGAGCGCCAAGGTGATGGTGATTGCGGACATCAGTCCCATATCGGCGTTCATCTTGAAACCGGAAAACACCAATACCAGAAAGCCCGCCACCAACGCCACGGTGGTTACCCACATGGCGGTGCCGACGGTGTTAAATGAATGACGCACCGCAGCACGTGCGCTCATGCCTTTATCGCGCTGTGCATGCAGGTATTTGCTGAGAAAGTGCACGGTATCATCGACAACTATACCGAGTGTCATGGATACGATGACAGACAAACCCAATCCGACCTGGCCCACGAAAATACCCCAAATCCCAAAGGCCATAATGGCTGGTGCGAGGTTAGGCACTAAGCTAATCAACCCGAGTTTTATGCTGCGCAGCGCAAAGATAAGAATGGCTGAGATCAGAATCAGTGCACCGAACGACGCTACCAGCATGCTGTTGATGTTGCGCTGTGATAGATAAGCCCACATCATGGTCAATCCTGAGCCATACGTATACATGTATTCCGGTGCGTTGGACCGAAGCCAATCGCGGCCGCGCTGCTCTATTTCACGCTGTTCACGTGTGGTAGTGTTTTCAATAGACACAATCATGCGTGATGCAGACTTATCGACATTGATCTGATTGTTTAGATCCAGCCCATACGGCAGAGACATTTCGTAGAGCAACAGGTATTGTGCAGCAAGATCCTGGCGCTCGGGAATGCGATACCAGGTTTCATCATCACCATGCATGTTCTGGTTCAGGCGCTTCATGACGTCGGTGAAGACGTCGACGTGCACCACTTTCGGTTGCTGACGATACCACTCAGCGAAGGCATCTAGCCTCACCAGGTATTCGGGACTGTTGATGCCGTTGGACTCGCCGGCAGAGAGGGAGTATTCAATGATATCGACACCAGCGAGTTCCTGTTCCATAAAGTCACTCGCCCGGCGAATTTCGTATTCTTCACCGATGTATCCAATCATGTCGTCGTTGAGCTCAATGCGTGATACCCCAGCCGCCAATATCAAGATAGCGGCCAATGAGCACCAGAATAGCGGGCGGTGATTATTAGTGACGAAATTTGCCAGGCCAACACAGGAACAACACTTGCATTCACATTCGCACCCAGGCCCGGCCTTCGACTTGGTATGCACCGGCAGCACAGCCATTATCGCCGGCAGGAAAAGCACCGAATAGAAAAAGGCTGCAGTGATGCCGACGGCAACAATATTGCCCAGCTCACGGAATGGCGGGGCATCGGAGAAGTTCATGGTAAGAAAACCTATTACCGTCGTTGCGCTGGTTAAGAATACCGGGTGCAGGTTTTCCTTTATCGAGACGACGATGGCGGCGGCTTTGTCTTTGCCTTCGTGCATCTTGTGGAAGATCGTCACCAGGATATGCACGCTGTCAGCTATGGCGAGGGTGAGAATGATAGTGGGTGCGACGGCCGAGGCGGTGTTCATCTGTAGGCCCATCCACCCCGCCGCCCCCAGACCGGTGAGCATGGACATGAGGATTACCAGCACGGTGGCGAACGTGCCGGAAAGAGAGCGGAGTGCGAAACCGGTGATGACCACCAGTACGAAAAACATCAACGGGATGAGAGTGGACATGTCATCGGCGGTGATTTCACCGAATCCATTGTCGATCATCAGCGCGCCGGTGATGTGTATAGCTAGGTTCGGGAAGCTTTTCTCTATGTCGTCGGCAAGTTGACGCACATAGGCGGCGACCTTGGGCACCTCCCGCTGCAACTCGTTGGGTAACAGGATGTTCACGTTCACAGCCGCTACATGGCCGGAGGGGGAGATCAGACGATCGACCAACATCGGACGACTCAGAGCGATGTCTTTTATTCGCTGTAATGCTTCGTGTGATAATCCGCTGGCCCCCTCGACCAGGCGCTCCACGATGAGATCGTCCCCTTCCGCCCGGGTGTGCTGGTAATTGGTGATGGAATCGACCCGGCTGGAGTACGGTATCTGCCACGATGCCTCGGTCAGTTCCTCCAGTGCCGACAGCGCCCGGCGCTCGAAGACATCACCACCCTCGGGCTCGAGAATGAAAACCACGTTGTAGGTCTTGACGTAAGTATTCTCCAGCGCTTCCAGCGCCGCGAGCTGGGGGTTGTCCTCGCTGAAGAAGATGCGGTTGTCCATGGTGAAGCTCAGAAACCGCACGCCGCTGCTGATTAAGGCGACCGTTAAGACGGTGGCAATGATGATCCACCAAGGGTGTCTGATTACCCAGCCACCGAGGTGCGTTGCTAGACCTTGCATGCCATTTGTGCGGCGGGCCATGTCACTTCTTGAGAAGATGCCGTCCTCTGAAGGCCCCGATGAGCATCGCGACCCCACCCAGGATCAACAGCACCGGCACCAGAGGCAGCTCGATCTGGAACAGCTCCCAGAGGCCGCCCACGACGAACAGGAGGCCGCACACCACCCAGAAAGCGCCTATGTTCAGCTGCAAATACCAGCGTACTGCAGTTTCCGACAGGACAATGATACCGACACCGAGTAGACCCCATCCCCATCCCACGTCGGCCAGAAAAGCGATCCCAACCCAGATGAAAAAGAGGGCCCAGCCGATTCCGTCCAGCCTGTCGGAGAGATTCGCGGCCCCGCCCGTCGAGCGGTCGGATTCTGTCTTTTCATTTCTTTTGTACATCGCGTACTCGAAGTCGCCTACGTCTCGCGCCCGGATCGGCCCACATCCTCGCTCCGACAGCGCGCCTCCACCGACCCACCGCGAGCTTCGCCGATACCGTCCGCCCGGGCTAGCCGTGAGCGTCTCGAAGCCGTGTGGTCATGCGGCGTATCCAGGCTGCAATCATTAGAAGAAAAACGCCCATGATGATCGTCACAATGGCTACCAGCCAGGCCAGAACCTTCGGCTCCAGCAGAACGACGATTCCAATTACGATAAGCACCACGCCCGGCGTCATCGTGAGCGCCAGCGAGGGGGGCTTCTCCGACATTCCCCTGCACATCGATGCCATCGGGCACATCGCCATAGGTTTCTTTGGGTGGATTTCGACCATGACTTACCTCTGCGTCGTGTCAGCGTGGATTGAATTTATCGAGGAGAGCCGACTGTCGGCAGTCTCGGGCAAGGTGAATACTTCCTGCGGTGTGCGGACGCCTCGCAACGTGTGACGTCCGAGGGAGACCAGCTCACCGGGGAAACAGCGCTTGAACTCGCCCGAAATCAACACGGACCGATTCAGCGTCTTGCACAGGCCTTCGAGTCGTGCCGCTTCATTGGCCGCGGCACCGATGACCGTGAATTCGAGCCGTTCGGCCACGCCGATGTTTCCGTAGGTGACATCGCCCATGTGCAAGGCAAGCCCAAAACCAAGCGGCGGCTCTCCCCGTTGTGCGCGCGTTTGGTTGAGTTTTGCCATCCGCGCTTGGGCTTCTTTAGCCGCAGTCAGCGCGGCATGGCAGGCCGTTTCTTTGTCGCAGCACCGTCGTCCATCACAGCGACCCGGCGCACCGATCGGGAAAATCGCCAGTGCCGCATCGCCAATGAAGCGCAGTACTTCACCGCCGTGATCGAGGACGGCGCCCGCCACGCAATCGAAGAAATCGTTGAGAATCTGCAGAAAAGACGCGCGTGGCATTGAATCGGCCATAACAGTCGAGCCCCGTAGATCGCAGAACCAGATCACGGCGTGAATGTCCTCGCCGTCGCCCAGTCTAACATGGCCCCGTCGGACCTGTTCGCCCGTGTGTTGGCCGAGGTATGTGTGCAGCAGGGTCGCGGCGGTGTGATGCGCGGAGTGGATCTCAAGGAGACGCGCCAGTACGGCCACCGTCTTGTTGAGTGCGTCCAGCTGGGCGTCGGTGAACCCGCCGGCTTGGTCGGTGGCAAACGTGATCGCGTTGACAGCACCGTCGGAGAACCGAACGGGGACGGCTACATAGTCGGTCGCACCGTCACTTAATAGGTCCCTGAGAATGGAGTAGTCGAGCGACGGTGCCGCGACGTCCAATCGCCGTCGCACATATGAAACGGTTCCGTCCATGATGGCGGCCACGGGACTCTCCCGGTAGGCGGCGGTCTGGAGAACGTGGTACGGAGCCGACCAAACAGCTGCTTGCCCCGTTGTCTGCTGCCAAGTGATGCGGACACCAACGACCTGGGGATGCAAGGAAACGACAAAGAGCAGTATGCGCGTGAGAGGGATTCCTCCCTCACCGAGTCGTAGCGCGAGTCTCTCGACCAGCTTGGCCGATTCTGTGATGGTCCATCCCTCAGTCAGCAGCCATTCAACTATCGGAACGGCATGCCGGGGGTCCGGGCCTTGCGCCGGTGTACGGTGCGCCGGTGACTCCGAAACGCTCCTCATCCTCACGCTCCTACCTGGAGATCTCGCGAGCACACTCTATGCCTGGCCCGCCGTTTGCTCTGCCGCGGCGGTCGGGCGCTCGACGTGGGACGCGGCCCGTTTCTTGATGTACATAGCGAGTCGTGCGATCAGGGTGACCTCCGCCTCGGAGATACTCGCTTCGGATGCCGATTTCAGATGTTGCTCGAGCGTGGAAACGCAGTTGACGCCGAATGCCGACCCAATCGCAACCAGTTCGTCCAGGCGGTTACCTTGACCGCCGTCGTCCGCCGGCGGGCTAGCATCCGGCGAGCCGCCAACGTGCTTTAGCGCGTACGATTTCATGACGACCGTCGCACGTTCTCGGACTGACAGCGCGACAACCATCGCTCTCTCTATCTCGTGGTCCGACGCTCCAGCCTTGCGTGCAGCATTGACATGGAAGTCGGTACAGGGCTTGCAACCCGCCGCCACCGAGATGCCGACTGCCACCAGTTCCTTCTCTTTACCGTCAACAGTCATGCTGTACCTACTACCATGAACGGGCGAATCATGTCTTGATCTGAATCAAACGCCGTTTAGTCTTGCACCAATCGCACCGAATGTTGTTTATGCATCACGGGGGCTCGTGCAGCGATTAGTGTCGGGCATGATGTGGTCGGTCTCGCAACACCTTACGAAAACGTTCAGGTGTGTCAGTGTGCTCTTGACTTAGCTGTTTTACCCGCCGAGTTCCACCGGTCGCTGTTGTCCAGTTCCTCGCCTTCGTCTGACCCCGGCGTGGCTCAGCCTAGAATGGCCGGTGGGAGCGGTATAGAGAGGAAGATCGGGTGTTCCATTACGAAGGACCGCTGCTGGCCGTTAGCGCCAGTACACTCCCGTCGATATTTGGTATAAACACTCAGATTACGACTGGCTGCAATGGGACCCTTTACTGCCCGTGGTTTTTTGCGGGTCGACTAGTTAATTTTCTGCACTGCACAGACAGCAACCGGCCAACTCCAGTCACTCAGGGTAAGGAGCACGGAGGGCTCCTCCATATTCGTTCCGGACCTTCGAAGAATCTCTCCAAAGTGGTGCTAACGACCAACCATTTCCATTCTTCAGAGCCGCAAGTCAAGAACGTTATGGGCTTTGATTTCCCCCGTAAATCCTTTCAACATTAGACTTCCAATAGGCTCGCTATTAATCTTTTCTTCCACTTCCACAAAAGCCTTGTGGTCGATCAAAATCTGCCCATCTTGCGCTTCATCGCACAATCTGGCAGCAAGGTTCACTGCATTGCCGTTGGCAGTGTAGTCGAACCTTCCCTCGAATCCGACGACGCCAAGCGTGGCGTAGCCGCCACCTATGCCGACGCCGAATCCAAGTTCATAACCATACTTCTTCCACTTTAGATTAAGGTCGGAGAATTTTTTACGCATATCCAGTGCTAGCTGCACGGCTTTGAACACCGGTTCATCACAAGGCAGGGGATCGTTGAAAAACACCATGAGTCCATCTCCTGCACGATGGTCGATTGTACCGCCAGCTTCCGCCACCAGCTTACCGAGCTCGTTGTGATATGTCTGCAACACACCCATGACTTCCTCGGGTTCCATGCTAGCGGAAAAGGAGGTGAATCCACGTAGATCGCAGAAGACCGCGGCAATGTAAGCCCGGTGACTCTGCAGTAACGATTTCTCCTGCTCTTCCGTCACCAGTCGGGCCACCTCCGGTGCCAGAAAGCGCTTCAGACGGTTGAGCCTTTCGATTTCACCCACCTGTACCTGCACACGTTCCTCGAGATCTTGATTAAGTTCCTTTACCTCTCTGGCCTGTTTTCCAACTTGTCGGCTAAGTTCTGATAGAAAAACGTTCTGATTAAGAAATGCAGCGGTCAGTAGCAGAATATATCCAGATAGCTCGATAGCACTGGAATAATGTGCATAGAGAGTGAGAATGATAACGATGACACCCAAAGCTCCAAGCACTACGGGGTAGTTTTTATGGTGCACCTTACGGTCCTGCAAAAGACCGTAGACCGCTACCATTCCAAGTACCCACATCAATACTGCTTGTACATGGGGATTGATATCGGGAATGTTCATTCCAAGTATGCCAAGCGACGCCAACAGCATGGTTTTACCGTAGCAAACCAACATGGAGGCTCCCGCGCCGACATAGGCAAAAAGTCCAAATGGAAGTACCCGCGGACTTCCCGGAAGTTCACTATCCAACGGTTTCGCAGTATCTACGGTTTTCATCTGTAAGCACCAGTCAGATACAGAACGTAGAACGTAGACTAAAGGTTTGAGTCAGTGATCACCAAAAGCACCAAAGTTACCCTTCTTGATGCGATGATGATCCTATCCCCATTAGTGTGCCTTCCCCACGCTCCTGGAATTGTCTGCAGGGGGCATTAGAGCAAAAGGATAGCCCATTGTAACCGCTAGTGCCTGAATCGCGAAGATTCTCTTTGAAAATGCTAATGCTCTTTATCTACCGAGGTTTGTTATCTACAAAAAAAAGCCGGTGGACATACATGTGCCTGATCAGATCTAACCCGAGCAACAAACTTTCGGATAAATTTCAATCACTGAAACGTATATTTGTACCAAGCTTGTTAACACCGACCTGCAATTCATTTGACCGGCTAGTGGAGTGAAAGCACTAAAGCATTGGTGTATATTTTATGAATGCCAAAAAAGCCATGTTTGCACTGGAGTTCGTTTTGGTTCACAACTAGCGTCGTAGTGGTAGCGATAGGGACCGCGCACGCGGACTCAGTGGAACCAAGCCGACAGCTTGTAACAATCCAAGATGAGGAGCAACTAACAAAGGGCGCGTTTCTTTATGAAAAACATTGCGCCCTGTGCCACGGTGAAAACGGAGAGGGATATATAGCGGACAATGCGAACGCTTTGGGAAACCAGGACTTCCTGGTCTCGGTTAGTGATGAGTTTCTCTGGCACGGAATAGCGAATGGACGGCCAGGTACACCCATGGCGGCCCACCACGAAAAGTATGGCGGCCCGTTGACGGCAACCGACATTAGCGCGGTCGTGGCTTTCATTCGAAATTGGCAACGAGAAGCGACGGTGGAGGTATCAGCAGTCTCCGGTTTGGGTGATGTGACTGCGGGTCAGCGCGTTTTTGATGCGCACTGTGCGGTTTGCCATGGGAAAGAGGGAGAAGGGGTAAGTGCTGTAAGCCTTAATAATCCTGAATTTCTCTCGATGGCCAGTGGCGGACAGATCCGCTGGGCAATATCCAAAGGGAGACGCGGCACCCCGATGGTAGCTTTCGAACAGCAGTTACCGGCGGGTGCGATTGACGATCTCGTTTCATTGATTCGCAGCTGGCAGCGTGATGTACCGACACGTGTCGAACGTCCGCTGATGCCGGAAATCAATAATGTAGTGCTTAACCCAAATGGGGACTCGCCGGAGTTTTCACTACGGGACGGTCGATATGTGTCTGCGAAGCAGTTGCACGCAGCTTTGGAAAGTAACTCGAGATTGGTATTGCTGGATGCACGTCCCGCTTCAGACTGGCATTTAGGCCATATACCAGGAGCTGTTTCCGCACCACATTATGATCCGGAGGCAATCATTGAGCGACTACCCAGCGATGGCACTTGGATCGTATCTTATTGCGCTTGTCCGCATAAGTATTCAGGTGAACTGACGGATGCTCTCAGGAAGTCAGGATTTAGGAACACGGTCGTTCTAGACGAAGGCGTCAAGTGGTGGCAGGATCATGGATATCCAATGGAGTGAACAAAAACGTTCCAGCGGTCTGCGTTATGAAACGGGCTGCTGGAATCGGAGCTTTTCCGACGACGAGCTTTAGTCGAATACTACAATCTCCATTAGGAAAGTCTGGGGCAATGAGCGGAAGGAAGGCCAGCAAGCCCTTATTGACCGTAACGGGTCGGCTCCGGCTATAGCTGCCGCATCGCGGCAAGATGGGCACCAACGGCTGTACCTCGCTACAAAGCGGCCCGATCACCAATTGGTTGTTCCGCAATAGGATTCTATATCCGGCTGGCTCTGAACGGCCAGAAGGAGCCTTTGGTCGATTGCCGCCCACGGGCACTCTGTCACCTCAAACCGGCCGAGATATTCGGACTCGCTATCAGTACGCACCCTGTGAATAGGTCAATTCATAGCTGTGCGAATAAACCTCGAAGATAAGACCAAA
>Ga0209456_10001699_pt1 | contig 10624 bp, 10 predicted proteins | sample COG_11_FD_184755 | JGI IMG/M metagenome (GOLD analysis project Ga0209456, IMG submission 184755) | Pelagic marine sediment microbial communities from the LTER site Helgoland, North Sea, for post-phytoplankton bloom and carbon turnover... | ecosystem: Environmental > Aquatic > Marine > Neritic...
CCCGCTCTGTATTTCGGCGGTAAATACCGGATTATTGATTTCCCACTGTCAAACTGTATCAATTCCGGTATTCGGCGAATCGGGGTGCTCACTCAATACAAGTCGCATTCATTGGTGCGGCATCTGGTGCGAGGCTGGAGTCACTTCAAGAAGGAATTGGGCGAATTTATCGAAATTCTACCGGCTTCCCAGAGGTATTCCGAAGACTGGTACCAGGGTACCGCCGACGCGGTATATCAAAATATGGATATTATCCGAGCGGAGAAGCCGAAGTATGTAATGATTCTATCGGGTGATCACATATACCAGATGGATTACGGCCATATGTTGGCAGAGCACGTGGATAGAGGCGCGGATATGACGGTCTCCTGTCTCGAAGTACCGATCGAGGAAGCTGCCGGTGCCTTTGGTGTGATGAGCGTGGATGAACAGGGTCGAGTGATCGGCTTCGAGGAAAAGCCGGCCAATCCCGCGCCGATCCCCGGCGAGGAGGGTCTGACACTGGCATCCATGGGTAACTATATATTCAATACCGAATTCCTCTTCGAAAAATTGGCCAAGGATGCAGCGCTCTCTGGCTCAAACCATGACTTCGGTGGTGACATTATCCCGGCCATTGTTAATGATCATAAAGTGTACGCCTCGGCGTTCCGGGATCCGGCCACAAACGAGCGCGCTTATTGGCGGGATGTCGGTACGCTGGATTCATTTTGGGAAGCCAATATGGAACTGGTTTCACCCGAGCCCGCCCTCAATCTATACGACGCCGATTGGCCGATCTGGACTTACCAGGCACAGTTACCCGCAGCCAAGTTTGTGTTTGATGATGACGATCGTCGCGGAATCGCAGCGGATTCCGTGGTTTCCGGGGGTTGTATTATTTCTGGCGCGAAGCTGCGTAAATCCCTGCTTTTTTCCAATGTACGAGTGAACTGTTACAGCGACATTGAGCAGTCGATAATATTGCCTGAAGTGGTGGTCGGTCTCAATTGTAAGATTAGAAAGGCCATCATTGATCGTGGGTGTCACATCCCTGAGGGTGCTGAGATCGGTGTTGACCATGAGCAGGATAGAGCCAACGGCTACAGGGTGACCGACAATGGCGTAGTGCTGGTGACACGGGGTATGTTGGGGCAACCGGAAGGTTTCGCGTAATATTCAAGGGGCACGTAGTGGCAGTAATCCACAACCGACGACCACAAAAAAGGCGAGACCAAGCAAGAATACTGATGGAATAGCGGTAATGAGAATACTCATGGTGGCAGCGGAAAACGATGCATTGCCGGGAGGCAAGGTCGGTGGTATCGGCGATGTCGTACGCGATATTCCGGCAGCATTGGCGGCAGCGGGGCATCAGGTGGATGTGGTGACGCCCGGCTACGGCGTATTCTCACAACTTTATGGGGCCGAACATTGCGGCCAGCTACACGTAATGTTTTCGGGTCATCGGCAAAGTGTCGATCTATTTAAAGTGCCCGCAAAGAACCCGCAGGAGAACGTGACGCTTTGGGTGTTGGAGCATCCTTTGTTAGCGGCCGCCGGCGCGGGAAAAATATACTGTGATGATCCGGGTGATAGACCCTTTGCAACAGACGCCACCAAGTTTGCATTATTTTGTACGGCCGTGGCGCAGGCCATTATCGATGCTACTTTTACCACGGTTGATGTTTTACATTTGCACGACTGGCATGCCGCCCTGGTAAGTGTGTTGGCTGCGTTTGACCCGGGGTATGAACAGCTTCAATCGATTCATACCGTTTACACTATCCATAATCTGGCCCTGCAGGGCGTTCGGCCATTGGCCGGCGATGAATCCTCCCTGCACGCCTGGTTCCCTGAATTGGATTACGATGTTGCGCAGCTGAACGATCCACGGGTTCCCCAATGTATCAATCCGATGCGTGCCGGCATAAATCTCAGTAACAACGTTCACGCTGTCTCACCCACCTATGCTCGGGAAATACAGCAGGCCAGCAATCCCGAGCGTGGGTATTTCGGCGGTGAAGGTCTACACGAGGATTTGCAACGCGCGGCTGAGGAGGGGCGCCTGCACGGCATTCTTAACGGTTGTGATTATCCCGAGCAGGCCGGGCTCCCGCTATCGGCAGGCGATCTGCTTTTGCTTTGTGAAAACGAAATATTGAAATGGATTGCAGAAGGACCATTTGTAGAAAGTACCCACCTGATATCCAGCCGACGCCTGGCACGGTTGGTTCCGGCATCAGGATCAGCTGAGAAAACGACAAATCAGCCATTTATCGTAACGTCGGTAGGCCGGATTACCAGACAGAAAGTCCTTCTATTACTGCAAATCATGCCTGATGGTGAAACGGCGTTGGATCACCTGTTAAATGTACTGGGTGATGCAGGATTGTTTATTTTGCTGGGTAGCGGCGATACCGAATTAGAGCAATTCCTGTCCAGGGTTGCCGCCAGGCGAGAGAACTTTATTTTCCTGAAAGGTTACTCGGAAGTGCTGTCTGATAACCTTTATAATAGTGGAGACTTATTTATGATGCCCAGTTCGTTTGAGCCCTGTGGCATTAGTCAGATGCTGGCAATGCGTGCCGGACAGCCTTGCCTGGTGCACAGCGTTGGTGGCTTGAGCGATACGGTGAGCGACGGCAGAAACGGCTTTGCTTTTAATGGCGACAGCCTATTGGATCAGGCAGAGAATATGATTTCATGCTTTAAGATTGCGTTACAGACCGGCCGGGAAGAAATGAAAACCTGGCAGGAAATATCAGCGGCAGCTGCGGCCGCAAGGTTTTTTTGGAGTGATGTAGCCGATCAAATCGTTCACCAGCTGTATGGGAATCGGCAGGCATCGTGATCGCCTAGTGCCACGATCCTGGCATACGCCCTCTCCGCGACGAGGATCACCCGACGGCTATAGTTTTGACGGGAATTAGAGCAGCCGCACTGGCCACCACGATGGTCATGCTGGCGCAGAATCTATTGATGTTTCCCCGCTATTCGCGCTCAGTCCTGTTATTTGTCATCCTGGGATTCGGCGTCCTTAGCTGCTGGAACATATTCGACCTGATCGGGATGGATGAAGAACTCAATATCATGATTACGGGCCTGTCCCTGATGCTGGTGACCTACGGCGTCGACCAGACAGCACACCGGGTGATTACACCGTTCTGGTACTTTCTCGGAAGCGCTTCTTTTTTTGGGCAACGTTTGACCTGCTACAGGATACCTGGGTCCATATCCTGTACCTCGGCATCAGTCCCTCCTGAATACAGGGGGACATTCTCTTCCTACGCCCCGTTTCTTTTTCTGACGAGGCTTAAATTAAATAGGTCTGTCCCCAATTACGATTTCGCCAGCCAGGTGCGGTCTTTCGCACCTGCCGTCCCGCATTTCAAACTGACAGCCGGAGTCGTCGCTGTTGTACATCAGCGTGACGGTGGCGGGTAGAAAAACTGGCAGTTTGAAGGATACATCCACTGATAACGGGCCGTCGTAGTGCTCCGGCAGCAGATGCGCCACGGCCCGGCTCTTACTCCACATGCCGTGCATGATCTGGCGTTTGAAGCCCATGAGCTTTGCCGTGGCAGGATACAGATGGATCGGGTTGTAGTCGCCGGAAGCGGCTGCGTACTGGCGTCCCTTGTTGGCGGCCAGGTGCCACTGCACTAATTCACGGTATTGTGGAGCATCCACCACGGGTTTCTTGTCTTTCCTGGCGCCGGTGCCGCCCTTGCGCACCAGCAATACACTCAATTCCTCCCAGATCAATTCACCCTCGATGCTTACCTCGGTGATGATCCCGACCTCGTAGCCCTTACCCGCCTCTTCTGCTGCGCCAAAGCGGACTTCAAAATCGAGTGGTTCATCTGTACGGATGATACGCTGTTGCCGAATCCAGTTGCGGATATGCACGGCGCCCATGGGCGTAAACGGAAATTCCGGTTCCAGCATCAGCTGCATGTGCAGGGCGAAAGCCATGATGTGGGGATAGGGCAGCGGCAGTGTGTCCGTGGATTCGTAGCCACACACGGCGCGGAATCTGGCTAATTTCTTTCTGTCAGCGCGGATCCCCCTGGCGGTCACGGTCAGCGGCAGGAATTCGGGTTCTGCCTGCGCCTTCTTGCGCGCCGTGGACGCTCTCAACAGCATCTGTGTCATGCTGGGGATGGACGCCATCTCGATATGGCGGACGGTGCTGGGCATCTGTCTGGCCTCTTGCGAAAGTTACGATTATAGACAGTCGCCGACTGATCTCCATCCGCCCGGCAACGTCCCCGTGATAGCAGTGTGGCTACACCGCAGGATCAGGCGCCTATCCAGTTCTGGCCACAGACTCGCAGGGTGACCCCATTGATCGCCGCTGAGCCCGGATGTGCCAGCCAGGCAATGGCTTCGGCCACATCTTCGGGTCGGCCGCCCTGTGAAAGAGAGTTCAATCGCCGGGCAATTTCCCGGGTGACCACCGGTATGGCGGCGGTCATCTGGGTTTCAATAAATCCGGGCGCCACGGCGTTAACAGTAATACCGCGGCCTTTGAGTGACTCGTCCCGGGACATGTAATCGACGTAACCGATGACACCGGCCTTGGAGGTGGCGTAGTTGGTCTGGCCGCGCTGGCCGGCGATGCCCACCATGGACGCTACGCCGATGATACGCCCGCCATCGTTGAGAGCGCGCTCATTCAGCAGCTGGCTGCTGATGCGCTGGGCGGCGGCAAGATTGATCTCCAGCGTCATGTCCCACCACTGCTCGGACATGTTGACCAGCAGTTTGTCGCGGGTGATACCGGCGTTGTGGACGATGGCGTGGGCGCCACCCAGTTCCCGGGCTATTGCGGCGATGAGAGCAGGAGCGTCAGCCGCGCTGATATCTGCATCCAGCGCCTCCCCGCCGATATCAGTCATGACCTCGCGCAGCGCCTCCGCTGCCGGCGGGATATCCACCCCCAAGATGCGCGCGCCGTCCCGGGCCAACACGCGGGAAATGGATTCCCCTATGCCTCGCGAGGCGCCCGTCACGATGACGAGTTTGTCTGACAGTGGCTTATCACTATCGGTTGCCACTGGCGGGGCGCCAGCGCGAACCCGCACTGCCTGGCCGTCGATATAGGCAGATTTGACGGAGAGCAGGTAGGCCAGGGTGCTTTGGGTTGCCGCTTGCGCACCCGGTTCGATGATCATCAACTGGACAGTGCTGCCGCGGTTGCCGATCTCCTTGGCCAGTGAGCGGGTAAAACCTTCCAGTGCTCGTTGTGCGGCCGCCCGCTCCGGGCTGTCGGCTAATTCATGCGGCTCGACGATCAGAAGAATGCGGCCATTATTATTCAGCCGTCGCACCATGGGCGCGAAGAAACGGTGCAGGCCGGCCAGGTCACTGGCTGCATGGCAGCTGCGTCCGTCATAAATCAGCGCGTCACATTTGTCACTGCTGCCCTCGGGGAACAGGCCCGGGGCTTCGGAGCCCGCAGCATCCATCCACTGTACACCCAGCGCGTCCAGTTGTGAGCGCAGAGCGGCCGAAGCGACATCATCCGCGCGGCCGGCCAGCACAACGGTGCCTGTCGGCAGCCCGCTGCCACTTTGATAGCGCTTCAGGTCGGGCACTACCAGGCCTAGTCTGGCCGCTATGGCAGCCCCGGTATTGGAACGCAGGAACTTTTCGATTCTGTCGGTCATGCCTCGAATCTCCATTAATTCATTGCCGCTGAAACGGCATTTTGGGAGTGAACCTGGAAGTCTGCATTGATCCCATTGTGCGGCCCCGGTATCAACACCGCAAATGCCATGGCCACAATCTTGCTACACTAGGCCCGTTAGGATAATAGACTCCCGGAGACAAATCATGGCACAGGCTGATTTTCGGGTTGCCGTCATGGGCGGTAATCGTACCCCCTTCGTGCGCTCCAACACCGCCTATACCGCTGTCAGTAACCAGGACATGCTCACGGCCGCCCTGTCCGGGCTGGTACAGCGCTATGACTTATCCGGTAAAGCCGTGGGTGAAGTGGCCGGCGGTGCAGTAATGAAGCACAGCAAGGACTTCAACCTGGTGAGGGAATCCGTGCTGGGAACGTCCCTGCCCCCCTCCACACCCTGTACCGATATTCAGCAAGCCTGCGGGACCGGTCTACAGGCGGTCAATTTCATCTCCAACAAGATTGCCCTTGGCCAGATTGACAGTGGAATCGCCTGTGGTTCTGATACCACGTCGGATGCGCCTATCGGGATAAGTGAGTCCCTGCGTCAGGTGCTGTTGAAAGTGAACGCGGCGCGAACCGGCGGCGACAGGATAAAGGCGTTGTCGGGTCTGCGTCCCTGGCATATCGGTATCAATATTCCACGCAACGAAGAGCCCCGCACCGGGCTCAGCATGGGTGGCCATACCGAAGTGACCGCCCAGGAGTGGCAGATTCCGCGAGATGAACAGGACAAGCTGGCAGAAGCCAGTCACCACAACCTGGCGGCAGCCTACGAGCGCGGTTTCTTTGATGAACTGCTCACCCCATTTTGCGGCGTGGAACGGGATAATATCCTGCGCCCGGATACCAGTTGCGAAAAGCTGTCAAAACTGAAGCCCGCATTCGACCCGGACAGCGGCCAGGGCACCCTGACGGCGGGCAATTCATCGACACTCACCGACGGTGCCTCGGCAGTGTTGCTGGGCAGCGAAAACTGGGCCCGGGAGAATGCTGTGCCGGTAAAAGCCTGGCTGACCGCCGTGGAGACCGCCGCGGTCGATTTTGTCGGCGACAGCGGAACCCGGGAGGGTCTGCTGATGGCACCGGCCTACGCGGTACCGCGGATGCTCGCCAGGGCCGGCCTCACCCTGCAGGACTTTGATTTCTATGAAATCCACGAGGCGTTTGCCGCCCAGGTGCTGGCGACCCTCAAGGCCTGGGAGGATCCCGTATTCTCCAGGGACCGGCTGGGCCTGGACGCAGCGCCGGGCAGTATCGACCGGGCCAGACTGAATGTTAACGGCAGCTCCATCGCCACCGGGCACCCGTTTGCCGCCACCGGCTGCCGTATCGTCGCCACACTGGCGAAGCTGCTGGAAGAGAAAGGTAGCGGTCGCGGTCTTATCTCTATATGTGCCGCTGGCGGTCAGGGTATCACTGCGATCCTGGAGCGCTGAATCTGAAATGCGTAGGCTTGATAACAATCAATCATTACAGAAACTTTTTGCCAGGTGCTTATGCCAGAGCCACTCTATGATTTTTTTAAAATTGCGGTGTCGAACAAAGTCGTAAAGTCGGCGCTAAAAGTTTCGCTGGTAGTTGGAACGATATTGGCCCTGATCAATCATGGAGGCGCCATCCTTCGGATGTCATTGACCACCGAGAACATGTTTCAAATAGTGCTGACCTATCTGGTGCCTTATTGTGTTTCAACCTACTCGTCTGTAAGAGCGATCCAAACGCATGTCTCTGAAAACAGATAAGACAGAGCTGTCAGACAGTTCAGTCCTGCGAGTATGGCCCGATATCTGGGCTCACCCGGCTGCATCCAGCTGCATCGCGAAGATGGTCCAGGATCTGGTCGAGGGCCTGCCCCGTTTTATCGGGCATGATGTCCTGGTCGTCGATGCAGGCGATGACCCTTGAACCTCCACCACAATGGCTGCATACCGCGAACGGGCCGCGTTCGAATCGATATTGAAAATGCGCTTAAGGCGCTGTTACCACGCGTCCGAGCCCAGGTCATCGTCGCGTGGCGCTCGGCGGGTGAACGGACATTCGTATTGGAGATACGCTTCACGCCTTTGCCGCGCTTTGCTGGAGTGACCAGTCCGCGCCAGCGATGATTCGGCGGGCTGGCCGCCGAAAACTAGACCCAGCGCCTGACCCGCCGACAGTAGGCGGGAAATTCCTCCGGGAACAGGCCACGCAGCATCGCCTCCTCGGGCCGGATGAACCGAAGCTCGATGATCACCGCGAACACCAGCGGCACCAGCAGCGACAGGGTGGAGCCGACGGTCACGGCGCAACCCAGGAGTACCGCCACCATGCCCAGGTACATGGGGTTGCGGCTCACACGGTAGACACCGCCGGTCACCAGGGTAGTGACATTACCGAAGGGGACCACATCGGTCCCCGCCCGGGTGAACAGCCCATTGGCGAGCAGGAGCAGCACCAGGCCAGCCAGAATGATCGCCCCGCCGCCCACACGCGCCGCCAGGCCGATGAAGCGAGGCCCCGGGAAGAACTCGTTGAGTGCGAAGATGGCGATCAATCCGATCAGCAGCCAGATGGGGGGCAGGATCATGGGCCTGGCCATAAATACCTCCTGTCGCTCGATGCCCGGCGGGGTGCAGGCCCGGCGGTTCGACACCGCCGATGCCATAGGCCAGAACGATGCCCAACAGGAAGGCCTCTGTCAACCAGAACCTGCCATGGCTGTGGAAATGCACCTGCGGCAGCAGGTCGCTGAGGGCGATACAGACGGGCGGATAAGTATCACGCTCTGGCGAGCGAGAACCTGGACACCTGGTCGAAGTCGCCACGGGTTCCCCCTGCGTCGCCAGAGCCGGTGCAGGTATTCGATGGTGACTGGGGCGAAGTGACCCTCGCGCTGACGCAGAAGTCAAACGGGTCGAAGCGGGCCACTACATTCAGGAGGATGCCCGCGATATTGTTGTGCCGGCGCTGCTGGAGTTTCTCGAGTCTTGAGTGTGCGGTATCCAAGCATGGACGATCGCATTCCCTGGTGCCGGGAACTACGCGCTTATCGATCTGGCTCCACTCAGCCGGGCTACCGCTCTGTCCCAGGCTTGATCCTTGTCTTTATAGTGCCTGACGCTGGGATCGGGTGATCACTGCATCAACGCCGCTACGCAGCTCTCTTTACCAAACCGGTCTCTGATACCAAGGAGTCGATGGCGTTTATCCTTGAGTGAACGACAGCCACTGAGGTGAAATTCAACCTCCAGCAGTACAATCATGCCTAACCCGGTGGCCAGCGCATCGTACGGCCACCCAGCAGGTGCAGGTGGATATGAAACACTTCCTGCCCCCCGTGCTCGTTGCAGTTCCACACCAGTCGGTAGCCGTCACTTGCGAGCCCCAGCTGTTGCGCCAGAGATGTAGCCGTAAGAACCGTATGGCTGATCAGTTCGCTGTCAGCAGCGGCCAGGTCGTTCAGGGTGGCGATGTGCTGGCGTGGAATAATCAGCACATGGGAGGGAGCCTGTGGGTTTATATCGCGGAAGGCGACCAGTCTGTCGTCTTCATACACGATGTCCGATGGGATCTCTTTGGCAATGATTTTGCAAAATATACAGTCCATACGCGGCCTCGTATTGGGGAAGCTTTGACTATAATTAATCCTAGCATGGCTGAGTTAGGTCCACGTCAATATAGGGGTGTGAGCAGCACCCTTATAAGCTTAACTCACTGAAATCACTCAAAAAACATTCAATGGTTTCTTTTTCCCGGAATAACGGCGTGCATATCGAGGGCACCGCCTGAGACATTGCCTCTTTTCGCAGGAAGCGAATCCACAGCCACAAAAGTATAGGGCGGATAAATGACGTGTTGTGGGCAGAAATTCTCATCTGGCGTGGTTGATGAGTCTTAAGCTCCCGCGAAAAGTCTGCCCACCTTCCAGACATCGCGCTCGCGTCGGTGAGCCTGCAATTCATATTCGTCCATTCCTGATTGCCATCGGCCGGGCAAACTGCCAGGCCATGGCTGCGACATTCTTAACCACAAATTCATCTAAAGATCCTATACTGCATATTCGCTCTGTTTATCTGTGGCTTGCTGAGTAAAGGCACGGCACTGGTCATGTCATAGGGATTCAAAGAAATGCCCACATCTGAATTACCGGGAAATATCGGCGTCCTGACCAGCGGGGGTGACGCGCCGGGAATGAACGCGGCCGTGCGGGCGGTGGTCCGGACGGCGCTGGATCGCGGTGTTGAAGTCTATGCCATTCATGGTGGGTACCAGGGCATGGTTGCAGGCGGTGAGGATCTGCGCAAGATGGATTGGGGTGCTGTCAGCGGTATCCTGCAGCAAGGTGGAACCGTTATCGGTACCGCCCGCTGTCCTGCATTCATGAACCGTGAAGGCCGTCTCCAGGCAGTCGAGAACTTGCTGGCGTGCGGCATCGGTGGCCTGATCGTCATCGGCGGGGACGGCAGCCTGACCGGCGCCCATCAGCTCTGGAAAGACTGGCCCGGACTCGTCGAAGAACTGGTGCAATCTGGGTCCGTTTCCCGGGAGTCAGCCGAGCGCCATGCGCAACTCAGAGTCGTGGGACTGGTGGGTTCTATCGACAATGACCTGACGGGGACCGACACCACCATCGGCGCGGACACCGCCCTGCGCCGCATCACCGATGCCGTCGATGCAATCAGCAGTACGGCGGCCAGTCATCAGCGTTCCTTTGTAGTCGAGGTCATGGGGCGAGACTGCGGCTACCTGTCGCTGATGGGTGCACTGGCAACGGGGGCCAGTTGGGCGATCATTCCCGAAGATCCCCCCGTGCCGGGTGAGTGGGAAACTCAGATGTGCCAGTCACTCGAGGCCGCCCGCGAGGCGGGGCACCGGGAGAGCATCGTTCTCGTGGCAGAGGGCGCACGGGACTGCGACGGCCAGACCATTACCAGCGCGTATGTCAAGCAGGTACTGGAGGAACGCCTG
>Ga0209456_10001700_pt1 | contig 10619 bp, 6 predicted proteins | sample COG_11_FD_184755 | JGI IMG/M metagenome (GOLD analysis project Ga0209456, IMG submission 184755) | Pelagic marine sediment microbial communities from the LTER site Helgoland, North Sea, for post-phytoplankton bloom and carbon turnover... | ecosystem: Environmental > Aquatic > Marine > Neritic...
GCATGTTTGGGCATCGGTAACGAATCATCCGGTGTCCTGCACTGAAAAGGGCAAACCCGTCGAAAGGCGGGGGCGCAAAGCGACCGGTCTAAAGGGAAATCCCAGGATTGCGGGGCTGCCAGATGCATCTCGATGGTCAATCGACCTGTAGAGCCGATCTCGGCCAGGCAATTCGCCTCTATACACCGACCGCAGCACGCCTTTTTCGCGTATCGAAAGCACATTCGATTAGTCGCCAGAATTATAGAGACGAGGGAAGAGTATGCGGAACATCATTATGGTATTGGCTGCCGGACCAATACTGTTTGGGTGCCTGGACTCGGGAGGGTCGGGTTCATCAGGAGACGGAGCACCAAGTATTACAGGAACGCCCCCTTCGTATACCAAGTATGGCGATACCTACGATTTTCAGCCCAACGCTTCCGACCCGGACGGCGATACTCTGACGTTTACCGTTCAGAACAAACCAACCTGGGCGAGCTTCGATACGTCGACGGGCCGGATCTTTGGAACGCCTACGATGAGTGAAATTGGTGTCTACGACGACATCGTTATAAGCGTTTCGGATGGAATGAACGAAGCCTATTTGTCCGCGTTCTCTGTGACCGTCAGCCAGACGGCGATGGGTAGTGTTACGCTGAGTTGGAGCGCACCCACCCAGAACGCTGATGGGTCGGCGCTGACGGACCTGGCGGGATACAAGATTCACTATGGCAGGACTTCGGAATCCTACGACGAGTACGTTCAAATCGACAACCCGAGCATTACGACCTACGTCGTCGAACAACTCAGCCCCGCGACCTACTACTTCGCGGCTACTTCGTTTAATTATTCGGGAGTGGAAAGCGAGTACTCGGGAGAGGCCGTACGTATTGTGAACTAACCAATGGACGAATTATCGACGGACGCCTGGCGTACGCTCAAAATGCATAAGACCCGCACAAGGCGGGTCTTATGTTTTGTATGGCGTCCCCAAGGGGATTCGAACCCCTGTTGCCGCCGTGAAAGGGCAGTGTCCTAGGCCTCTAGACGATGGGGACCTGTAATTTCAATCTCGCCGAACTATCGTCGAGCCAGGAAGTGTCGGACCGCCGACCTCTTGTACACCACTCAAGCGCCTCCCCCTCTGACCTATAGCCCAACTGAAACGCGCACTCTATTGGCACGTATGCACCCTGTCAAGGAATAAGTGGTCCCGGTTTTAAGACACGGCTATAAGTCGAAAGCCCCGATTCTAAAGGCCAGGATATGGCCGGAGAGAGAAAGAGAAGAGCATGCGACGACCCCGTCGAAATCATTCATCGAAGTATAAATCAAGAGTAGCCCTAGCCGCCTTGAAAAGCATTGCTGCAAATATCCGAAGCAGCACAGACCGCCGGAGCATCACTGATAGAACAACGTCTGCGTGTCCGAAAAAGCGGGACCCCTTCTCTCTAGGGAATTAGCGGTTTCGCCCAATGAAACTGTGACGCACGTCACATTTTGCGCCCTGACACAGGACAACGCATTTTTTGCCTCATCTCAGCAGACTATTCGCGTCATTCAACTTGCCCAGCGCATCGACACGCGGTCGAGATTACTGCTGTTCCTTGTCACATGAGGCGCACGGTACGCCCCGATAAACTTTAGAATAGTGCAGCCAAGAACCATGCCCTATCACAGCAAAAGGGACAACCATTGACTGGAGCATTTGTCATGAATGCCGCATACTCTTCGGGATTCCCGAACGCTATTTGGTGAAGCGGGCCGATGGCTCGCTTGAACGGAAGAAATTGGAGTTTGTTTGCTATGGCACATGAAGAACTGTCTCGGAATCAGAAGGTAGAAGGATCATCTGATCGATCCTTTGGCCTGGTGTTCGCGGGAGTTTTTTTCCTTATCGCGGCTTGGCCATTATGGTACGGAGCAACGCCGCGGTGGTGGGCAGCCGGTGTAGCCGCGACCTTTGCTGTAATTGCCATGATGAAACCGACGTTATTGGCGAGCCTCAACCGGCTGTGGATCAAGCTCGGCCTCCTTCTCGGCAAGGTGGTCAGTCCAGTCGCTTTGGGCGTTCTTTTTTTCGGCGTGTTCTTCCCGATCGGTATCGTGATGCGAATCGCGGGGAAAGACCCGCTGCGCCTTAAGCGTGACGCCAACGCGGCTTCATACTGGATCGCGCGGAAACCACCCGGACCCCCGCCAGATTCAATGACGCACCAATTTTAGGAAATCACTATGAGTATGGTTAAGGAACTCTGGGCGTTCATGCGCGCGCGAAAAAAATACTGGTTATGGCCGATCTTCCTAATGATGGCCTTGTTGGGCGTACTGCTCGTGCTCGCCCAAGGCTCGGCTATTGCGCCCTTTATCTACACACTGTTCTGAGGAGCCAGAGCTTGCGAATTCTCGGCATTTCGGCATTTTATCACGACAGCGCCGCCGCATTGATCGAGGATGGTCAAATTGTTGCCGCTGCTCAGGAAGAGCGCTTCTCGCGCAAGAAGCACGATTCCCGGTTTCCTGTCAATGCGATCCACTATTGCCTGACCGAGCGCGGGACCGACCTGGGTGCCGTGGACCACGTCGTATTCTATGACAAGCCGTTCCTCAAGTTCGAACGCCTGGTTGAAACTTATCTGGCCTTTGCGCCGCGCGGGTTCAAGTCGTTTCGCATGGCGATCCCTTTGTGGCTAAGGGAAAAGCTGTTTCTAAAAAACCTCTTGGTGAAGGAACTGGAAAGGCTCGAAGGGGGCGACCGCTGGAATGAGGAATTGCTATTCAGCGAGCATCATCTCAGCCACGCTGCGAGCGCCTTTTTTCCATCGCCTTTCGAAGAAGCGGTTGTTCTGACGATGGATGGCGTCGGGGAGTGGGCAACGACGTCGGCTGCGATCGGGAAGGGGAACAATCTCGAGGTACACAAGGAAATCCACTTCCCGCATTCTTTAGGGTTGCTTTACTCGGCCTTCACGTATTACACCGGATTCAGAGTCAATTCCGGCGAGTACAAGTTGATGGGTTTGGCGCCGTATGGTGAACCCAAATATAAGGACGAGATTCTCGACCACCTGATCGATGTAAAGGCCGACGGTTCGTTCAGACTGGATCTGTCGTACTTCGACTACTGCACCGGCCTGACCATGACCAACAGTCGGTTCCACGATCTTTTTGGGGCCCCGCCGCGGAAGCCGGACGAACTCCTTACCAATTTCCATATGGATCTGGCCGCCTCGGTTCAGGCTGTGACTGATGAGGTGATGCTGCGCCTGACGCGGTCGCTGCGCGAGGAAACCGGAATCAGGAATCTATGTCTGGCAGGCGGGGTCGCTCTTAACTGCGTGGCAAACGGCAAAGTCCTGCGTGACGGGTGCTTCGAGCAAATTTACATCCAACCCGCCGCAGGCGACGCGGGCGGCGCCCTGGGTGCTGCGCTGGTCGGCTATCACATGCAGCTCGATCAGGCGCGGCAGGTCAACGGCCAGGCCATGCGGGGGGCCTACCTCGGGCCTGAATTCTCGCAGCCTGAGATCGAAGCGCGGCTGAAAAAGTGCGGGGCGCGGTTTGAGGTTCTGGAAGACACGGCACTTATTGCAACCTGTGCGGAGGAACTAGCACAGGAAAAAGCATTGGGCTGGTTCCAGGGCCGGATGGAGTTCGGGCCCCGCGCACTCGGCAACCGTTCCATCCTGGGCGATCCGCGCTCGCCAATCATGCAGAAGACGCTCAATCTCAAGGTGAAATACCGCGAGTCATTCCGGCCTTTCGCGCCATCAGTGCTGCGCGAACGCGTCGGCGACTGGTTCGAGATAGACTCCGACAGCCCCTATATGCTGCTGGTGGCCGACGTCGTGAAGAATAAGCGCCGTGAAATGACTGTCGAGGAAAAGCAGCTCTTTGGAATCGACAAGCTTAATGTGCCCCGTTCCGATATTCCCGCTGTCACGCACGTAGACTACTCAGCCCGTGTTCAGACGGTGCACGACGACACCAATCCGCGCTACCACGCTTTGATTTCGGCCTTCGAACGGAAAACTGGCTGCCCAGTCCTCGTGAACACAAGTTTCAACGTACGCGGAGAACCTATTGTCTGCACGCCGGAGGACGCATTTCACTGCTTCATGGGGACCGAAATGGACGTCCTGGCAGTCGGCAACTGCTATCTGCGCAAACAAGATCAGGATCCGGCGCTTCGGCAGAACTACGAGACGGCTTTCGAGCCTGACTGAAGCATTGCAACCTGCCCACTGGCTACTCTCGTTCAGTCATCTTGGGTCCGCTATAAGGACTTAAGGAAGACAAACACCAAAACACTCGAACGCTGTTGGGTGCTGCTATGCACTGGATTTCGCCGTTAGAAAAGTATGGGACGCGCAGCTAGTTTGCGATGCCGGTTGCGGCAATAAGGTCAGCAATAACACGGTACCCATCGTCGTTAAAATGCCTCCAGTCATCCGGCCCATGCAGCGCCTGCTTTTGCGCAACCTCAGCAATAGTCGGGGCTGTGTCGACGAACTCCATGGCATGTTGCACGGCGAAGGTGCCTATCCGGCCTCTCAGCATCTCGCTGCGCGCGTTATTCGCCTCAAGGGTGGTTTCACTGACGCCGCGTTCCGGGAATGTCTGGTGTATCTGCACGGGATCTTGCCATTGATACGGGCTGACGATCGATGGCAAATAGACTATTGTGATCCGGGCTTCGGGCGCCCAGGTCTGCAGTTCCCGAACAGACTCCATAAACACCTGAAGAGCAAAGCTGACTTCCTCTTCACTAAGCTCCATTGATGCACTCTGTAACGGCTCGATACCGGATATCGGCACTGGACTGCTCATCGAATTATTGCCCGTTCTTGGCGCGTCCGAATTCAATTCCTGCGAATTGCGGATTGCACGGTATTTGCGCATGCCCGCATCAACGCTGCGCTTGAACACCGTATGAAGGAATTTGGTAGCAGGCATAGTAGCCTCTATTCGGTTCCTAACGCTGAACGTCGTATTCTCGGTGATCCGCCGCGTCACATACTCCTCTACGCTCTCACCCGGCCTTCCGGTGAGCTCATATTCGTCGATGTTATTGTCCAGGTCATTGCCTCCATAGAAACAAAAGACGATTTGCTCGGGTTTGGCCAAATTCTCGATGCCATTTATGTAGCGGCTGGCTTTATAAATTTTAATGAGATTGGAAACTGCACTGATCGAGCCAAATCCACTGCGACCAAATATCAGGTAGTTCTTGTCGTCGTTCCGATGTAAGTGATGAGCGATTGAATAGTCATACTCACCCCTCAGATACGCATCACCAATGCCCTCCGCAAAAGAGTCTCCCAATATCGCCGTGTATCGGCGGAGATCGCTGCCATAGGTGTCGGGACTGAATGTCCTGAGGATATCGGGCTGCAACTGGTTTAATGCGCGTGGATAATACGCCTGGCCGGAAAACAGCAAGAAAGCATTGACGATACACAAACCAATCAGGCAAGAGAAAATGCTTATTGTCAGATTGATAAAAAGATTTCTCTTCGAAATCATGAAATCGTCCACAAAAGTTTCAGTGACAGCGCGGCGTCGCCGGCCGGTTCCTTGTCGAATAGTACAAATATATCCAGGCCCTGACGAACGACACGCAGGTAGCCAAAGCGCCAATACTCATCGTCGAACGTGTTGATATGCCGGAAAACCACGGAATTCGTCGGAGTAATGTCCCAACCGCCTTCAATTATGAATTGGCGAGTCGTGCCGAAGCTCTCCAGTCGCTCAATGCTCATGCTTAACGACGTCTCGTTGGTCGGCCGGGTCCAAACGTAACCGTACGCGTATTCATAGTCGCCTCCGCCAAGTTCGCCGGATGAGTAAGATCCGCCGTAGCCAAGGCGCGAACCACGAGTGTTTAAGTCAACGCTCAATGTCCAATAACGATCTTGATTGAGCTGGTCTGAAAAATCGCCGCGTCCAACGCCGGTTAGCGGACGATAATCGCCATCGTAATATTCCACGCCAGTGCGTGCGTAAGAAAGCCACTCAGCCGTTCCGGCTACATACCAGCCTTTGAACTGGGTTCGTCCATCATCCGTTTCACGATTACTGTGCACAATATTCAATGTGCTCTCGCTAATCGTTTCATCCCCGAAATTTCGATAATAGTTGATGAAATAATCACGCCCGTTCGTCCCAAGACGATCAGTCCGTATCAAAGCATTCGCAGGAACAAAATCTTTATCGTAATCGTCAAAGGCGACGCCAGCGCCCCAGTGATCACCCTGCCAACCTCCGCGCACATCGTACATCGAGCCAGTTTCGGAGCCCTCGTTTTCCTCCTTATTATGGGTCGAAGCCAGATCCACATCCCAGAATGTGCCGATTTGCTCCCGGCCCGTTGAAGAGAAAGCGGCAGTAGTTCCATCAAGCCCTTCCCGATTCGTCTGTACAAAAACCAGACTGCCCGAGTGCGTAGGATCAAAGGCGTACGCTAGCCTCGCGACTCCGTCGACCCGAGAATCAGGTGCAAAAGTTATGAACCCACCGTAGCGCAAGGCTCCGTTCTGTCCGAATACTTTTGCGCCGCCGTTGAAATCGGGCACCCTGGGAGAGTAAAAAATACGGTTGTCATTCCCATAGTAGGCCAAGCCTTCCTGGAAAAAGACACGCGGGTCCCGAACTGCCTTTTCATTATAGTCGAAATTCACGTTTGTAATCTGGGTCTCAACCTGCGTGAAATCCGGATTGAGGGAAACTACCCCTCTCATATTACTGGCAGGCGCGTACAAAATATCCATACCGCCTGTCAAAATCTCGTCCTCTAAATCTCCCTCACGATCCACCACATTTTTTCCGGCGAGCACAAAAGGCATTAACGTCCAGGTGTCTTTCCTCTTCCCGGCCGGAGCGCTGAAGCCAATCAGCCGGCCCATTTCTTCGTGCTTGTTTTGCGGCGTGATATCTGCCCACCGGCTCCATTGCCTTGTTCGGGAGTGATAGCGGGCAAAATTTATGGAGAACTCCTCCATGTCCGGGCGATAGTTTAGAATTTCGAATGGGATCGCAAATTCGGCTGTCCAGCCGTAGTCGGTGCGTGCCACGGCGACACTCCAGTCGCCTTTCCAACTGACCCGTGAGGCGCGTCCGCCGGCAATAGAATCGCTTTGCGTACCGCGAGCATTGACGTAAAAGCGGGAGATGCCCTTATGATCGCCAAACGAATCAATCTCCACGACCACCTGATCGTCAAAGCCGAGACTTCGATCGCGCACAGACTGGATTGCGAGCACCTGGTCTGGCTGAGAGTCATAGGCGCTGAATGCGACGTAAATCATTTCCCGATCACTCAGAACCATGACCTCTGTCGGTTCGAGCGGCCAGCGTTGCTCCGCAGTGACCCAAAATTCGCCTGATGCACTTGCTGCGAGCCATGCTTCGTCATCAAGACGACCGTCTATGGCCGGTGGCGCACCGGTTGTTCTCGGCATAATAGTGCGTGTGCTGCCCCGAGGCGGCTGACTGGACTGCTCAGTTATCTCTTCCTTGGAGGACGTGTCATCGGTATCCGCCGCAGCCAGCGCCGGATTAAACACCAAATTTGCGGCGCATATTATGGCGACAGCGAATCTGACCCTGCCGTCTTGAAACGCGCGTTGTCTTAAGCTGCTCCGCAAGATAAGTAATCCTGGTATCGATCTTCGTACTCAAAACTCATAACCGAAATACCTTATGTCAGCCTTGAAGTGTCTCTCGACGATGGATTGTGTTTCATCGTCATAGTGATCCCTATATTCATTGTTTATTCGAGACCTGTTCTCATGATGAAGCAATTGACGTTTTATGTGTATGGCATCGAAAATAATGTTGAAGTCATCCTGCAAATTTTCGAATCTCCCAATGAAATGGATAGCAATGTGATTTTCTTCATCAGTTATCCAAATATGAAAGTAGTGATTATAGTCGTTCTAATCGATTTGGATTGTTTTTTGCCACACTCACACCGACAGCCTTTCTTATCCATACGAACAAGTACTTGCCTTTACAATTTGTGTGACTTTCAAAGACTTGGGCCGGAGTGATATCGGCCACCCAAGGTTCTACATATGGAGTTCGTTTGACATAAGCTCTTGTACTGGTTTTTTCGAACGCCATCTGACATGTTCGTTATTGCTCAAATAGTCATCCTTCGCAGATAATAAACCAAGAGACCCGGTCTGACGTTTTTTGTGTACTAGTGACCCACACAAGTTCAAACTCCTTAGGGATTACTTGCATATGAGAGTTTCGCAAGGCGAAATGGCGATGAATGCGGATTTCCCCCGTCGGGTCTCGTTGTGACTGCATTCGCCATATGAACGTTAAAGACAGTGCCCAGAACCGTTTCGTCAAAGGTCGCCCGACGCTTGGTTTGGCGCTTGCTTCAATCTGGGCGTATTTCAGCGCAGTATTCCTGGTTGGTGAGCCGAGTCTGCCGTTCGCTATCGGACTTTGGCTTTGGCTGCTTTCAATCGTTGTATTTCTGCTCATTGGGAACCTTCTGAGCGCCTGGGTAGTGCGTAGCAAGGTATTGCCCGCTGCGCAATTGGTGAACTTCTCCCTATTTGGCGTAATGTTGATTGTCTGTCTGGGCGTCCTTGATATCACCTACAGCATGTACATTAACTCCATGGCGTCGGGCGTCGATTCAACGAGGTCCAGGCTATTCGACGAGAACGTGTGGGCCGGTGAACTTTATCCAAAGATATATTATCCAACAGAGCGAAACTTCGCGGTGCATAAACCCAATGTCACGGTTAGTGGCAATCTGTTTGGCAATTTCTACAGTGAGTCGATGCTAGATTCGCCGACGCTGGTCAGCTCGGTGCTAAAGAAGTACCCAATAACTATCCGCATCAATGAATTGGGTTTTCGCGATTCAAACAAGATCGACGACGTAGAGATATTTTCATTGGGCGACTCATTCACTTTCGGCTGGGGTGTCAACGCATCCGAAAGTTGGTCGGGTTTACTCGAAAGCGGAATTGGCAGGCCCATATATAACCTGGGCATTCATGACGCTTCGCCCAAACAGGAACTGGAACTGCTCAAATATCTTTTGGAGCAGCAGGGTGCAAATATACGAATTCGCAGGTTGCTCTGGATGATCTATGAGGGCAACGATCTGGAGGACGATTATTCAGAAGTGGTTCAGAGGCACGATACGCCAGCTACAGTCTCTCTGACCAAAGGAACGTTGATCGAGGCGATGGAAAGGCTCCTGCGGACGATCAAACGTCAGTCGGTGATACATAGACTGCGCCAAGGCGCGGTGAAGTGGAAAACACAGACCGACGATGAATCCGTGGACCCTTATTCCGTTGACGGAGTGTCGCTGGTTTATCCTCTCTACTACTCTGAGCAGTTAGGTTCCAGGTTATTCTCTGGCTGGTATACTGACCTTGCCGGCGAATCCGCTTCGTACGTGGAAAACCATTGGAATCGCGCCGCACTTGAGGCTGTATTTCGCGACATGAAGTCGCTGGCCATTGAGTACGACTTCGAAGTCGCCGTAATCATGGCGCCAAGCGCGTCCCGACTTCATGGTCCTTACTTCGAAAGTTTTCCCGAAATATCCGGGCGACCACATTTTCTTGATTTTGTCTCAGACCTGGCAGACTCGGCCAACTTCGAGACAGTCAATCTGTATGAACTACTCCAGCCCCATGCCGGCACCGAGCTGCTGTATTTCCGTGACGATGACCACTTCAATCACCGGGGCAACGCGTTGGCGGCTGAAATAATTCAGCAGGAGTTGTTCACCAAGCAAGATTAGAACTCGTCACTTTCCGCGGCGCGCCAAACAGAGCGGATCAAAGGTCCGACGCATTTTAGTCTCAGGAACGCAGATCAAACACAACTAATCTGTCGTTTTCAAGAACCCGGACAAAATTCCTATCCAGGTGCTTGACGAAACCTCGATAGTACGTCAGCCACCAAAAACAGGGCCACCCGAACGCCAGAAACTCTGCGCCCTCTCTCCGCATTCTTTCAAGTTCACTTACCGCGGTCTGATCATCCAGAGGCGGTCCCGTGTCTTCCAGAAACGGCCTGACATTCCGATCCGCCGCCATTCCAGCCCCAAATGCTCCGTCATCCAGCAATATGTAAATAGCTGACGACGGAATCAGGGATTTCAGATCCCGCGCCGCGCGATTGATTCGGAGCTTCCAGGTGGTCGCATGAACCTTCCTGGCAATATTCTCAAGCACCCGACCCAATCCGGGAAGCCGCGTACCGGCAACCACAAAATCGTTCGCTAGTTGACCGAAGTGCTGCTTGGCCCAATCGGAGATAATAAGAAAACAACTGATCCGTTCACGCCAGCACAAAGGTGCCGCTCGCAACCCCGTAATATGGCCGGCCAATAGACTCCAGTGTGGAAAACGCAGCCGCTGATCTTCGCGCGGATTCCAGAATGAAGCCGCCTGATAATGATCCCGCGCGAGTTTTGGCCCGGCCCGCCGATCATGCTCTCGCTGAACGAATAAGGGCACATTCACCTCTGAAAAAGAACCGTAGAGGCTAATCTCAGCCAGCAACGCAATGTCAGCCTCCGGATAGGCCATGAATAACCGCGTCTGGCGCAAAACATCGGCTCGCATCACGCCGAATATTGGCAGTGGGAG
>Ga0209456_10001701_pt1 | contig 10614 bp, 5 predicted proteins | sample COG_11_FD_184755 | JGI IMG/M metagenome (GOLD analysis project Ga0209456, IMG submission 184755) | Pelagic marine sediment microbial communities from the LTER site Helgoland, North Sea, for post-phytoplankton bloom and carbon turnover... | ecosystem: Environmental > Aquatic > Marine > Neritic...
TCAATCGGCTTTGCCGCGTATCCGTTGTTCCGTAATCGGGCAGACGAGTCCAGCGTGGATCAGATTATCAATCTGGCGGATAACCTGATGTACGAAGCGAAACGCAAGCGCGATGCATGGGTGGGAATGATGGGGCCAAGCAACGCAGCAACGAGTTTCGACTTCGACCATGAGTCGATCGAACCGACGTCACTACTGTTCCGCGCACGTCACACCGGGAATCTCGTACGTCACGAATCTGCTGACGACGAACAGCACGTACTTAAACGCGCAGGGGGCACAGGCTGATAAATAATCCGCAACGACTTGACGAAAGTCCGGTACTCCTATTCGAAGACACCGCCAAGCTCCGGGGCGATACGACCCGGGGTGCTGGTTATCTCTGGACGGACGCGGTCGTGAAATTCAGCCCGCAATTCGATTCCTCGGCCCAGACGGTATTGCTCAACGACGACTAACACGAAAACCTCCGTTCGACCCCGGTTTTCTCTTTCACGAAGTATCGACTGGCGCCCCTACTCAGGGGCGTTTTTTTTGGGGACATTCTGCTTTTTTTAAAAAGCAGAATGTCCCCGTTATTTGGAAAGGTTACCGCTGTATTTAACACCCACCTTATGTGACGCAGGTCACAAACAATCGCGGCCGTCGCCTGATGGCGACACCTCCGAAGACCCCCGCCATTTGGTCAAATACGCTTAGAAATTCACTCAACGGACGAGAAGAATGAACAACATCAATTTTGCAAAGATCCTGTTTGTCGCTCTGGCGATGTTACTGGCTCCGGTTGCTTACGCTGCCAAGGCCGACAAAGTCGACGTCATCGTGGTGTACGACGCGAAGCCGGGCCAGGCGGAGAAGGATCGCGTCAAGGGCCTCGGTGGCGAGACCAAGCGCGAGTTCAGGAACTTCAACATGCGCGTGATCAGCATCTCCGAGAACGCCCTGAAGAGTCTCGAGAATGGTAAGGGCGTCAAGTTCGTGGCGCCGGATCGCGAGACTTTTGGCATGGCGTACTTGATGGCAATCGCGCCGGTAGAGACCAGTCAGTCCGCTGCGCACATGACGGCCAATATGCCTGCGATGGGTAGCATCAACGCTGGTTACGATGGAACAGGTGTCGGCATCGCGATCATCGACTCGGGCGTTGGCAGCCATATCGACCTTAACGCGTCTATCAAGCAGTACGATTTCCTGAATGGCGCAGACCCGCAGCCGGCAATCGTTGACGATGCGATCGATGGATACAACAGCAGTTCGCGCAGCGACGCTCTGGGTCATGGCACACACGTGGCTGGTATATTGTCCGCCAGCGGCCAGGGCTCATCCGGCCAGGTCAAGGGTGTTGCCACTGACGCGCAGCTGCTGTCTTTGCGGGTACTGGACGGCGACGGACGCGGCGTGACGTCTGACACGATCGCCGCCCTCGATTGGCTACTGAGTTACGGCGGGTACTTCAATATTGGTGCGGTCAACATGTCGATCGGCAAGGCCGTCGAAGAATCAAACGCGACGGATCCGCTGGTGTTGGCCGTTGAGCAGGTCTGGGATGCCGGCATGGTTGTCGTCGTTGCCGCTGGCAACTACGGTCGCGACGGTCACATGACAATCACGAGTCCGGCCAATTCCCGCAAGGTGATCACAGTTGGCTCGTTGACTGACAAGGAAACCGGCGATGACTTCAGTGATGATTTCGTGTCGACATACTCGTCGATGGGACCCACGCTCGGCGATCACGTCCTGAAGCCGGACCTCGTAGCGCCAGGCAACAAGGTGGTATCGACCGTTTCTTATGGCGCGAAGCTGATGGGTGACCTGCCGAATCGAGCGGTGAAGTGCTACAACGGTGACTCAGAGGTCGATATCGTAATCTGCGGCGCAGGTTACCTGGAGATCTCGGGCACGAGCATGGCAACGCCCATGGTAACCGCCACCGCAGCGAGGATGCTGGACAAGGACTCCAGCCTGACGCCGGCGACGATCAAGGCTCGCCTGATGCGTTCGGCGCGCAAATTCGCAGCGGAACCGACAGCGGTTGGCGCGGGCGTCCTCAACATAAACGCCGCTCTTAACGAGACCGGCACCGTGTCTGGTCAGGCACTGTCGCCGCTGATGGCACGTTCCGACGAAGGTCCGGTAATCCTTGTCGAAGACACCGCCGCGCTCTGGGGTGATGCGACGTGGGGTTCCGGCTATCTCTGGACGGACGGCTACCTCTGGACCGATGGTTATCTCTGGACGGACGGCTATCTCTGGACCGACGGCTACCTCTGGACGGATGGCTACCTCTGGACCGACGGTTACCTCTGGACCGACGGCTACCTGTGGACGGATGGCTACCTCTGGACCGACGGCTACCTGTGGACCGATGCCGTGACCAATTACAACTCTCTTTATGAGACCTCAAGTGAATCTGTCGACCTCCAGGACGACTAAAGCGGATTCACGAAACAAGGGAGAGGTTTCATGAGAGAGACAATCAGAAAAGTAATATCGCTGGATTTCGGTCGCGCCACGGGCACATTCTTGCCAAACGCAGATTCATCCGCCGAGCCGGCAGCGGAGCTCAAGGGAGTCGCACTGCTCGTCACGCGTGACAGCCTGTCTTTGCAGTGGGCACCACGCTGGCTGCAGCACGTCGGGCTTGACGTCAAGTCCGCCAAGACGACAGACGAGGCACTGGGGATGGCGTCAACGATGCGCCTGAATGTGTTGATCGTCGATACGGCGCTCGTAGTCGCTGACAGGGAGTCACTGCTGGGAAAGTTGCGCGCGGCGCATGGTAATGACGTTCCCCTGATCGCGCTTTGCGGCAGTAATGCCGATGTCGATATCGCAGCGGAAGCCGAAGTCACCGACATTGTACGACGACCCTACGACTGGAGCCTCATTGCCAGGCGCGTCGTCAGGGTGGTAAAAGCGCATCAGACGCTCGGGCAATTGCGACACGCCCATGCTCAGCTGGACGAACTGAATTCGTCCGCCACGGCCGCAGAACGCGAACGGGCAAAAGCAGCCGGCATCGATCGTCTTACAGGGTTGCCGAATGGCGAGAAATTTCGCAGCCTGTTGCACAAGGCGACCGCTGGTCGCAGCCGGTCGGGCAAGGACCTCTGTCTGCTCGCCATCGGGCTCGACCGTTTTCGACTGGTAAATGACGCCGTCGGCTATGAAAATGCAAATCGCCTCCTCAGTCAGTTCGCGAGCCGCCTGAGAAACTGCCTGCGTGACCAGCATGTCATCGGTGACCCGAATTGCGGTTCCGTTACGGCGATCGCAGCCAGGCTCGGCGGAGCGCGATTCGCCCTGCTGGTTTCAAATGGCGACATCGACCAGATCATGAGGGTAAGGCAAGCTATTAGCCAGGAGTTGCAGCAGCCATTCGAGGTTGCAGGGCAGAGTGTTTATCTCACGGCCAGTATCGGAGCCGCCATTTATCCCCGCGATTGCGATAACGCGGACGGGCTTGTGCACTACGCCGAATGCGCCATGTTGGAAGCCCAGAAAATGGGCAGCGGATTTGAGTTCCACACTCAGCCTTACGACACCTCAAGTCAGAAAATTCTTCAGCTGGACGGCCTGCTGCGCGAAGCTGTCAGGAACGACGATTTGACGCTTGCTTACCAGCCGATTAACGATGCAGTGACGGGCAAAGTCGTTGCTGCCGAGGCATTGTTGCGCTGGCATCACCCGGTCGAAGGCATGATATCGCCGGGGGTATTTGTCCCTGCCGCAGAAAACACCGGGCTGATGCACGAGATCGGCGATTTCGTGATCGCAACGGCCTGCCGGCAATTGCGCAAATGGATCGATTCCGACATGCAGCCGATTCGCATGGCCATCAACCTGTCCCTTTGCCAGTTGCTTCGCGGAGACGTCGTATCGACGGTCAAAGCGGCGTTACGCGAAAACCGACTCGAGCCACAATGGTTGGAATTCGAACTCAGCGAACGAGGCGTGCTTAACCAAAAGGCCGAAGTGATTGACGCTATTCACCGGCTAAAAGCCCTGGGCGTACGCATATCCATCGATGATTTCGGCACGGGCCAGGCGGCCATTGCTTATCTGAAAGACCTGCCCATCGATGTTATCAAGATCGACCGCTCCTACATCAGCGGTGCAGATCGTAGCGAGCGAGACGAGGCGATCGCCTCGGGTATGGTCGCGTTGGCACAACGTCTCGACGCGACTGTTGTCGCGGAAGGTGTCGAAACACGCGAGCAACTGCAGATGCTGCGGGAATGGGGCTCTCACGAATGTCAGGGTTTCTACTTCAGTGAGGCGGTACCCGCCGAAGAGTTCCGGAATTGCTTCGCGGATTCGGCAGAATAAATGAGACGAAGATCACAGTCTGGGGTCAAGAACAAGGGCTGGGACACCGATAAACATAAAATAGGACAGTAACCAGACATTGGGCGACCGGCCACAACCGCAAGGGCTTTACAGGCCAAATCGAGGGTAACCGGCTCCGGACAAGCATGACGACGACGAATACCACAGCAAGATGTTTACCCGCGTATGCAGGTCTCCTGTTGGTGCTGCTGTCGTATTTCGGTTCATCTCTCGCGGATACTTTCGAACAGAAAACGATGCAATTCGATCGCATCTCCGTCGCCGATGGCCTGGCACAAAGCGCCGTTATGGCAGTCGTGCAGGATCAATCGGGGTTTCTCTGGTTTGCTACCGAGAGAGGGCTGGACCGCTACGACGGCTTCACCTTTAAACATTATCGTCACGAGCGTGGCAACCCTAACTCGCTCGCCAGCGATTTCGTTCGTGATCTTGACCTGGCCGATGACGGCAGCCTGTGGATCGCCACCCTTGGTGGCGGAGTATCTCAATGGGACCCGACGACCGATAGCATCACTACGTATCGCAATGATGCTAATAATCCGCGAACCCTGGCAGACGACCGGATTCGCACGATTCTCGCCGGGAACGACGGCTTTGTCTGGATCGGAACCCGCGATTCCGGGGTGGACCGGCTGAATACAGCGACTCGCGAGGTCAGTCACTTCGTCCACGATCCTGATGACGCGGGCTCACTCAGCAGCAACAAGATCTATTCGCTGGCGGTAGACGCAGATGGCTCGATCTGGATAGGAACGGCGGCAGGACTAGACCGGCTCGATATCGCGAGCGGTGAAATTACGCGGTTCTCGGTCGGCCTCGAAAACACCGGGAGCACGAAGCAAAGCGCCGCCCGTGCACTGCTCTTCGGCCACGACGGCACGTTGTGGGTCGGCACCAATAACGTGGGGTTGGTTGCCTTCGATACGGAGTCACAGACTGCCAGGTACTTCGGCCACGATTCGGAAGTTCCCGGCAATCTGAGTAGCGCCCGGATCGACGCATTGTTCGAGGATAACCAACGCCGGCTCTGGGTCGGGACAGACAATGGCTTGAACTTGCTGGACTCGGATTCAGGTGAATTCATCGTCTACAAAAACAATCCTGCGGACCCGGCGAGTATCAGTGGCAACAGCATATTCTCGATATTCCAGGATCGAGCCGGGCTGCTCTGGATTGGTACCCGAACCGGTGGCCTGAGCAAATGGAACCCAAGGTCCTGGTCTTTTGGGCATATCAAGCCTGAAACAAGCGGCCCTCATAGTTTCAGCAGTTCGAACATCACGGCTTTTACTGAAGATTATGAGGGCAACACCTGGGTCGGCACATTCGGCGGCGGCATCAACGTCATCGATCACGCTGGTCACTCGGTTACACAGATACGAAAGGACCGTCGGGACGGTAACTCGATTGATGACGACCGTGTCATGGCATTGCTCACGGACCGACGCGGGAAGATCTGGGCCGGAACGATGCGAGGCGGGCTGAGCAAGATCGATGCTGTCACTGGCGAGATCAGGAACTATCGTAAGGACCGGTCCGACCCGAAGAGTCTCGCGGCCGACGGCGTCATGTCGATCCTGCAGGACAGTTCCGGTTATATCTGGGCCGGTACGTTTGGCGGCGGTGTTAGCCGACTGGACCCGGATAATGACCAATTCACTAACTATGGACATGACCCGAATGACAGCACCAGCTTGTCAAGCCCAAGGGCGACAACCATTGTTGAGGGCAGAGATGGTGTCATCTGGGTCGGTACAGATGGCGGGGGTCTGAATTACCTCGACAACGGCAGCGGTGATTGGCATCACTTGAAGCACGATCTTGACGATGTGAAGAGCCTCAGCGCCGACACAATCTACTCGCTGCATGTGGACGCACGTGGAACACTCTGGGTTGGTACTCGCCAGGGGCTGGACCGGGTTTCTGTATCGCAATCGTCGAACAATGGGGCAAAGGTCGTGGATATTTCCACGGTTGAGGGCATGAATCGAACCGCCGTTTACGGCGTTCAATCGGATTCCCTCGGCAATTTGTGGATATCGTCGGCCCAGGGATTGGCCAGGTATAACCCGACTACGGGCGAAATCCGAAACTTCCACAAAAGCCAGGGACTTCAGGGAGAAGAGTTCACTGCCGGCGCCGACTACCGCAGCCCCGATGGAAGATTGTATTTCGGTGGCGCGAACGGCTTCAACGCGTTCGACCCCGCCGAAGTCGAACTCAATACTCAGGCACCGCCGGTCGTATTAACGTCACTTTCGATCATCAATGAGCCGGTCACGACGGGTCTCCCCTATGAGCTTATTCAAGGACTCGATCTTGAATATCAGGATCATGTCGTTACCTTCGGCGTCTCGGCGTTGGACTTCACCGCGCCGAAAGAGAATCGATATGCCTACATGCTCGAGGGATTCGATGACACCTGGGTTGATGCCGGCAATGAACGACGCATTACCTACACCAATCTCGACGGCGGGCAGTACGTTCTCAAAGTACGTGCAGCAAACAGCGATGGTGTGTGGAATGAGAACGGTATCGAGATTCCGATCAATGTCGCATTTGCACCCTGGAAAACCTGGTGGGCATACATGCTGTATGCCGGCGCGTTTTTCGCCGCGATCTTCGGTCTCTGGCGTCAACAGGAGCGAAAACTGCAGCGCGAGTTCGAATACAGTCGCCGCCTCGAGAAGGAAGTGGAAGGGCGTACGCGAGAACTCAACAATCGCAACAAGGACCTCAAGATTGCCAACACGAAGTTGCAGGAGGCGAGTACCACGGATGCGCTGACTGGCTTGCGAAACAGGCGCCATCTGTTTCAGCAGGTGGACAAGGATGTCGATCTCGTGCTTCGCCATTATCGTGACGGTACCGAGACGATGAGGCCCGACGGTAACAACGATCTTCTGTTTCTCATGGTGGACCTCGATAACTTCAAACCGGTCAACGACAATTGTGGCCATGAAGCAGGTGACCGCTTGTTGCTACAGGTTCGCGATGTTCTGCTCGAAGCTTGCCGCAAGACCGATGATGTCATTCGCTGGGGCGGCGACGAGTTTCTCATCGTTGCCAGAGAGACCAATCGCAAATACGCAGCGACCCTGGCAGAACGTGTTCGAAACAGCCTGTCCGATCGCGTATTCCCGGTGGGCGATGGACAAGTGGCGAGAGTGACTTCGTCTATTGGCTACGCATCGTACCCGTTCCTGAAAGAAAGGCCCGACTTACTATCCTGGGAAGAAGTGCTGGGTGTTGCCGATGCGGCCATGTACGAAGCCAAGCAGAAACGAAATGCATGGACAGGCATCGAGGGTCTCGAATGGGCGGGTACTGGCGATGAATTCTATCGTGCGATCAAGTCCGAACCGGGCATGCTAGCTGAAGAAGGCGCGATACGGGCAATCGAGTCGGTGGAAGATGCGGCCGAGGGCATAGCCTAGCTATAGGTTGCGCGACACGAGTCTCATGGCAATTTGCGAGTCGCGATTAATATCACCATAATTATGACGAATCACCGAGAGCTGAGTTATGTGGTTACCCGAACCCATCTATAAGTCACTGCCTGCGCTTTATGCCGTGATGGGCGTCCTTTTTATTCTGGGCGTGATTTACGTGGGTCTTTATGCGCCGATGGGCCCCGTCTACCTGGGCGCGGGCCTGGTTTCACTGGTGGCGGCAGTCCTGGTGACGATCCGGCGCAGCAAGCACGTAGGCAAAACGGAGAGTACCGACTCCGATGACGCGCCAACAGCCTGACCTGCCTGGCTATTCCTTGAGGTGGTAGGTCCAGCGGCCGTAGGTATAGAGCCCTGCGGCGGCCACCAACCCCACCGAACCCATGATGTACCACGCAATGCCGACGTTGTTGGCGGCGTACAGCTGATTTGTCAGGGCCTCGCCGGTCTGGCCCGTGACCTCGATGAGCTTTTGAAACGCTTCACCAATGGGAACTGCATCGATGTCGGGTTGCGCCATTCCCTGCTCGAGCAGCGATTTTCGTGAAATCGTGTCCTTGGAGCCCAGTTCGCCATACAGGTACTGACCGAAAAAGCCTTCCAGCGACCAGCCGATACCCAATGGCAACTGGCTGAACCCCAGGTACATCGCTTTCTTTTGTGCGGGTGCGATGTTGCCCAGGTACTCGGAACTCTTCGGACTCGACAGCATTTCACCCATCGAGAAACACACGATGGCCAGCACCATGATCCAGACGTAGTTGAATCCACCGACCAGCATCAACGCAGCCGCGGCCAGGAACGTGCCCAGCGCCATGGAGTTGGTCGCCCTCATCAGGGCGCTCCAGCCCGCAACGATGAAGCAGAAGATCATAATCATCATGGCGTTGAGATTGACCAGTCCCTCAGGCTGGATTCGCTGCCCGTCCTGCGTCATTCCCAGCAGGAATATCCAGACGCGATTGGACGTCCCGTCTGCGCCGAACAAATGTTGAACCATAACGGAAGTGTCGACCCAGTCCCGGAAGTACAGCGGAGCCACATCCCAGAACGCCATCAGCATGAACCAGAACCCGGAAAACAGAACCATGTACCAGATCATGATGGGACGGAGCAGTTCCCTGAGACTGTCTCGCCAGAGGCTGGTCTCCTGGATTTCGCCGGACTTCACTTTTTCACGGTGAGCGAGTCGCTCTTCCTTGTCCTGTTCTTTATAGGTCAGGAGCAACAGAAAGTTGATCGAGATAATTCCGGCACAGGCGTAGAAGACATGCGACCACTCCAGTTGGCGCAGCTGTGCGGCCAGCAATGGTCCGATGAAGCCACCGATGTTCACGGTCTGGTAGAAAACGCCCCACGCCATTGAGCTGTTTTCGCGACTCGTCGATTTAACGATCGTCGCCTGGATACCCGGCTTGAAAATGCCGGTGCCGAACGCGAGCACCAGGGCGCCCGCCATGAAGCCCCAGAATGTCGGAAACCAGGCCATGAGCAGGTAACCAAGAATCTTGATGACTGTCGACGCGAAGATGGTCTCCTTGTAGCCGACACGATCGGAGATGCCGCCGGTAAATACCGGCACGAAAGACTGCATCAGAGCCCAAAACAAGAAAATGATGCCGACATCGGAACCTTTCAGGCCAAGACCACCGTTCGAGGCCGCATCGGTCGCATACAGGCTGGAGACCTGGCGAACGCCGTAGTAGGCGAGGCGTTCGACCATTTCCATCGCACCACAAACCCAGAAGACGTAGGAAAGACTGGCCAGCGCGGCCCAGATTCCTAGCTGTTTGACATCCTTGACGGTGGTGCTGGTGCTTAGATCAGAATTTGCCACGGATTTGCCTTGTTATTCGTTGAAGACGTCAAAGATATGACTGTACTTGAGTATAAACTCACGACCGGTGGGCGGTGCTCCCGCGGCGCGCTCATCCACCTCATTGTAGACAAGATAAAGGCCCGAGTTGGCCGATTCCAGCCAGGAGAAGCGAATATTGGTGCCGATGGTGTCATCAGTCTCGTTGTATTGCAGCAGTGCCTCTAACTGTATCTTGGGCGTGAACGAGTAGGACAACCGCAGACGTGCGAGGTTGGCCGTAAACTGTCCGTTCGGCACGGGCAGGTCGAAATCGTTGTAATTGAACGATAGCTCGGACCGGAAGGTCTCGCCGATGCGGTAGTTGACACCCGAGGATATCAACATGCGATCGCCACCAAATTGTCCGCCCACCGTTGCGCGGATATTGAAACTCAAGGGTTGCGAAGCGTCGCTGAAATAGGCGAGTACAGCTTCCGCATGATCGTAGGTGTCGGGCGGAACAAAAACTCCGTCAACAATCTCAAAGGGTTCGATCACGCCCTGTCGTGTTATGTTCGCGCCCGTGTGCACTTCGGTGCCGGTTCTGAACTCCCAGTGACTGTCCAGGTGCAATAGCCCGGTTTCCTGGAAACCATCGAATTTCCAGAAGCCCGTGTAAGACGCATGCGGTCGTATCTCGAGCAGACCCCATAAGTCGTCGGGCCTGACGCGACGAAACACGGATAGTCTCGCCTTGCGGTATTCTTCGCGAGCCAGGAAACCGACTTCTGGATTGAAGTCCTCACGAACCTCCGTGTAATGCACACCAAAACTCCACTCGGCTGAGCTGTAATCGCCTTTTAGCGCGAACGCGTGGTCCTTGCCGTCGCGGCCTGGCGTATCGGTCCTGGCAAGCCAGCCTTGGAACAGCAGGTTGTCGCCAACACCCCAGCGACCATCGACCCCGTAGGTTCGGTTGTAATCATCGCTGGCGGGCAGCAGATAGGAGCCATC
>Ga0209456_10001702_pt1 | contig 10606 bp, 7 predicted proteins | sample COG_11_FD_184755 | JGI IMG/M metagenome (GOLD analysis project Ga0209456, IMG submission 184755) | Pelagic marine sediment microbial communities from the LTER site Helgoland, North Sea, for post-phytoplankton bloom and carbon turnover... | ecosystem: Environmental > Aquatic > Marine > Neritic...
CAGTACCCAGCGCGCCGGTCTGGAGCTGACCTTGGAATAGACCAGATCGCTGACCACCTGAATGTCCGATTCGTTTTCGGCAATCCAATCCTTGCCGGTCAGACCGGCATCCAGCGTGCCGCTCTCGACATAATTTGACATCTCCTGTGCGCGGCAAATGGCGCATTCAATGGTATCATCATTGATTTCAGGAAAATAACTTCGACCATTAATGTTTATTTCCCATCCTGAGCGCCGGAATAGCGCTATCGTTGAATTTTGCAAACTTCCTTTGGGAATGCCCAGTTTGATTGGCTGTTTCACTTACCGTATACCTCCTTGGGGTCGAACACAGGCTCTCCGATGATCCGAATCGAACCATTTTCGACCTTTTTATGAAAGCAGCTGCGGTGCCCGGTGTGACAGGCTGCACCGCCCAGCTGTTCTATTTTTAACAACACGGTATCCGCATCACAATCGACGCGGATTTCTTTGACGATTTGCTGATGACCGGATGACTGGCCTTTGATCCACAATTCCTGTCGCGAGCGGCTCCAATAGGTGGCTTTGCCGGTTTTCAGGGTTGCCTCCCAGGCTTGCTGGTTCATATACGCCAGCATCAGCACCTCACCGGTCTCATAATCCTGCGCAATCGCGGGAATCAGGCCGCCACATTTATCGAAATCAGGTATCTTCATTTTTTATGAAATCACAGGTTGAAATTGTACTATAAAGGCGTTAAACTAAAAGTTTGTAATATGCTCTATCTTAAGAATACCCATCCAGAATCATAAATTGTTGTAAGTAACTGTAACTCAACTGAATGTCAATTAAATTTTTTTAAACCGAAACCTTATACGCTCTTTTGAGTGAGGCGGATATCCCGCGTCATCGTAGACTTTAAAGGATATCATCTCCAGACTCACGGATACGAACAAGCATGGCCAGAACCAAAACAGAAACGGACGTCTTAAAGTCCAAGAAACGACATTTTTTCAGGAAATTTTTATTGTGGTCGTTTCTTCTGGGATTTATTGTTGCCATTATGGGTGCGGTCGCCGGCGTCGGGGTCTATCTTTACCTGAGCAAAAATTTGCCGCAGATTACCAACTTGACGCAATATCATCCACCCATCATCACCACCGTTTTTTCGGATGACGGCCGCAAAATCGCCGAATTCTTCGAAGAGCGCCGCATCATCAAATCCCTTGAGGAAATGCCTCCGGCCCTGATCAATGCCTTTATTGCCGCTGAGGACTCACGATTCTATAAACACAGAGGCATCGATTTTTACAGCATCACGCGCGCATTTTTCAAAAACCTGGAAGCCGGGACCATTGTTCAGGGCGGCAGCACCATTACTCAGCAGGTTACCAAATCCTTTTTGCTGACGCCGCAAAAAACCTATACGCGCAAGATCAAAGAAGCGATTCTGGCTTACCGGATCGACAAAGCTTTTAACAAAAAAGAAATCCTCTACCTGTATTTAAACCAGATCTACCTGGGCCACGGTGCTTACGGCGTTGAAGCTGCAGCCGAAAATTATTTTGGCAAAACCGTGACGGATCTTAATCTGGCTGAATGTGCCATTCTGGCCGGTTTGCCCCAGGCTCCGAGTAAATACTCGCCATTCCGGCATCCGGAAAGGGCCAAGCAACGCCAAATATATGTGCTCAATCGTATGCTGATCGAGGGATATGCCACAAAAGAGCAGGTCGACGAGGCCATCAACACCGAAGTGGAGATCAAACCGCGCCGCAATCTGTATATTGAAGAAATCCCGTATTACACCGAACAGGTTCGCCGTTACATCGAGGAAAAATACGGTCGCGAGATACTATACACCCAAGGGCTTAAAATTTATACCGCTGTGAATGTCGAGATGCAAAAAATTGCCCAGGAAGAAATCGAAAAAGGCCTGCATGAACTGGATAAGCGCCAGGGATTTCGCGGGCCGCTTGATAAACTGGCCCCTGAAGAAATTGAGACCTTTTCAAACAGCATTCAATCCGAACTGGATAATGAACCCCTTGAAACCGGCCGAATCGTTAAAGGCGTGGTCATCAAGGTGGATAATAAAAATAAAGTCGTTACGGTGCGAATCGGAAATTCGCTTGGACAGATAGCGCTGTCCGATATGGAATGGGCCCGTAAGCCGGATATAGAATTGGCCTATTATGAAGTCAAGGTCAAGCGCCCCGGCGAAGCCCTGAAAGCAGGAGATGTTATCTGGGTTAAAGCCAAGGAAAGGTCGGAAGATGCGGAGTTATGGCCATTGGCTCTGGAACAGGAGCCGGTCGCCCAGGCGGCTTTAATGTGTATCGAGGCGGAGACCGGATTCGTCAAAGCGATCGTCGGTGGCCGCGATTTTCGTGACAGCCAGTTTAATCGAGCCGTCCAATCCCGGCGCCAGCCGGGCTCGGCGTTTAAACCCCTGATCTATGCCGCGGCTTTAGATAGACAATACGAGGAAGAACCGGAACGATTTTATACCCCGGCATCGGTCATCATTGATTCGCCCATCGTGTTCGACGACGAAGAACGAGATTTTACCTGGAAGCCTAAAAATTACAAAGAGCGATTTTTTGGCCCCACGCTAATGCGCGATGCCCTGGCCAAATCACGCAATGTGGTAACCATTAAAATCTTGCAGGATATCGGTATTGATTATGCCATTGAATATGCCAATAAACTGGGAATTAATTCAGATTTGAGCAAGGATCTTTCTATTGCTCTGGGGTCTTCAGGCGTGTCGTTGCTTGAGTTGACCAAAGCCTATTCTGTTTTTGCCAATCAGGGGTATTTGATCGAACCGGTCTTTATCACCAAAATTGAAGACCGGGACGGCAACGTGCTCGAAGAAATGACGCCTGAGCGCATCAAAGTGATTGAAGAAAGCACCGCCTACCTCATAACGCATCTGCTTGAGGGTGTGGTCAAGTATGGGACCGGCTGGCGGGTTAAAACGCTGAATCGACCTGTGGCCGGCAAGACCGGCACGACCAACAATTTGTTTGATGCCTGGTTTATGGGATACACCGCCCGGTATATCACCGGCACCTGGGTGGGATTTGATGATGAGGCGCCGCTGGGAAAATCCGAAACCGGTTCCCGCGCGGCCAGTCCGATCTGGCTGAGTTTTATGCAGCGCATCCTGGCGGATAAACCGCCCAAGATATTTGAGGTGCCCGAAGGCGTCGTCTTTACCCAGATTGATGCTGAAACCGGGCTTTTGCCGATTCCCGAATCCAAAGAAACAGTATTTGTCTGTTTTAAGGAAGGCACCGAACCCACCGAATTCTCCAAAAAGCCAGGCGAGATCGCTGATACCGGCGAGTTTTTCAAGAAGGACCTATAGTATCGCCTACAATAGGCGTCAGGTGTCCCGTCTTCGCTCTAACGAGCTACGCCGCGCCAAGCAGTGTTCAGGTGTCATCTAAAAGCGGGTGTCAGGTTTCAGTGTTCAGGTGTCGGGGAACATAATATTGACATAACAAAACATCGTAAACTTGTGATCGCTATTGCTACTGAGTTGCAAGAGCCCTGAACTGCCACCGAAGGCCTGACACCTGACACCCGAAACCTGAGAGGCAACCAGCAGCCAGAAGTCAGGGGCATGATAAAGCCTCACGCAAACCCGCCCGCCTCGCCTTGCTCGCATGGCGGGCGTGGGACGCCAAGACGCAAGGATTTTTTGTTAAAAACATTAATTCTTTGTGTCCTTCGTGACCTTTGTGGTTATAACAACTTTTATTTTCGCCACGAAGAACACAAGGCCCGCAAAGGTCACAAAGAGACTTAAAAAAACAATTGGATGTTTTTCTTTGCGAGCTTTGCGGCTTTGCGTGGGAATTATCTCAGGCTCACTGACGGTCGGTATGCATCGGTGGGGGATAAACCGGCTTATGGGTTGCAAACTGTTTGGGCCAGATGATTTCCTGCTTTGCGTTAATCCACTGAACCAGATATGCTGGCAGCTTGTTCTGCTGGCTTTTGTTGTCATAGGCCACAAATTTAATGGGGCCCAGCAGCGTCATCATATCCGTGCGGGAAAGCGCATCGCGAACAGCTGCTGACGTCAGCTGCCGGGCGCGCTTGAGGGCATCGGCGATCACCATCATTCCAGCACAGGCTTCAGCCCCGTAGCGCCCGGGCGGGGTCTTGTACCGGGCTATAAATCTTTTGTTGAATGCAGCCGCTCCACGATGCGGCACTAAAGGTGTCCACAAAGCGGTGTTGACAATATAGTTGGACGTTTTTCCGGCCTGCATAAGAAAAGCAGTTTGATCAAATCCATTTCCTGCGCCGACAAACAGTTTGGGACTCAACTTGAGCGCTCTCGTTTGGCGCACCAGTATGGCAGCGCTGCTGGCATCGTTTGCGATGGCATAAATTAAATCCGGATTTTTGGTCTGAACTCGGACCAGGGTTTGTGATAAATTACGGCCACCGGTTTCAAAACGTTCCCTGATCACCAGCTCCAGACCCAGCGCATCAGATCTTATGGAAAAACGTCGCGCAGCAGCTGAACTTTGAAGCGATTGTGTTTGTACGATTGCAACTGATTTAATATCTGATGCCGTTGTTATTAAAAACGATGCGAGAGCCTCGAGCCGCTCACCGAGGGGTTGATTCAGCCTGAAAACGTATTCCCAGCCCTGCTCGGTAATTTTGTCTGCTGATGCACTGGTCACGACAAACGGTATCCGGCTGTGCTGGGCAATGGCACTGGTGGCCCAGGTTGCCGAATTTGAAAATCCGCCGCTGATGACCAGGACGTTGTCCGTTTGGATTAATTTTCTGATAGCGGCCCGCCCCCCATCCGGAGTGCCTTTTGTGTCTGCAAGAACGGGTTCAATTTTGCGGTCCTTGATCCCCCCGCGGGCGTTAATTTCAGCGGTTGTCATCTGAACAGCGCTTTTTTGAATCTGTCCGATGGCGGCGTTACGGCCGGTGAGCGGCAGTAATATCCCTATTTTTAGCGATTCAGTGGCAAAGGCTCTGGAAAGCATGATCCCACTGAATAAGGTTATAAAACTGATTGCTATTGCCGCCTTTTTTACCACGCTTATTTCCCTCTCATTGAAATCTTAAAATTACACAGCTAAAGCTATAAAAACCTGGCTTGAATCAGGGCTCAATCAATTGATTTTGCATGGCAAAGCGGGATAACTCCGCGTTGTTGCGTAATTCCAGCTTTTTGAGTAGACGTGCGCGATAGGTATCTACCGTTTTGATACTGATATGATAGGCACGAGCGATTTCCCGGTTGGTCTGTCCCATGGCCAGGCGGCGTAACACCTGGAGTTCCCGCATGGATAAAGAATCCAGGGGGGATTTACCATCCGACCCTTTTGCCACCCGCAACGCCAGAGATTCGGCCGCCTCATCAGTGATGTAGCGTTGCCCTTCATGGATTTTGCGAATAGCCGTTACCAACTGCTCCGGTGCGGATTGTTTGGTGAGGTAACCCATGGCCCCGGCCTGAACGGCGCGAACCACATACTGCCCCTCCTCGTGCATGGTCAGCACCAATATCGGCAAGTCCGGGTGGCGGATTTGTAATTGGCTGATGACTTCCAAACCATCAAGCCCGGGCATGGAGATATCGATAACGGCCACATCCGGATTTTCTTTCTCAACCAGCTGAATGGCTTCGCGGCCATCGTCGGCTTCAGCGACCACCTGCATATCACCGCTTTCTTCGACAATGCGGCGCAGCCCGGCACGCACAATGCTATGGTCGTCAGCCAGCAGTACCTTTATCAAGCTTGTCTCCTTATCAGAGGGTAATTAGTAATGAATTGAACATTGAACATTGTATATTGAATATTTGCGGATGTCGCTCCGCTCCGCCGTTTTTTTAATTGATCCGCCGCAGGCGAACCTTAAATATTCATTATTCATTATTCAATAGCTTTCCCCGGCTGACCGTCAAGCGGGACCTTAAAAGACACCCGGGTTCCTTTGCGGGGTTGCGACTGAACGTCCAGAGAACCGCCAACCAATGCAGCGCGTTCGCGCATACCGGCCACACCCAGTCCTTCGGATTCAGACAAATGAAGTGCATCAAATCCCTGGCCGTTATCGACCACGGCCAGCGTCAGAAGACCATCGTTGGTTTTAAGAACGACATCGACATGATTGGCAGATGCATGTCGCGCAATATTTGTGAGCGCTTCCTGGGCAATCCGATAGGCGGCAGTGGAAATGCCATCGTCAAGGCTCGAAACATCGTTGTGTTCGAATACACAAGCAATTTCGGTGCGTTTTTCAAAGTCAGCCGTATACCACTCCAGCGCATCCACCAGGCCCAGGTCGTCGAGAACGCCGGGTCGAAGACGAAACGCCATCCCGCGCACGTCCTCGATGTTCTTATCGATCAGCCTGCACATTGTCAAGGCGCGCTGAGCAGCTTTGGGGTCCGCTTTTTTTAAGCGTTCATGCATCCAGACCGAATCCATACGCAGGGCGGTCAGGACCTGCCCCAGCTCATCATGTAGTTCCCGCGCTATGGCGGAGCGCTCCTTTTCCTGATTGGCCATGATGCTGCCGGAAAGCCGGCGCAATTGCGTTTGGGCTTTTTTGACGGCGGTGATATCATTCAGGATCCCACATACGCCGCTGATGGCACCGGATTCATCATAAATCGGAAATTTCACGGCCAGATAGGTATGCAATCCGTCTGATTGCTGGATATGTTCTTCAAGCTGCAAAGAGCGCGCTTCTTCCAAAACCTGTGCATCGCTGGCGCGGAATTGATCGGCGACTTTTTGCGGTAGGATATCATAGTCGGTTCTGCCCCGGATTTCGGTGTTACGGACCTCGAACAATTCTTCATAGCGGGTATTGACCAGGGTGTAACGTCCGGCTTTATCCTTGATGTAAACAACCGCCGGCGTATAGGTTAAAATATTGGTTATTTCCTCGGTCTGCTTGCGAACCAGACGTTCAAGATCCCTGGAGTAGAGACTGAGCTCTTCTTTGGCCTGTTTTAAAGCCTCTTCGGCGCGATTTCGCTGGGTGACATCAATTGAGACGGCTAAAGATCGGACGATATTGCCTTTGGTATCGCGGTCGGCAATAGCCGAAAGCAGGACGTCAATTTTTTCACCATTTTTTTTAATAAACTGGTACGGGATATCCTGACAGAACCCGGTTTTGAAAAATTCAGGGATGACTGTGGTTTCAGCGTATTCGCGGGAATCCGGCGTAAAAAAGTCAGTGAGCTTGCGACCGATGACCTCCTCGCGACCGTAGCCCATAACCTCTGCCCAGTAAGCACTGACACTGACGAGGCGGCCTTCCGGATCGATGGAGTGCAGCATGGCCGGCGTGTGATGATATAATGATCGAAAGCGTTCCTCGCTGCTGCGCAGCGCTGTTTGTGCTGATCTGCGCTGCCGGATCTCGTGACTGGCCTGACGGTATAAAAAGAAAACCGCTATGCCGATGAGCACGCACAGCGCCAGCACGATGGGACCGGTGGTTTTTATCAGGGGCTCGATGACGGCCTGTGTGATGGCATCCAGCCTGCGCAGATGCACCACATTCCACCCCGGATAGTTTGATCCCAGTTCCACCACCTGGATCTGGTAGGCATTGCCGTCACGGTCCAGGATATGATCATCTCTGGATTCCAGACCGGTCCAATTCCAGGGGCCGGTGCCGAATTGCAGGGATTGTTTGATCAAAGGGATATTATTCTGATTGTATTTCCACAACAGATGATAGAGCCATTCTTTGCGGTTGGAAATAAAAATAACCCCGTTGGGATCATTGACCAGCACAATTTCGTCCAATTCGGCCCCCAGCTGGCTTTCAATTAACTCGATGGAAGCCTTGATCACCACAATGCCGACAGGGGCGTATCTGTTTTCCGCATACACGGGATGGCTGTAATAGGCGCCGCGTTTGCCGGATGTGGTGCCCAGCGCCAAATAGGTGGCGGGGTAACCTGAAATGGCATCTCTAAAATAGGGTCTAAAAGCAAAGTTTTGGCCCACAAAACTATCGGGGGCATCACGATTGGTGGAGGCAATGGTATTGCCGTCGGGATCCATCAGGTAACACTCATCCGAAGCCAGCGTTTTCTTGAAATGGTCCAGGGTGGCATTGGCCGCAGCCAGGTTTTCTGCATTGGATTGGGCCAGGGCCAGCTGAAGCGCTTGCATGCCGGCCAGGGTTTTGACAGGTTTGACGTTTTCAGCAAGGAAAATGCTTAGATTTTTTTTAATGGTTCGCAGGCGCTGATCTGCCTGTCGCTCAGCTTCTTTAAGGGCAGATTCTTTTAATGAGGAATAATACAGATACCCGCCGGTGGAAGCCGATAAAAAGGCCAGCAAAGACAAAACGACTAAAATGATACGAAGCTTCATGATTTATATTTCCGGTACACAAAAGCCGATTACCCGTTTTCGACAAATGCCTGATAGGTTCCATCGGTCATTTTAACACTTATTTATTTACACCAACCGCATTTCGATAGCAAATGGTTAAAAAAAGTCAGCCGGAAGATCAAGTCTTATGTGTCTGAATTGTCTGATAAAATTCATCGAGACGCTTCTGCCGCGATATTGCAATCATTCAATTGTGTTTTATTTTTAACCTGTAATCATTTACCTGAATCTTGCGCGCGTCGGAGGCTTTCATATGCAAGGCACTTGAGGGCGAGGCTATAGTAAGCTATGCCTCGGCCTAAATAACGCAGCAGATGGAAGTCCCCGGCTCGCCGCGTTGTCTCAAGGGTGAAAAGTAATGAGATAAAATGATTTTCATCCATTAAAAATAATCTCAACTTCTCATTAATTTTCATGCAAGGTTCAGGTATGAATTTGTAAGAAAATATCTGACAAAAAAATCAGAAATCGTCTAATTGACAGTTTTCCCCCTTGTTTGTAGGTATGAACACCTTATTGTTGCAAATAGCCCTTTCTGTGCTGAATAGCATCGATACCCACCTCACCCTTTTAGTTGAATGACAGCGGTTAGGATCACTTTCATTCAATGGCTATTTTGCTTTTAGATAGCGTTGGCTGCTGTTTAAGGAAACTGGCCGTCCTTACAGGGCCAACCGGAATGATGTTTTTCCACTGATCTATTATTTGCCTTTTCGGCCGTGATGGGAGGTGGATCATGAAACTGACATTCAAAGTTTCATTTTGTCTGGTCATCTTTTCTGCAATTGTCACCGTTTTAGCCGCCCCGGTGACCGGTTCTGAGCCTGAACCCATAATTATCGGCATCCCTCATTCAGAGGCCTATACCTATGCCAGCATGATGAAAAATTCATTTGAAATGGCCCTGGAATTGATTAACAAGCAGGGCGGAATCAAGGGCCGTCCCCTCAAACTGGTGTATGCCAACGACCAGGGCAAACCCAAACCCGGAGAAACCGCGATTATCGATCTGGTCGAAAAAAACGAAACCGTTATGCTGGTGGGCGCCTATCAAAGCAGCAACACCATCTTCATGGCCAGGATGGCCGAAAAGCTGGATCGGCCCATGCTGGTGTGCACCGCTGCTGATGACCGCATCACACAAAGAAGATGGAAAAACGTCTATCGGCTAAACCCGCCTGCCGAGGGTTACACCACCGGGCTTGAGGATTTTTTTCTGACCAAAATCAAGCCTAAATCCATGGCCATCGTTTATGAAAACAGCCCCTACGGTACCAGCGGGGCCATGCGGATGATGTGGTTTTGCCGCGGAAATGACATCGAACTGCGCGCCATCGAGCCTTACCACAAGGAAAGGCTCAAGCCGGATTATTTTAAACGTATCGTGGCGCGCCTGAAAGAGAATCCGCCGGATGTGATCTACATGGTTTCCTACCTCAAGGATGGGGTCCTGCTGGTTAAAAATATTCGCGAGGCCAAAATCAACTCATTGCTGTCCGGCGGGGCTGGCGGTTTCACAAGCCAAAAATTCATCAACACAGCCGGTGCCAGCGCTGATGGTTTGTTGACCGCAACCCTCTGGACACCCCAATTGCAGTATCCGGGGACAAAACAATATTACGATCAATATACGAATCGATACGGCAGCCCACCCGATTATCATGGTGCTGAAGCTTATTCGGCCTTACTGGTGGCTGCCGAAGCCCTGAAACGAGCCGATTCATACCGTCCCGCCAGTATTCGAAAGGCCCTGGACCAAACCGATCTGATGACGCCCTTCGGGCCGGTGAAGTTTACATCATTTGAGAACTTTGAAAGACAAAATAGTTTGCCGACTCAGGTTTTGCAAATCATTGACGGCAAATTTGAGTGTGTATGGCCGCAAGCGCTGGCGACGGCCAATTTTGTCACACCGTCTAAGTGAGCGTTAATAATCCGGTCAGCCGGTATTGTGACTTGTCGCAATTGACGGGCATAAAGCTTACCGGAGAAAAATTGAAAGGAGGTGGTCTTCAAGGAGAAGCATGACTGCGAAAAAGACAATAAAGACTAAAATGGCATATCATACGCCCAAACGGTTTGGTTGTATGATACCAAAACCTTAATTAACTAAAACGTTTAGGAGAGTTACCATGAGAAACAAATTTTTTATCATTTTAATTGGAATTTGTGCGTTGACGTTGGCATTTTCCGGAAGCGCGATTGCCAAAGAAAGAGTTATCTTCGGC
>Ga0209456_10001703_pt1 | contig 10606 bp, 8 predicted proteins | sample COG_11_FD_184755 | JGI IMG/M metagenome (GOLD analysis project Ga0209456, IMG submission 184755) | Pelagic marine sediment microbial communities from the LTER site Helgoland, North Sea, for post-phytoplankton bloom and carbon turnover... | ecosystem: Environmental > Aquatic > Marine > Neritic...
ATTCAGGAACCCCGCGTAAGCGGGGTTTTCTGGATCTGGGGAGGACAAGTTTCGGTTATTTTGATAGTGCGAATCACCTGGTGGGAACGTCCTCTTCTGCTGCAACTGAGACCTTCCTGGGAACACCGGGAAGGTCGTGTTTTGGCCGATTAATGAAGTACAGGAACCCCGCATCAGCGGGGTTTTCTATTTCTGGGAATGACCGGTTATGGCCGAAAGTGCTCGTTTAGCGTTCGGTTATATTAACCGTGTCTAAACGGAAGAAAACGACCCATTTCTGTCATTTAGTCGCTGCTAATATAACAAATGACTTAAAGACAAAAACCGACCCAACTCGGACGTTTAGTCAACGCTAATAAAACAACTGCTTAATGGCAAATAGCGCCTTTTTCTGCCGTTCAGCACATTCGATCTGAAACGAACGCCTGCAGTACATTTAACTGCCTCTCCCTAGTGCAACCTCTTGAGCATATCGGGTTGGAGGGAAGATGGCGAACACGTAAGCGGCGTGACAGTATCAACAAAGACGGCGACTTTGATCGTCTTCTGTGCTGCAGATCAATGAATCCATTACAGGAAAGTGTTGATTAAATAAATGTTAGAAAGTATCTTATGTGAAGTACACACAGGAGAGGAATCATGTGCCGGCGTTTGTTTTAGGTGGTGGGTGTGCCTCTGACCAGCAACGGTTTATTTGGGGCTGAGTCGTAGCGATTACGCTTCTGGATACCATCCGCTGGCCGACGGCAATTCCGAAACCTGTAGCGTCGATGGGATCCAATCATGACGCTTACGGCGATGCGGCGTGCCGAACTAAATCATAATGCAACGCCGTTAACCGGGATTCCTCTCCTGTAGCGTTGCAATTAATGCTAAATGCCACAAGGGGGAGGCATGCTGAATACAATAATTGTGCTCATTGCAGCCATTGTATTGCTGTTTATGTTCCACCCTCGGTTGACCAAAAACGATTCCTGGCATGCAACACTCACACCACTCTCCTCTATAATCGGCAGTGGGTTTTTGATCCTAGCGCCATTGCTTGCAAGCGTGGTCGGTGCGTATTCTGCTCTCGCAGTCACGGGCATTGTTGTGCTTGCCTATGCTATTGGTAGTGTTATTCGCTTCAACATTATTCATGCCGAGCCCCTCCTGCATGATAGGAAAGCACACCCTGTAATATACAAAGTCGATTTCGTTGCCAATGCCGCGCTGTCATTCGCCTACGTGACTGCCGTTGCGTTCTACCTGTCACTATTATCGTCTTTTCTCCTGACCTACTTGGGATACGAGAATGCGCATAACCTGGAAAGAACCCTGACAACCATCATCATAGTTTTCATTGCCACGACGGGTTTCTTCCGCGGACTGGGCGGGCTTGAGAAACTTGAAGCCTATTCAATGTCTCTACAGTTGTCGATTGTTACGGCACTGCTGGTCGGGATATTTGTATACGACTATAACTTCATACAATCCGAACGATCACTCTTCTTTGATGTACAGGACAGAGACTTGATAGACAAGGTGTTTATTCTGGCCGGTATTCTGCTTGTGGTACAGGGCTTTGAGACATCACGTTTTCTGGGTGAAAAATATCATGCCGAAATTCGCGTACGAACCATGCGTCGGGCACAATTAATTTCAGGCGCCCTGTTTGTGGTATCGGTCATTGCATTGATGCCGATTGTGCAACATCTCAACCTTGCGAATATCCAGGTCGCGGAAATCGTTGCAGCAACCGGGCTGGCAGCAACCGCACTGCCCCTCATGCTGATTGTGGCGGCGGTCATGAGCCAATTCAGTGCAGCTGTCGCAGATACTGTCGGTGCCGGATGCCTGGCGAGCGAAAGCAGCCACGGAAAAGTATCGACCAACAAGGGGTACCTTGTAGTATCAATCTTCGCCATAATACTGGTCTGGACCGCAGACCTCCTGGAAATCATTTCCTTCGCTTCACGTGCTTTTGCGCTGTACTACCTGTTGCAGTGTTTTGTTGCCATCATGGCGAACTACCATCATTACGAACGCAAGGTTCGCCACCTGCACAGCGCGCATTTTGCCGCAGTGGCAGGCATTCTGGCTTTTATTGTAATTTTCGCCATGCCTGCAAAATAGACGCCGGCATGGGAATTAGTGAGGATACCTGCCAGGACGTAACCATCAGGACCTGCGATAGTCTAATTACATACAGATATTCATGATACCCGTTACCGCATATCCAATGACTACTGTTTCTAACCAGCCTGACCGACCTGTGTGTAAACCCGATACACGTTTGGTACCATGGCGCATAACAGCTGGAGAGAATACATGAAACTTCTGGTGGCAGTGGACCTTTCTCAAGCTACGCAAACGATCGTGGACAAGGTGGAGGAAATAACCAGGGAATATCCTGCAAAGGTGTGGATAATACATAACGCATTGCCTGAGCCGGACTACGTTGACTTCAAAGTCGATCCACTGGCTGCCCGGGAAAACCTCGCGAAAAAATTCCATAAAGAGCATCGCCAGATTCAGGACATCGCAGATCGATTGCGCAAGTCAGGCCTGGACGCTACGGCCCTTCTTGTGCACGGCGCAACGGTAGAAACAATTCTCAAGGAGGCGGCGGATCTGGATGTAGATATGATTGTTGTTGGTACTCATGGTCGAGGTGCGATGTATCAACTTCTTTTTGGTAGCGTCAGCGAAAGGATCATTCATAAATCACGATACCCGGTCCTAGTTATCCAGACACATGATCGCACCTGACCAGACAATGGAGTGATGTGGGTGTCGGAGCAGTGGAAGGCGCTCATTGGACGTTCTCCTGTTAAGTGTTTCCGGGTGGTTCGTAAGAACTCACCACCCGGAAATACGTACAGGGAGCAATCACAGTGGGCAGAAAAGACGGGGAATTGATAAGCTAAGGGAGGTTGCAGAGGAGGAATATAAGAATATGTTAAAGGCAAAACGAATGAAGCTATCGCAGAAGAGCTTGCCATCAGCCGACAAAAAGCGGGGCGATGGCGTAGCCGTTATAGCGAGTATGGTTTGGCTGGTATAGAAAAGGATGCACCGAGACCCGGACGCAACCCACAGATAGCCGAGCAGAAGATTGAGGAAGTCATCACGCTGACGACGCAATACCAACCGGAGGACGCCACGCATTGGAGTCGTCGGCTGATGGCGGGAGCGATCGGTATCAGTGAATCTTCAGTGGATCGTATATGGAAAGCGCACGGTCTGAAACCGCACTTGGTGAAGACCTTCAAGCTGTCGAACGACAAGCAATTTATCGAGAAGCTGGAAGATGTTGCGGGGTTGTAGCTGTCGCCCCCTGAAAATGCAGTTGTTTTCAGCTGTGATGAAAAAAGCCAGATCCAGGCATTAGACAGAACGCAACCCGGTCTGCCGCTCAAGAAGGGACGCTGTGGCACGATGACACATGACTACAAACGCAACGGCACCTTGACGTTGTTTGCTGCGCTGAATTCCTTAACGGGTGAAGTGTTGGGCACCTGCGCAAAGCGCCATCGTCATCAGGAGTGGTTAACGTTTCTGAAAATGATCAACAAACAAACACCTGCGGACAAAGAGATTCATATTATTTGTGACAACTATTCAACGCACAAACATCCGAAAGTGCGTAGCTGGCTGAGATATCACAAGCGGGTTCATGTTCACTTCACACCGACCAGTGCGTCCTGGTCAAACATGGTCGAACGGTTTTTTCGCGAACTCACCGATAAACAGCTGCGGCGTGGTGTATTCAAGAGTGTTCCGGAGTTAGAACAAACCGTTCTGCAGTTCATCGACTCTCACAACAAGGCGCCCGCTCCTTTTATCTGGACAAAATCAGCCAGTGACATTTTGGAGAAAGTGACGCGAGGCCGGGAAAAACTCAGTAAGTTACAGTCTGTGTGACGGGGTACACTAGCAATTATCGACCGTACCGCATACGGCTACAGCTAGTGAGCGTGTTTTATGCCGAGAAGGTAACAAAATCCCGAGCACACCAATCTGTGACCCCGTCACGCCCAATTGTGTGGGGATGACCGCGGGTAACTTTATGGGCCTGACGAACGATAATGCGAATTTAGAACAGAAGTGAAACTGAGAGGGTGGTCGTGAAAAATATACTCTTTATATTGATGCTCATGATGGTTGTCGTGCTTGGGTGGTGGTTGCATCGGTCGAGTATCGAGGAAGGTGAACGGATGGCCATTGCTAATTGTGGTGGTTGCCACGATCTGTCGGCTAATAAAATAAATAAAAAAGGCCCTTATCTTTGGGGTATTGTGAACCGTCGCGCCGGCATTATTGATGGGTTCAGCTATAGTGAAGCTTTTCGACAGTTTGCTGATTCCAGACAGTTCTCTTGGTCTGAGATAAACCTCGATATGCTCATCACCGATCCAGATCGACTTATCCCGGGCACCAGAATGGCCCAACAAGAAAGCGATTCTAAACACGCCAAGGCATTTGAAAACATGCAGAATTTAGACAATCGAAGGGAATTGATCGTTTTTTTAAAAACATTGAATTAATTGGTTTATAGCTATTTATTACGATTTGTGACCATGTCTTTACTAGAAATTCCATCTTTCATGGCAGCCATGCCAACACGCACCTGGCGGCCTTTGATTATGACTGCGTTCTGTTTAGAGGACATACTTTGTAGAGGCTAAGAATGATTCACTACCGCCAGAAACAGAGTTTTTCAACACTATCGACCGAAAGTCGCCGCTCAGGAACCTCGCATTAGCGGGGTTTTCTGTTCCTGGGAATGACCGGTTATGGCCGTTCACGGAAGAACAGAGGATTAATTCCTTAATGATTTATCATAGAATAAGGAGCGGCACATAATTGACGATCGTCTTTGATGTACGTGTTCTACCTAATTGTTGGCAAGTCATATAATTTGTTAGCGTAGTTTTTATGGAAGAGACTATGCGGTGACACCGAGCGGCGACCTTCGTTAGTCGTTGGTCGTCGTTTTTGTTTAAGTCTTAAATGTCGTGTTCTGGCCGACTCCCGCCTTTTAGTCACCGCCAATATTAGAAATCTCTAAAAGGCAACTCACGACCCACAACAGAAGTTCAGCGTCTTGAACTGAATGTCTGGAACGTATGAAAACGCAGACGTTCGCGTTCAGCTGACTGATTGGCGGTAACAGTAAGTTACCATCCGTTGATCGGTGCTGGATGAATGCCAGGAGTTGGCCGTATTTTTCCACAAGGAGTGCATTGAGTTCCGGCTCCGACCTTGCCTGAGGCAGTCTGTCGCTTCATGAACCAAACTGCTTCCAGATGATGCGCGGGCCCTGGCTGCTTAACACGTGACATGCAGAATGGCGTTGACATCATCGGGCTTGTATTTCTTCACTAATTCGCATACCTCAATGGTTGGCTTCGCAATAACCTCCACCCCTTTTCTCTGCGCCTCTTCGTACACTTCGGGCATAATGGGTAGACTTCCATACGCGCCTGTGCCGACGAAAAGCTTCGTGCCATGCCATGGAATATTTTCCTCTACCGATAGTGGTGTGTGGCCGAACCGACTGCGGTAAGCCTTCGACAATTTTTTCTTGCGTTTTCGTACCTGGCCTTTCTCGACAACAACGTCATGGTCGTAGTGCTGGCCCTCAATATCGATCTCTCCGAAGGTAACGAGTCTCATCTTCATGGTGCGCCCTCCTATTCCTCGGTCTGAAAACAGGGAAACCCTATCCTGCATTGGCACAAAAGCAACCAGGCATTCTGAAGTACTTATGTCGCTTTGTTTCAGATAGAAAAAGAATAGCAGGGAATGGCAGGGTAATTCTCTGCCTGAGAACAATTATTGCTTGGAAATGGATGTCGAGCAGAGAACTATCCAAGCGAGGGCAGCAGAATATAGCAAGATTACGCAGTGATCAGTGCGAAAAGCCAGGCGAACGGGTTGTCAATCACCATTATATGCTGGGGGCCGGACTTTCATTCTTCCTAGTAGATCTGTCGAGAGTAACGTCGCGTACTGCGAAAATTTGGACTATACATGTATAGGCACAAACCCGGATTACACTACCCTACCGGGCAGAGTTGTTAATATCCAGATCTATGATTTGCGCAATGATTGCTGCTTTGCTGCTATCTCGATGGCAATGTCATGATTAGACATTGCGATGAAAATTATAGCCTTGTGGGCTACCAGCAAGAGGCCGCTGCTGGAAAACCATCTAATGAGCCCATGATGCGATCATGGGGGAGGAGACCTGATGCAACACGCGATAAGACATTTTCTATCACCAATGATGTTATCCCTGCTGCTGGTTTCGCTACCACTCGGCGCAGCCCAACTTATTGACCCCATTACCAAATCAATCAAACAAGCGGGTGCCAACGTGAAGCTGGAGCCGGTGGCCACCGGTCTCACTGCCCCGAACTGGGGAACATCCGCGCCAGGCGATCCGGACAGGCTGTTTGTAGCCGACCAGGACGGGATTCTCTGGGCTATTGACCTGACGACAGGCAACAAGGTCGTTTTCGCGGACCTCAGCGGCCTGCTGGTGCCGCTGGGTGTGGCTGGTTCTGACACGTTCGATGAACGCGGACTGCTGGGCGTGGCGTTTCATCCCAGCTACCAGGACAATGGCCTGCTTTACACCTACACGTCTGAACCCGCAACGGGCGCACCAGACTTTAACGCGCCGGGAGCTGCAACGGCAAACCATGAAAGTGTCATCACGGAGTGGCAGGTACCCAGTCCAGCGGATCCGACTTCGGTTGTCGATCCCCTCTCCCGCCGCGTGCTGCTGCAAATCGAGGAGCCGAACTTCAACCACAATGCCGGGGCGATCAACTTTGGTCCGGACCACCAGCTCTACATTGCGCTAGGCGATGGAGGGGCGGCGGACGACCAGGGCGCTGGTCACAGCCCACAGGGCAACGGCCAGAATCCCGCCAACATCCTGGGGAATATTCTGCGCATCGATACGCTCGGAAACAACTCGGCCAATGGCGAATACGGCGTCCCCGCGGACAACCCGTTCTTCCCCGGCGGAGCCGGACCCTTCGGTGGCGAGGCGGGATGTGCTGACGGTGTTTGTGACGAGATCTTCGCCTGGGGTTTCCGCAACCCGTTCCGTGTCTCATTCGACAAGGAGACCGGCGACCTCTACGCCGCTGACGTCGGCCAGAACGACATTGAAGAAGTTGATGTGGTCGTGGCCGGTGGAAACTATGGCTGGCGAATCAAGGAAGGGTCTTTTTGTTTTGATGCGAACGGAGACGACCCTGGCTTCGTCACAGACGATGCTTCCTGCGGACCACCTGACCTAATCGATCCGGTAGCCGAATATGACCACGACGAAGGCATCGCGATCGTAGGTGGCTTCGTGTACCGTGGCGACGACATCCCGAGCTTGCGCGGCCGCTACATTTTCGGCGACTTTTCGCGGGAGTTCTTAGCTAACAACGGCCGTCTGTTCTTTCTGAGTAAGAAGGACATCGTCAGGAAGAATCGCATCAAAACCAGCAAGATCTCCGAGTTGCGGCTGGCTGGTCCGGACGAGCTGGGCTTGTCATTGCTCGGTTTCGGCCAGGACGCAAATGGCGAACTCTATGTGCTTGGCAATATGACCGGGGTGCCATTCGGCGACACCGGAATAGTTCTGAGAATTGCGCGCGGCTCCAACTCGAATTCCGACTCCAGTGCGGCAAAAGTGCGCAACTTTAGAACTCACCTGCGCGGTCGTAGTCAGGTACCCAGCCCAGTTGATACCCGCGCCCAGGGACAGGCTATCTTCCAGCTCAACAAAGACGGGACCGCACTTGAGTTTACGGTGATCGTGGCCAATATCGAGAATGTTATCGGAGCACACATTCATAACGCTCCCGCCGGTGCCAACGGCCCCATTGTGTTGAGTATGGTTCCGGATACGGCAGGTTTCCTGAGCGACGGCCCCTTTATCCCCGACCCGGGTGTGACGCTGAATGGCATACTCGTCCAGGGAACAGCCACTGTTGCTGACTTGGTCGGACCGTTAATGGGGATGTCTCTCGACAAACTCGTCGACGAGATACTAAACGGTAATACCTACGTGAACGTCCACACGGTACAGAACCGCCCGGGTGAGATTCGTGGCCAAATTCGCTGACAGGCGACGTCAGCGCGTCCTTGATCGCTGGCGCGACTCCCGACTACTCATCAGTTAATGCAATGACTACCCGGCATCACTCGATGCTGGGTAGTCCTATCTCTGTTGGAGCTTTCTACTCATCTGAATTAATGCCGACCAAGCGACACGGTCCGTGCGGTCGGTCGGAGACTACCGGTCACTACCCCTAGCCGAATGACCGCTTTCAGTATGGAACGTGCCGTCCGTTGTTCACCCATGAAGGGCAGGAGATGGCCGTACTCGGTCCTAGGGACTGATTCTAAATAAGATTTCTCTAATTGGCGGGAGACGACCCAAACCGGAAGTACAGGATTTTGGCTTAAATGTCAGAAATGTACTCTGGATTCAACCGATCCAACCCGCTTAGTAGTCGCCAGCTTGGGCGCATATGTGTACTCCAGTATACTCGCTCATTATTCCTCTGGACGGCCGACAGCCGTTCCTGCGTGCAGGTACGAGTGTTGGAAAGAGCCACGGGAAAAGATTCCAGTCAAGAAGGTCGAGACTCATATTCGAATGCTTAAACTAACCGAGACAACAGCACCCGCCGATCTGCTTAGCATCAACAAGGCTTTCAGCGCCGAGATTGAGGAGCGCAAGCGAGTGGAACAAGAGCTGCGCGCAAGTGAAGAGCAGTTTCGTGCTTTAGTTGAGAATGTCCCCGGAGCAGTCTACCGGTGCGAGATCTACGCGCCTTGGCGTGTACATCATATGAGCGATGGTGCCGAACTTCTTACCGGATATCCGGCGCAGGCGTTTATTGAAGGTAAGCTGCATTGGGCCGATCTGGTGGTGCCCGAAGATTTGCCGCATGTTGAAGACGCCGTCGCGGAGGGGGTTAAAAACAGGCGGTATTATGAAATCGAATATCGGATCAAGGACGCTAACGATGCCATTCTCTGGGTGCACGAGAAAGGCAGAGCGATCTATGATGACATGGATCAGGCAATATTCCTGGATGGTGTCATCATAGACACCACTGCCGCCAAGCGTGCGGAAGACGCTGTTAGTCAACTCAACGCTGAACTCGAACAACGGGTTGAAGCGCGCACCGCCGAGCTGCAGTCGATTATCGAGGAGCTTGAGGCGTTCAGTTATTCTATCGCTCACGACCTTCGAGCGCCACTGCGCTCGATCACCAGCTTCAGTCAGATTATCCAAGAGGACGCCGCCAAGCGGTTGCAGCCCGATGAGAAGGAAAGCCTGGAACGCGTTATCCGTGCGGGCCTGCATATGGCCCAGCTCATCGATGAAATACTGGAGTTGGCACGTATCACTCGAATCGAATTGACTCAAAATTCGGTGGACCTCAGCGCTCTTGTTTATGATGCTGTAAAAGACGTCCACCGCACCCATCCCGAACGGAAAGTGGAGTGGTTCGTTAAGGACGGGGTGACAGTGTACGGTGATGCGCGTCTTTTAATTTTGTTGCTGCAAAACCTAATCGACAATGCATACAAATTTTCGCGCTATAGAGAAGTCTCAAAGATCGAGTTCGGGAGTCAACGTGAGGGTTCGGAAACCGCCTGTTATATCCGCGACAATGGAATCGGCTTTGACATGCGGTACGCCAAAACTCTATTTAAGCCATTCAACCGGTTACACAAAGTGAAAGATTTTCCAGGTACCGGTATTGGTCTTGCTACCGTTGCACGTATCGCCAAGCGCCACGGCGGCAAAGTGTGGGCCGAGAGCGCTCCCGATGAGGGTGCGACATTTTATTTCACGCTGCCCGGAGCGCGTTGACGAGGAACAAGCATTCGAGGGTGTGGTTCACGCCATCAGGTTATGATCCGACACAGCCTATTTGGACTTACTGACTGCCATATAATGGCTATAACCGATTGACGAGTTACAGTGTCAATTTGCCGTTTACCACCATTTGGTGAATGGCCGGTTCTGGCCGAAAGTGCTCGTTTAGTGGTCGCTTATATTAGCCATCACTAAACGGAGACTTTCGACCCTCACCCGTCATTCGAGCGTATTTTCGGGATGGCGGGAATCGGGCGCAAAGTGGACATTGGAACGATAAGGGCAATGGTAGCCGCTACACAGCGAAACGTCCCAGTGAGCGAAAACGCTTCCGGGCAGATGATTCATGCAACTGGCAGGTTTTAATAGTAGATAAACGCACTTAAATACTATGCTAGAGTTAAGATGCTTGGTTGGAAACGCCAATGAAGCTGTGGTAGTAACTCCGCGCGCTTGTTGAAGGACTAAATACAATACGTGAGGTATCTTATGAAACTAAAAAGTAAGCTGGCTATCACAGCCGTTATTTTCGGCAGCATTGTAGCAGTATCAGGCTGTACACCTACCCCCCCAAGCAAGACCCATTGGAATTACGTCCGGAACAGTCAGGGTGAGTGTGTTGTTCCAGGTGAATGGAAAGAGGGTGGACTTAACTCTGGATGCGATGCCGGACCTGCTGTTGCTCTCGATGCCGAGGTCGAGATTGTTGAGGGT
>Ga0209456_10001705_pt1 | contig 10598 bp, 11 predicted proteins | sample COG_11_FD_184755 | JGI IMG/M metagenome (GOLD analysis project Ga0209456, IMG submission 184755) | Pelagic marine sediment microbial communities from the LTER site Helgoland, North Sea, for post-phytoplankton bloom and carbon turnover... | ecosystem: Environmental > Aquatic > Marine > Neritic...
ACAATAACGTGGACGGGGAGGGAAGATTCCGTCATTATGACGGGGGCTGCGGCCTACGTTTATATAGGGATATTTGAATGAGCGATAACAAAAGTTCAGTTGAAGACACCGTTTCAAGGTATCTGCGCGAGCACCCCGATTTTCTGGAAAAGCGGCCAACTTTATTGAAACATCTGGAACTGAGCCATGCCAGCGGACCGGCGATTTCCCTGATCGAAAGACAGGTGCAATACCTGCGTCAGCAGAATGAAGCACTCGAACTCCAGCACAACCAACTGATACAGGTAGCAGCAGACAACGAAAAACTCATGCATCGATTACACCAGTTGACACTGGAATTGATGTCAATGGGTGATCTGCCATCATTCTTCGATTTGCTAAGCGATGCCCTTTTGAGCGAGTTCAAAGCCGACATTCTCAATATCACCCTGTTCGATCTGAAAATTGAAGCGGGGCCCAAAACACCTATATTTCACGTCCGTCGTGATGATCCGGAGGTTCAACAGTTTCAGGACCACCTTGAGAAGGGCCTGAGCGTTTGCGGAAGATTGAATCGTAACAAGCGTGACTACCTGTTTGGCACCCGCGCCCAATGGGTGCAATCCATGGTACTGGTTCCGGTGGGCGAGGATGGCATGCTGGCCATCGGCAGCAGTGACCCTGCGCGATTCTACCCGGGCATGGGAACCTTGTTTCTCGACCTTCTGGCAAATGTCGTCACCAGTCGTCTGGCGTTGGAAGCACCCCAAAAACAGCGTAAATCAGCCTGACAGGAACATCCACAGGTAAAAATCGGGGTTCTGCCCTGCTCTGCGTGCATATCCGTAATAGCCACCAGGCCACCACGGCCCGGAATTCTGGTGTAAGCTGACCGGGCATGAAAACACATGTAAAAAACTTTTTTGTTTACCTGGAGAACGAGCGCGGCTTATCCAAACGTACATTGACGGCCTACCAGCGTGATCTCGAAAGGTTGTTGCAGTTTCTGGACTCGGAGGAGATAGACCATCCCGGCAAGGTCACTCAGCATCATATCCGTGCCTTTGTTGCCCAAAGGCACCGGCAGGGACTGGGTGGCAAATCACTGCAACGACTCCTATCCGCCGTACGTAGTTTTTTCCGCTGGATGCTGCGCGAAGGATTCGTAGAACACAACCCGGCTACGCCGGTGAAGGCGCCCAAAAGCCCACGGCATTTGCCTGCGACTATCGACGCGGACAGCATTGGCCAGTTGTTGGATATACCCTGTGACACGCCTCTGGCTATTCGTGACAAGGCCATCATGGAGTTGTTTTATTCATCCGGCTTACGTCTGTCAGAACTGGCCAGCCTGCGTTGGGAGCAACTGGATCTTGCATCAGGCATGGTAACGGTTACCGGTAAAGGCAATCGCACACGCATGGTGCCTGTAGGCCGCGTGGCTACAAAGGCTTTACTGGAATGGCGTAAAAACTGCGGAGAATTTGCGTCTTTTGACCAACCCTTCGTATTTGTCAGCAATAGGGGAAAACCGATTGCCACCCGTACCATCCAGACACGTATCCGCTACTGGGCAAAACGGCAGGGAATACCACAGAACATTTACCCACACCTGTTAAGACACAGTTTCGCCAGTCACATGCTGGAATCATCCGGGGATTTGCGAGCGGTCCAGGAGTTGCTCGGACATGCCGATATTTCGACCACCCAGATATACACCCACCTCGATTTTCAACACCTGGCAAAGGTTTACGACAAAGCCCATCCGAGGGCGAAGAAGAAATAAAGAATTTACAAACCCTGAACCCGCATATTGGCAATATCGTGCCCGCTTTAACAGGGATGACATTGCCTTTTGCCAGGTGCAGCTCTGGTCGAAGTTAAAACAGGCTATTCTTCTTTTTCAAACCACTTGTAAATAACCGCAGCAATAACAGCCCCTGCCATCGGAGCCAGCCAGAACAACCACAACTGCTGCAAGGCTATTCCGCCTTCGAGCAGAGCAGGACCGGTGCTACGCGCCGGGTTGACAGAGGTATTGGTCACCGGAATACTGATCAGGTGGATCAGTGTCAACCCAAGACCGATGGCGATCGGCGCAAAACCCGCCGGGGCGCGTTTATCGGTGGCGCCAAGGATGATCAGCAGGAACATTTTCCTTTCAAATTCCAGACCAAAATCCTTTGATCTCAGGTTACAACTTGTGAACTGCGTTTTATCAATAGCTGGGCCAGCTTCAACCCGGCCCAGTAACCCGCGTAAGCCATCACGAACCAGACCCAGGCATAACTTGTATCAATACGATTCAGCCAGTAAAACGGCCAGGCCATGGCCGCAATGAAGTTGGTCAGAGCCTCAACAAGCATGCTAATGATGACATTCAGGTTGAGCTGTTTCAGAAAAGCAATAAAGCCGCCAAAATTGGATATCACTGAAATAATGTCGAGCACCTCTACGACAATATACGTAAAAAATGCCACGATACCGTAAAACCCGCCGCCAAACCTGGCCCACTTTTTCTTCAGCGGATGTGATGCGCCGGTCGTCTTTTCAAGGCCTTTCTTTTTCCTTTTTTTATCACTCCAGGCCATTGTCTTGATTTCATTTTTCAATGCGTCAGCATCCAGTACCTCCTTGAAATGACCACCCTTCAATGCCCACCAGACCAACGCCGTAGTAAAAACGCCGATCGGCAAGCCCACCATGAACAGCGCCCAAAATAACTCCGTCAGAAATACCACACACTATCCTCTTATACCGGTTTGAGTATCTTAGTTTACGTGATGCTTGCAATCGTTGGCAGTTATCCCCACTTTTGTTTCACGTATTTAAAAGGAGTATGGCGTGGAACAGTACCGTGGAACAACCATATGCTCGGTCCGCAGGGGCAACAAGGTAGTCATGGGTGGAGATGGCCAGGTAACGCTTGGCAATACAGTGATGAAATCCAATGCTCGCAAAGTGCGGCGTATGTACAAGGACCAGGTAATCGCTGGTTTCGCCGGTGCCACCGCCGATGCGTTTACCTTGTTTGAACGCTTTGAAGGCAAACTGGAGAAATACTCCGGCAACCTGGTCCGCGCCGCTGTAGAAATGGCAAAAGACTGGCGCACCGACCGGATGCTGAGACGCCTTGAGGCACTGCTGGCAATTGCCGACAGAGAAAACTCGCTGCTGATCTCCGGTAACGGTGATGTCATTGAGCCGGAACACGGCCTGATTGCCATCGGCTCCGGCGGCCCGTTTGCCCAATCTGCAGCAATGGCTTACCTGGAAGGTACCGAGCTGGATGCAGAACAAATCGTCAGAAAGTCTTTGCAGATCGCCTCAGAAATCTGCATCTACACCAATGACAACATTATTATCGAATCCCTGGAAATTGAATAAATGTCACAAATGACCCCACGCGAAATCGTCCAGGAGCTGGACGAGCACATCATCAGCCAATCGGATGCAAAGCGCGCCGTAGCCATCGCATTACGTAATCGCTGGCGCAGGATGCAGGTAGATGAAGAACTGCGTAACGAGATCACACCCAAGAACATCCTTATGATAGGTCCTACCGGTGTCGGTAAAACCGAGATTGCACGACGCCTGGCCAAATTGGCCAATGCACCGTTTATCAAGGTGGAAGCAACCAAGTTCACCGAGGTGGGTTATGTAGGCAAGGATGTCGAATCCATTATCCGCGACCTGGTCGATTTCGCCGTGAACATGTTACGTGAGCAGGCTGTTGCAAAAGTCGGTGCACGTGCTGAAGACGCGGCCCGTGACCGTATACTGGATATTCTGCTGCCCAAGCCGAACCCCATCGGTTTCGCCAACGAGCCCGCACCCGCCACAGATAGCAGCAGTGACAGCCACGCCTCGACACGGCAAAAAATGTTGCGCAAGTTGCTTGCCGGTGAACTGGATGAGCGTGAAATCGAATTCGATGTCTCCTCGCAGATCGGTGTGGAAATCATGACACCCCCCGGCATGGAAGAAATGGCCAACCAGTTGCAGGGCATGTTTCAAAACATGGGTGGATCCAAACCCAAGAAGCGCAAAATGCGAATTAAGGATGCCCTGCCATTGCTGATTGAAGAAGAATCTGCAAAGCTGATCAACGACGACGAAATCAAGCAACAGGCAATCGAGACAGCCCAGCAAAACGGTATCGTGTTCATCGATGAACTCGATAAGGTTGCCAAGCGCGCTGAATACGCTGGCGCGGACGTGTCACGGGAAGGTGTGCAACGCGACCTTTTGCCGCTGGTTGAAGGCTGCACGGTTTCCACACGTTACGGCATGGTAAAAACCGACCACATGTTGTTTATCGCATCCGGCGCATTTCACCTGTCCAAACCATCGGACCTGATCCCAGAACTACAAGGACGCCTGCCGATCCGGGTCGAGTTACGCGCCCTGGACGCCGATGACTTTACCCGCATACTGACGGAGCCAAAGGCCTCTTTGACCCAGCAATACAGTGCATTGATGGCAACCGAGGGCTTTGACCTGGAATTCGGGGATGATGCCGTACGACGCATCGCTGAAATAGCCGAACAGGTGAACGAGTCAACAGAAAACATCGGCGCGAGACGTTTGCATACAATCCTGGAACGCCTGCTCGACAGCCTGTCTTACGATGCACCGGATAAAAGCGGTGAATCCATCGTGATGGATGCCGCATACGTCGACCAGCATCTCGATGCGCTTGCCTCGGATGAAGATTTGAGCCGGTTTATACTCTGACCTCGAATTGATCTGAGGGTTGCTGGCTTAACCTATGTCTTACTAGATAGTAGAGGGGCGCTGCGGCGGCGGTATTGCCTATCAGGACACGGCACAATTACGCCTCTGTAAAACCTCTGAGCCACATGTTTCATGTTGACAGTGGAGGGGCGCTGCGGCGGCGGTATTGCTTACCAGGACACGGTACGAGTACATCCCTGTAACCTCTTTCTCGACATCCTGTTAGTTGTCTTCAAGTGCTGTGCAAAACTGACACAAATCGCTCCTCGGCAACTGCTCCTGCGTTACTCTACCTCCTGCATCCCTGCAGTCGTGCGCATCCATGCGCCCGCGACATACCGTTCATCGTGAACATAACCCCAGCTTCAGCCTCAATGTAGTTCAACCATCAGAAACCATTGCCCTGTGATTTCGCACATAGCAGAGGGTGTGCGGTACCTTGCTTCAGGACCCTGAGCGACAGGGATGTCGCGCCGGAGCGTACATGGACGTATTCACAGCGAGTCCTGAAGTAAGGTACCGCACGACCTCTGCTACCCTGACGAAGCACCAAAAGGTTTCCAAACGTGACCAATCCCCCAGGGACATGCTCGTTACAGGCCTGAAGTGACGACGTTGATATACCGCTCTTCGATTCACTGACCTTAAACTTGCCACGATAATCCCCGGTAAAGGTACAATAGGCCTTTTCTTCAGACGAGTCTGAATAATGGAACAAACAGACAAAAAGACCACGCCAGGCGGGACAACACACTTCGGCTACCGGGATGTTGCGACCGAAGAAAAAACCGGACTGGTTCACGATGTTTTTGAATCCGTGGCCGGCAAGTATGATCTGATGAACGATCTCATGTCTTTGGGCGTTCACCGTTTGTGGAAGCGCCATTTCATTGCCATCAGCAATGTTCACCCTGGTCAAAGGGTATTGGACCTCGCTGGCGGCACAGGTGATATCGCGGCACTGCTGAGCAAAAGAGTCGGCTCGACCGGCAGTGTAGTTTTGAGTGATATCAACGAGGCCATGCTGGAGGTCGGAAGGCAGCGTCTGGAAGACCGCGGTATTGCCGGCAATATTGAATATTCACTGGCCAATGCGGAAAAACTGCCCTTCGCCGACGGCGAGTTCGATACCGTAACCATTGCGTTTGGTCTTCGAAATGTCACTGACCAACGCGCGGCGCTGAGTGAGATGTACCGCGTGCTCAAGCCCGGTGGAAGGGCGATGATCCTCGAGTTTTCGAAAGTGGAATTTGAAGGCTTGAAAAAGATTTATGACGGATACTCATTCGGTATTTTGCCCAGGTTGGGCAAGTTGGTTGCAAATGACGAAGACAGTTATCGCTATCTTGCCGAGAGTATCCGCAAACATCCTGGCCAGGATGAACTCGCAGACATGATGGTAGAGGCTGGTTTCAGCAAGGTTACCTACCGCAATTTGACCGGCGGTATCGTCGCCATACACAGTGGCCATCATGCCTGAGTACATCACGCCTTTGCCCGGCATGCTCGCGTTTACCCTTGAAACGGCGGTAAACAACGTTTTGCAACTCGATATGGAATCACCTGAGCGGGTCAAAAAGCTTGAGGGCCGTTTGTTACAGGTGGATCTCGAAGGTCTGGCCATCACGCTGTTTTTTACCTTCAAACACGGTGTTGTGCGGGTGCGCCTGGATGCAGAAGGCAAACCGGACACCATTATAAGCGGCACGCCTGTCGCACTGTTTTCAATGGTCGAACCCGAAGAGGCCGACTGGGGTTTGCCGAACTCGAAAGTTCAGATCAACGGTGATGCCAGCCTTGCCCGCGACCTCGAGCGTATCTTCAGCAAGCTCGAACCCGACTGGGAAGGCCCGCTCGCCGGCATGTTCGGCGACGTGGCCGGGCACCAGCTGGCGCAGGGTCTCCGCCAGGGCGTTGAAACAGTAAAGGAAACCGCACGCAGCGCCAGCAAGGTCGTATCTGACATCATCAAGGACCGCCGTTCGTGATGCACAGCCTGCGTCAGTTCCTGCGAATCTGGCATATAGGTGTCATCCTCAAGCAATATCGTCTGGATGAACTGTTCAACACAACCCGTTTACCGGGCCCTGTCCGCTGGGTGCGGGTTTTCATCCCATCCGGCAAGGATGTATCAGGCTTGCCGCGTGGTGAACGCCTGCGGCTGGCATTGCAGGAGCTGGGCCCCGTTTATGTGAAATTCGGGCAGATACTTTCTACCCGCAGGGATCTACTCCCCCTGGATATCGCCGATGAACTGGCAATGCTCCAGGACCAGGTTCCGCCTTTTCCGGGTGAGGAGGCGCGTAAGATTATCGAAGAAGCACTTGGCGAACCTGTCGATAGGATTTTTGCTTCGTTTGAGACCCAACCTCTCGCCTCGGCTTCCATCGCCCAGGTTCACCCGGCCACGCTGCATGATGGCCGCGAGGCCGTGGTCAAGGTGGTACGGCCAGGCATAGAAAAACAATTGCGTAAAGATATTGACCTCCTGAAGGCCATCGCAGGTATCGCAGAAAGGTTTCTGCAGGGTGGTGCCAGGATACAGCCACTGGAAGTTGTACGTGAGTTTGAGAGCGTTGTATTCGATGAACTGGACATGCAACGCGAAGCCGCCAATGCATCCATGCTGAGACGCAATTTCCAGGACTCAAAGGACCTTTACGTTCCCGAGGTGTACTGGAATTGGTGCAAACGCCGGGTGATGGTCATGGAACGGGTCTCCGGGCTTCCGGTCGGTGATATCGAAGGATTACGTGAGCAAGGCGTCAACCTGAAAAAGCTGGCCCGGCGGGGCATTCGGGTTTTTTACACGCAGGTTTTCCGGGACAACCTGTTTCATGCCGACATGCATCCCGGAAACATACTGGTCGACGCCAGCAACCCGGACGAACCCAGTTTTATCGCCATGGATTTTGGCATTGTTGCCAGTCTCTCAACCAAGGATCTGTATTACATCGCGGAAAACTTCAAGGCCTTGTTCAACCAGAATTACAGGCGGGTTGCAGCCTTGCATATCGACGCCGGCTGGGTGCCGGAAACCACGCGCCTGGAGGAGTTGGAAGCAGCCGTGAGAACGGTTGGCGAGCCCAATTTCACCCGGCCATTGAACGAAGTATCATTTGGCAAGCTCCTGTTCGATCTGTTCCAGGTTGCACACCGCTTTCAGCTGACTTTACAGCCACAATTGCTGATGTTGCAGAAAACCCTGCTGAATATTGAAGGCCTCGGCAGGCAGCTTGACCCGGAAATCGACATCTGGTCAGTGGCCAAGCCCGAGCTTGAAACCATACTCAGGGAAAGACACAACATTGAAAATATCTCACAGGAACTCCGTGAACGACTGCCGGGCTGGTTAGCAAAAGCTCCTGAAATCCCGGGGCTTGTCCACGATTTCCTGGTCAAGGCCAATAGCGGGCAACTGCTCACCCGTACTGCGTCAGAGGACGCGGCCAAATCAAGAAAAGAGCTACAGGTGGCACGTCGAAAAAACCTGCAGGCGCTTGCCGGTGGCTCAATGAGCATCCCCGGGGCCATATTGATCGCGATGGAAACCGGCCCCTGGTTTGTTTGGGGCTATTCAGCAGCTGGAATCATTCTGCTGGTCCTTGGCGGCTGGCAAATTTTCAAGGCCCTGAGATAGGGCGGGAGAATTGTGCTCTCACGTTTGTCCTATTGGATACTCAAGCAGCTCGGGTGGACGTTCCACGTTGATTTACCCGATATCAAAAAATACGTGGCGATCGCCGCCCCGCACACGAGCAACTGGGATTTTCCGCTCGGAATACTGGCTGCCAAGGCCATCAATTTGAAGGTTCACTGGTTGGGTAAACACAGCTTGTTCCGCTGGCCTTACGGTTGGTTTTTTCGACTGATTGGCGGCACGCCGATCCACCGCGACGGGGGCAAAAATTACAAACAACAGTTAACAGAATTGTTCAACCGCTCCGAGAGCCTGGTTTTGGCGCTTGCACCAGAGGGCACGCGCAGCAAGACAGACCACTGGAAAACCGGTTTTCACTCCATCGCCCACGCTGCAAATGTACCCATCCTGATGGGCTACCTGGACTATGGAAATAAACAGGTCGGAATTGGCGGTATGTTATATCCGAGTGAAGATATCGAAGCGGATTTCGAGCTGGTTCGTGAATACTACAGGGACAGGCGTGGCAAGTTTCCTGAGAAAGAAAGCCTGATCCGGGTACGTAATAACTCACCCGAATCCTGACTCCCCAGCAAGCGTTTATAAATGGAAGGCACAATCACAGCCAGTCGGTCAGCGATATACCAATACCTATGCGATTAACAAAATGGTTGTAATCAATAAGGCTTTCTCCATAACCCCTGAAATATTGTATATATCCCTTCAAATACGGGTATTTCCAGAGTGGAAAACTCCATCCAAATTCAAAGGCACCCCTGTCGAAGCCTGACTCCAGGTTATTACGCGACATGATACTGAATACATTGCCCTTCCAGGCATAACCCGCACGCATTTCGAAATGACCCATGTAGTCAATAATATCGGGGTTATCGTCATTCGCAGCGCTCTCCGAGATCCTGATCCACGGTTTGATACCGAAGGCGAAGTTACCTTTCGCGAAGACAAAATTGGCGTAAATACGATTCCAACTCCTCGACAATACCCCGCCCTGTCCATTCGATTGATGTACCACGCCTATTGAATTGGCCAGGTTGCTGAAACCCAGGATTTTCCAGGAAGGGGCAAACTGGAGCCACGCTTCGGGCTCGTGGTTGGTTTCCCTGAAAGGGGATGATAATTCGGAGTTGTAAACCTGCCAGAATGACCTGTTCGTGTACGCTGCATAGATATCGACGTTTTCAAAAAGATCGACCCATAAAGGTGCTTTCAGACTGATCTGGAACTGTGCTTCGGTATCATCGAACTCCCTCGAAGGATCGGCATATTGCTCCCTGAACAGTTCCGGGTTGTATCCCTTGGAGTTGTAGGCAGCGGCCAGGAAATAATTCGGCTTATGTGCCATCAGGGTAAATGGCTGGAGAACCTGTTTCCTGTCCTGTTCCAGTCGATCACTGACCACGGCAGGCTCTTTCTCCTGACCGGCTGGCTCTTCAAGCTGAGACTGTTCGCTGCAAAGGGCCCGTATTTCCCCAACCGTTGTTGAATCATCGGACTGCATCAACATTGTAGTCAGACACGTCTCCATGTCATCCGCCACGGCGGCACCACCTTGTGTAAAACAAGCCAGGCCAATGACCATCACACTTGAATATCTGAACAACCGCCAGGCAGATCGCCTGACCTGAAACTTCGAATGTCTCATTACCTGAATCCTTTTACTTTCGATCTATGGAACAGCAAACACGCACCTCCGTGAAAACCCGATCACAGCACCGGTGTTATAAATCCCAGGAACGAACTCACCATTATGACGTTAGCACGCCGCTTTCTGCTGATCACTTCGGGGAAGCTGCCAACGGCCCGGTAGTTTTCATAAAAACCCTCGGACCCGGTTGGCAGGGGCTCAGCATCGGGTAACAGTTCGTAAAGCGTGGTTGAGCGATAAGGCCAGATATCGAAAATGGGCAGACTGCGGGAGACAGATTCGATCGCTCCATTGATATCGCCCAGAACCGGTGGCCCCTTCGGTTTCATCGCGGCCACCCAGCTATTACCCGGCTCAACATCCTTGCGAATACTTGTTTCCAACTCTTCGGCAAAAGCCTTGTCGTAAATGATGACACCATTTTCAGTATTGAAACCTTCCCCTCGCGGATCGAGGTTGTGCGAGCCCACCATCGAAATATGACCGTCTATGACAAACGACTTGGCGTGCAACCCTGACCTCGGCCCGGGTCTGTCCAGTGCCGGGTTTGGTCCGACGGCCGGTATCCTGCCGCTA
>Ga0209456_10001707_pt1 | contig 10591 bp, 11 predicted proteins | sample COG_11_FD_184755 | JGI IMG/M metagenome (GOLD analysis project Ga0209456, IMG submission 184755) | Pelagic marine sediment microbial communities from the LTER site Helgoland, North Sea, for post-phytoplankton bloom and carbon turnover... | ecosystem: Environmental > Aquatic > Marine > Neritic...
TTCGCGAGTTCGGATCCACGATGGCAACGTGGTCGGTCTGCTGAAGGACAGCCCAAGCCATCACTTCAACGCGGTGCTTCTGGATGTGGACAACGGACCTTCGGAATGGTGTCTGAAGTCCAATAGAGCCTTGTACGACCGCCAGGGGTTGCAGCGGATCAAGCGATCCATCGTGGCCGGAGGAGTCCTAGCCGTCTGGTCGGCCTATCCGGACTCCGGGTTTATCAAGAACCTGCGCAAGGGTGGATTCGATGCGACCTCTCGGACCGTGCGGGGCCACGGCAAGAAGGGACCCCGGCACACGATCTTTCTTGGACGTGTTCCGGATTAGGTTAGGCGTCAGTGGCTGCGACGGCCCAGGATGTATCCGGCGGCCAGAAACACGATCAAAACAAACGCCAGGGCCAGGTTGCCAACGGTTCCCAGGCTCGCAAAGGCCTGAACACCTTCCGGCAGGTGAGTGGCAAGAGTCCCGGCCAGATCGCTCGCCCAGGCCCACGCCCAGGTGGCGAACCGGTCGATTCCCCGCCAGACGGCGGCGAAGGCCTCCTGGTTGAACAGACGAAGCACACCTAGCCAGACCGCGATCACCCAGAGTGACTGGGTAAGAAAGCGGCCGAGCTGCAGCTGCCGTGAGCCATAGCCACCTGTGGTCTTCTTGCTGCCTGGGCTCAAGAATCCATCGACATAGAAGTGACTTACCTGTCGAATGGGACCTCGGATGCTGTCGATGGGTTGTCGTGTGAGCGCCGCGTGAATCAGGCGAATCGCCGATGTGATGACCACCCCGACGATCTGGGGGATCCACAGCACCAGCCCCACCACCGCCCACACGGCATCGGCCATCAGCAAGATGACTTGTTCGATGCGTTGTGTTCTTGGCGGCTTCTCCCTGTTGTCGTCGCCAGACTCTTCCAGGTCGAGATCGCTGAGGAGCTCGCTCATCCCCCCTATTATGAACCGATCGGAGGGATGAGCGGATGGAGCTCTTAACAGCGGCCGAGGGAGTCCTCGGCTCCTCGGGGATCTAGTCCTCTTCTAGACCCGCCGAGGAGCCTGGGGCCTTGTCACTCTTGGCCTTGTAGATCAAGAAGGCGCCAAAGACGACGATGGCAACCGGCCACCAGTCCTCTAGCCATTCCAGGGACACTCCAAAGAGGGTGCGGGAGAGAAGCACAATTCCCACGAGCACCAGGATGGCTCCTCCCAGAACCGAGCCCTTCAAACCTGGGGCGGCATAGTCTTCGGGTAGTTCGATGTTCGATCTGCCTGCCAGAGCTTCGTTGACCAGAACCGCGCGACGGGCCGCGTCGACGACGTTGTAGAGCCAAAAGAACCCCAGGAAGACGCTCGCCAGAGGGATCAGTGGACCGAGATCTCCGGTTGCAAGCAGGGCCAAGATACCGGCAAAGACGACCACATGGACGAAGCCCAGTTGGTAGTAGCCGAGGTAAACCTGACCAAGACCCGGCATGATCGATAGCACCGCGGCGAGAAAGGGGGATCGGCGACGGGCATCGTTGGCGAGGCTCGTCGGCTGCGCCGCCGGTGTGGGCTGCACAAAGTCGGTTGGCTGGCTCGGAGTCGGGGATTGCGGCTGCGTGGAGGGTTCCACGGTAGGAGTCTGTTCGATCATAGCGTTTCCTTTTTCGATTCTTGGTTGCTTTCCGCTTTCTCAAACAAGGACGCAACCCATTCCCAGAAGGTTCCCAGACTCTCTTGGGTGTTCGTCCAGACCGACGGCGTGTCCGGCTCTGGTTGCATGAGCTGCACGCCCTTCTGCGGTAACGCCGCGAGCGGCGTGCTGAAAGCACCCAGGACCAGCATGACCACCAGCAGGCCTACATAGGCGGCCTCCATGGCAAATCGGGGGCGCTGCACCCAGCCCGACCACTGGTCTCGCCACCAGCTCTTCCAGCGGGGCTCACGAGTTACCGTGGCCGCCAGTACGGCCTGGGTGAATTGCCCGTCCAGAGGCATCTCTGCAAGCTTCGGCAGCTCACGGCGTAGTGCCACCAGAGTGGCGCTCAGACGCCGGCATTCGGCACAGCCATCGAGATGCAGTTCGACAAGCTCTCGGTTGACGGTATCCAGTGTTTGATCTGTGTGGTCAGGTAGGTACTCCCGGGCCTGTCCGCAGGCCGATCCGATCGTGTTCTCGAGAACTGCCGAGGTCAGCCGAGCCAGATATTCGTCGACTCCATCCGGAGTCGGACCGCCAACCACCGTCAGGAGCTCAGAGCAGGCCGTGCAGTCCCGCGCATGGCTGAGGTAGGTCTGACGGGTCGCCGGGTCCAGACGGCCATCGAGTAGAGCTTCTAAACGGGATTCGAAGTCGCGGCAATTCATCTAGGGAGCTCCGAATGAAGGGTCGAGTTCCTGTATGGCTTCGGCGAGCTCGATCCGCGCGCGATGCGAGCGTGATTTGACCGTCCCCAGAGGCAGCGCCAGCAGATCGGCGATCTGCCCCAGTTTGAGCTCTTGAATGTCCTTGAGCTGAATGATCTCCTGACTCTGCTCGCTGAGCCCGTCGAGGGCCCGGTGGAGCAGACCGGCCCGCCACCTCTCCAAGGAGTTCTCTTCGGGCGTCGGTCGCCGGGCGGGTATCTCGGGACCCTCGTCTACCGACACGGATCGCTCTGGGGTACGCGTCTTCAATCTGCGCAGGCGATCGATGGATCCGTTGCGTGCCAGTCGGATCAGCCAGGGGAGGAAGGCCTCACCATCGCGCAGCGAATCGAGTTTCCGGTAGAGCTTGATGAAGGTCTCCTGCGCCATATCCCGGGCCTCTTCTCGATCTCGCATGTAATGCATGGTCACAGCGAACACACGCCCCTGATAACGCCTCACGAGCGCTTCCCACGCCAGATCGTCTCCCTGGCGGCATCGATCAAGAAGGGTCTGGAGCTCCAAATCCATAGGGCCTCTGCTACAAGCGCTGCGGACTCCGCAGATCAAGCCTACCCTGCGGTCTCAGTACTAGTGACGGATTCTCGCATCAAATGGTTCGCGAGCGTTCTCTGGGGTTTGTCAGATCGCCAGAGGGTTCCGCACGTCCAGAAAGTCGAACTTCCGAAAATCGCTGTCATTCGTATAGAGCCGGCGGATCCCATGCTTATAGAGAATCGCCGCGAGCTGGGCATCAGGAACGAGATTGCCTCGCACCGAAAGATCGACAGTCAGTTGGGAGTAGACATCAAGAAGATCGAGGGTCTCTTCGAGGAATCGGACTCTGGGCTGACTCTTCAAACTCTGGAGATTGGCCAACGCTTCTTTGGGGGTAAGAGGCGAATCAAAGATCCGTGGGTGGGTCGCGATGCGCAGGTAGGAAAACGCCACGGGCCAAGCAAGATAGAGAATCTCTGGCTCTCTGAATCGCGCCTCCAGCCAGTCCAGTGCTTGCGGATGAAACGAGCTGGCCGTATCCGAAGCATAGAGAAGCAGATTCGCATCAACGGAGTAGCTCATCAGCGCTCCGGTTCATCAAGGGCCGCGAAAAGGGCATCCTTGTCGGCAAGATCGATTCGAGCACCCATGGACTTGGCGGTCCACTTCAAGGATGTCGAGGCCTGCTCCCGAGATTGCGCGGTCAAAGCCTCAGCCAGTAGCCGAGACACGATCTTGCCGAGAGATACACCTTCCTGGTCGCGAAGGCGTTTCACCTCTTTTAGTACAGGTGTGTCGATATCCAACGTCGTGCGTGCCATGTCACATCTGATGCTAGTGGTCATAGCATCAGATGTCAATTCCTTGTGGTCTGTTCGGCGTGGTCTGCGTCCGCTACCATTTCTACAGGTCATACAGTGAGTAGTCCGAGAGACGAATCAGACGTTACAACCAGCCAAGGAGTTACCATGCGCTCGAAACGCTCGCTTTCCATGATGCTGTCGCTGCTTTTTGCCGTAGGAGTCCTGGTGGCGGCGGAGTCCGACACCATCCCCGCCTACGGCGGCGAGGTTCGAATCACCCCGATACTCCACGGCAGCGTACAGGTGGAGCTCGGCGACACGGTCATCTATGTCGATCCCTGGAGTCGCGGCGACTACTCGGGCGCTCCCAAGGCGGATCTGATCCTGGTCACCGATGTTCATAGCGATCATCTGGACGAAGAGGCAATTGGCAGCTTGAGTCAGGAAAGCACCGAGTTGGTCGTGTCCGCCGCAGTGGGCGAGGAGCTTGGCGCCGGGACCGTCCTCGCCAATGGCGAAAGCAGGGAGGTGGCGGGGGTCCTGATCGAGGCTGTACCCATGTACAACCTCGAGCGGGGTCCCGAGGAGGGCAAGCTCTTCCACGAAAAGGGCCGCGGCAACGGGTATCTGCTCACCTTGGGTGGCAAGAGGATCTATTTCGCGGGCGATACGGCTTGCACGCCCGAAATGAGAGCGCTCGGGGATATCGATGTGGCGTTCGTGCCGATGAATCTGCCGTACACCATGCCGCCGGAGGAAGCCGCCGAATGTGTCGCCGCATTCAAGCCGGCCATCGTTTACCCCTACCACTACCGGGGTTCGGATCTAGAGGTCTTCAAGGCCGGTCTGGCTGACGTTCCGGAGGTCGAGGTGCGTCTTCGCGAGTGGTACCCGGGTTCCTGAGGAGATTCAACCCAGACGACGCCCCACCGCCTGGACGATAGGCCCGAGCCGGTGGACGAGTTGCTCCAGGTCTGCTTCTCGCAGGGCCTGATGTGGGTCACAAAGCGCCTCTTCGGGGCGCGGGTGAACTTCGACGATCAGGCCGTCGGCGCCGGCAGCAGCGGCGGCCAGAGCCAGGGGCTCTACCAGGTGGCGTTGTCCCGCGGCGTGGGAGGGGTCGACCACGATGGGTAGCTCGCTGCGCTCCTTGACCACCGGCACGGAGCTGATATCGAGGGTGCTGCGGGTGGCGGTCTCGAAGGTGCGAATGCCTCGCTCGCAAAGGATGACCTGGAGATTTCCACCAGCCCGGATGTGCTCGGCGGCCGACAGCCATTCATCGATGGTGGCGCTCAAGCCTCGCTTCAGGAGCACCGGTCTGTCGACTGTGCCCAGTCGCTTGAGCAAGGCGAAGTTCTGCATGTTTCGCGCTCCCACCTGCAGGGCATCGGCGTAGCTGGCGACGAGCTCCACATCCTCGGGGCGCATGACCTCGGTCACGACCGGCAGCTCGTAGGCTTCGCCGGCGCGAGCCAGGAGCTCGAGGCCTTCCTTGCCAAGGCCCTGGAAGGAGTAGGGTGAGGTGCGGGGCTTGAAGGCCCCTCCCCTGAGGACCGTGGCGCCGAGCCTCTTGACCATGGCGGCAGAATCCTGCATCTGTTGGCGGCTCTCGACAGCGCAGGGGCCCGCCATCAGGACGAACTGCTCGCCGCCGACGATCACCGGTCCGATCTGGATCTGTCTTCGTGGGTGAACGGGCTCGATTCTCGGAGCTGGCTCGAGACTGGCAGATGCTCCTTCCCCGGTTGGCGCAGAGAGGGGGCGCGGCGCGCTGCCCGCCAGTTCTTCGGCGGCCTTGTCGCGACGTGGGTAGCAGCCCAGAACTCTCAGGCTGCGGACGTGAGCACGGACCGCCTCCAGAGCGGCGGCGACCTCCGGGTCGTTCAGGTTGCCTTCCAGATCGAGATAGAAGCGATATTCCCAGGGGGCATCGGGTTGCGGGCGGCTCTCGATCTTGCTGAGATTGATGCCGTGCTCGGCAAGGGTCTGGAGACAATCGGAAAGGGAACCCTGTTCGTGCCGAACCGAGAAGACCAGCGAGACCCGGGCCGGCCGATGGGCCTCGACGGTCTCGGGCTCGCGAGCCACCAGCACGAAGCGTGTCTCATTGCCTTCGTGGTTGGCGATATCCGTGGCGAGCACCTCCAGATCGAACAGATCGGCACATTCTGCGGGAGCGATGGCGGCTACCCCTGGGTCGCCCACACTCCTCAGTTCCTTGGCGGCTGCCGCTGTGTCCCAGAAGCTCTCACTGCGGCAATGGCCCAGTGCCGATAGAAATCGGTCGCACTGTTGCAGGGCGACCGGATGGGAGCGGATGATCTGCAGCTCATCGAGGCTGGCGCCCGGCAGCCCCAGAAGAGTGTGCTCGATGGGTAGCACCTCCTCGTCCACGATGGACAGCTCACTGGTATCGAGCAGTCGGTAGACCTCCTGCAGGCTGCCGGCAATGGTGTTCTCGATGGGCAGCAGGGCGTAGTCAGCCTCGCCGGCTTCCAGGGCGGTGACAGTCGCTGCGAAGGTGCGACAGCCGAGCAGGTTGGTGGAAGTCTCGCCGCGGCCCACCGAGAGCTTGCGGACTGCCAGGGCGCTGTTGGACCCCGGGATACCCTGGAAGGCGATGGTCGTTCGACCCACTCCATGACGCTCCTGCGGTCGGTCGAGGAGACCCTCCTGGATGCGGCGCGAGTAGTTGAGGATGTCCCGGAGGATTCGCCCCACATAGTAGGGAGAGAGTCCCTGAGACTCCGCTTCCTGAACCCAGGCAGCAAAGATCTGTCGTTCCCGGGTCAGGTCCTGCAAGGGCTGATCGGGTTCAGCTCTCTTGTGTTCCGCCACCGCCTTGACCTGATCCATCCGCTCTGCCAGCAATGCCACCAGCTCATGGTCGATGACACTGATGCGCTCTCTCGCGGCTTCGATGATGTTCGTGCTCATTTCGTCTCCTTCGCGCCAAGAGAAAAAGCCCACCTGGCTTGCAGGTGGGCTTGAAGACTGCGCTGAAAACCTCGGTACTAGTCGGCTCTCAGACGCGGTAGCCCAATGGAGCGGCTAAAAAAGAACCGCACCATGGTCGACAGGCTGCCCGAGCGCTGGGATCCGTACATGTGCGGCGCAGTATAGCCCGCAGAGGCGAACTGTCAATCGCTGGGGCGCCCCACGCCGACTCTAGCCGGGATTTTCATTCGTCAGCCCCATGCAGAACAGGCCGTTCAGCGGGCCCACATAATAGGTCACGTCCTGATCCGGCTTACCGAACTTGTTGTGGCACTCGACCAGGACCTCTTGTCCGCGGGCGTCGAGGGTCAGAGAGAGCTTCTGGGGTTTCTTGGGGACCGCGTATTCGCCGGATCTGGCCACCCAGGGGTCCTCCCAGTCGCCGTCGCCGGTCACTTCGAACGCCTGTTTTCCCAGCTTGAACGAGACCAGATCTCCACCTTCCAGTGTGTAGGCCGAGAAAGCTCCGCTGGGTGACAGGACAAGGCGCACCACCGCGCCATCGATGAATTCCTGCAGCGCCTCGGCGCCGACTTCCTCCTTCATGGTCTCTTCGGTTATTCCGAGACTTCTGGTCTCGAGATCCCGCAGCGCCTGTTGCATTCCCCATTGCGCAGTCTGAGGAAGAGTACCGGTGTCTTGCGCGAGGGCTGGAGTCGCTGCCAGGAGCAGCGCTGTGAGAGTGAAATGGATGATTCTCTTCATGTTCGACCTCCTTGGACGCGGGGTCCCTCACCGCTCTCGTGTCAGACCAGATCGGCGGCTGCGAAGTAGTTTCTCAGTTTTCGTCGATAGATGTCCTGAGAAAGGAGAAGAAGCAGGGTCGAGACTGTCAGCTCCGCCAGGGAGCTACCGTCTGTGCTGTGCCAGGTCCAGAGATTCCACTCCTCTCAAACCAGCTGTAAGACTGATTCAGGGGACGAGATCCCCCAGCGGTGTCGCCGAGAGGCTAGTAGTAGACTTCGTGCTTGTGCTCATGGACGACAGGAGCGGGAATCATGCGATTTGAAGGGATCTACACGCCTGTGATCACCCCAATGGGGCCAGATCGCGAGATTGACGAAGAGGGCTGGGTGAAGGTCATCGAGCATCTGCTGGGTCAGGGCATACATGGTCTGGTTCTGGGTGGCACCACGGGTGAGAACTACGCACTCACCCGCGATGAGCGGATTCGCCAGTTTCAATTCGGCAACGAGGTCATAGCGGGCCGGGTGCCGTGGATCGCGGGTGTGAACGACATCCGTACCGAGGATGTCTGCGACTATGCAGTGGCTGCTCGGGAGGCCGGGGCCTCGGCGATCTTGCTGGCGGTACCGCCCTATTCGGTTCCCAACGACAAGGAGCTGGCTCAGCATGCGCTGGCCGTGGACAAGGTATGTGGTCTGCCGGTCATGCTCTACAACTACCCCGGGCGGTCCGGGACGGAATTCGGCCAGGAGTTTCTCGACCGCGTCGCCCGCAACCGCAACTTCACGGCGATCAAGGAGTCGAGTGGCGATATCAACCGCATCCACATGATCGCCCGCGAGTTCCCCCACCTCCAGCTCAGCTGTGGAGCCGATGACCAGGCTCTGGAGTTCTTCGTCTGGGGGGCGCGTTCCTGGGTCTGCGCGGCGGGCAACTTCCTCAGCGAGGAGTGCATCGCGTTGTACGAGACCTGTGTGCTGCAGGGGGACTTCGACAAGGGCCGGCGACTCATGAAAGCCCTCTTGCCGGTGATGACGGTGCTGGAAAGGGGTGGAAAGTTCGCCCAGTGCGTCAAGTACGGCTGCGAGATGCTGGGTCTGCCGGCCGGTACGGTCCGGCTCCCCTTGCGGCCGATGAAAAAGGAGCTCAAGCGACAGATGCGGGATGCCGTGCTTACGGCTCGCAGGACCATCCGGGCAGTCCTGGCGGAGAAGCCGGAGACAAGTGCGGCGGCGAAATGACAGGAAGCAACCGAGAGTGCAGGCGAAGAGGCGAGAAGAAGAGAGTGAGGAGTCTGGTATGAGCGATGTCTTGACGCGGGAGGAGTATGTCGGGGTGGCCAAGGCCATTACCTTCCCGGCCAATTCTTGGATCAACGGCAAGTTCACCGGTGCCAAATCGGGGGAGACCTACGAGACGACGAACCCGGCGACCGGGGAGGTTCTCGCAGAGGTCGCCTCTTGTGGCGAGGAGGACGTGGACTACGCTGTCAAGAAGGCTCGGCAGGCCTTCGACGCGGGTGTGTGGTCGCGGATACATCCGTCCGAGCGCAAGGAGATCATGATCCAGTGGGTCAAGCGCCTGAAGCGGGAGCGCTACGAGCTGACCGTTCTGGAGAGCCTCGACAGCGGCAAGCCGGTGCGCGACATCGCGGAGATCGATCTGGCCGAGACGATTCACTGTCTGGCCTGGTACGCCGAGGCTGCCGACAAGCTCTTCGACAAGATGGCGCCCTCGGGCGATGATGCCATGGCCCTGATCGTGCGCGAGCCGGTGGGAGTGGTGGGCTGCATCCTGCCGTGGAACTTTCCGATGCTTATGCTCGCCTGGAAGGCTGGTCCGGCCTTGGCGGCTGGCAATAGCATCATCGTCAAAGCGGCCAAGGAAACCAGCATGACGGCGGTGCGTATGGCCGAGCTGGCCACCGAGGCCGGGATTCCCGACGGCGTCTTCAATGTCGTGACCGGGCCCGGTTCGAGAGTGGGTCGTGCCCTGGGTACCCACGGCGGAATCGACGCGATCACTTTCACTGGCTCGACGGAGATTGGACGCCAGGTCCTGCAGTACTCGGCGCAGAGCAACTTGAAGAAGGTGACGCTCGAATGTGGTGGCAAGAACCCATCGGTGGTGCTGTCGGACGCCACGCACCTGGACGCGGTCGCCGAGCACGTGGTCAACGCCTGCTTCTGGAACATGGGCCAGAACTGCACCTCGAACAGCCGACTCATCGTGCACAAGGGCCTCAAAGACGAGCTCCTGGAGAGGATTCTCGTAAAGGTGCGGGAGTGGCGGACAGGGGATCCGTTGGAGCCGTCCAACCGACTGGGATCGATGGTCTCCAAGAGTCACTTCGAAGATGTCATGGGCTATATCGAGTGCGGCAAGAAGGAGAAGGCGACGCTGGTCCTCGGAGGGGAATCCTTGGACGAGGGGAGCGGTCTTTTTATTCCGCCGACGATCTTCGACGACGTGACCTCCGACATGACCATTTCGCGGGAAGAGATCTTTGGCCCGGTCCTGGCCGTCACCACAGCAGGTAGCGATGACGAAGCGCTACGACTCGGCAACGACACCTGCTACGGCCTGCAAGCGTCGCTGTTCAGCGGCGGCGTCCGCAATGCTCTGCGGGGTGCGCGGGAGCTCAAGGCCGGCACGGTGACCGTCAACTGCTACGGCGAGGGTGACATCACCACGCCATTTGGTGGCATGAAGCTCTCGGGTTTCGGCGGTCGCGACAATGGCATGGAGGCCTTCGAGCAGTATCTCGAGACCAAGACCATCTGGGTCGACCTCAGCGACTACGAGGTGGATGCCGAGCTCGACTGATCAGCGGGTGGAAGGAACTCGATGCGTATATCCAGCATGATCCAAGCGGTCGACACTCACGTGTGCGGCGAACCCGGCCGGGTCATTGTTGGCGGTGTTCTGGATGTCCCCGGCGCGACGATGTTCGAGAAGATGCGCTATCTCGAGAGCGAGGCTGATGATCTGCGTTTGAGGATGTTGCGTGAGCCGCGCGGTTACCCGGCGGCCAACTGCAATCTCATCCTGCCTCCCACCCATCCGGATGCCCACGCGGGCTACGTGATCATGGAGCACGTCGAGTATCCGGGGATGTCCGGAACCAACACCATTGCGGTAGCGACGGTGCTGATCGAAACGGGTATGGTGCCTTCAACGGAGCCGGTGACGGAGCTTCTTTTGGAGTCACCGGC
>Ga0209456_10001708_pt1 | contig 10584 bp, 6 predicted proteins | sample COG_11_FD_184755 | JGI IMG/M metagenome (GOLD analysis project Ga0209456, IMG submission 184755) | Pelagic marine sediment microbial communities from the LTER site Helgoland, North Sea, for post-phytoplankton bloom and carbon turnover... | ecosystem: Environmental > Aquatic > Marine > Neritic...
CATGGTGTCATCCCAGGCGACATGATCGAAGACGAAGAACTCGTTCTCGGGCCCGAAGTATGCGGCGTCGGCGACGCCCGAAGACTTGAGATATGCCTCCGCGCGCTCGGCGAGCGATCGCGGGCAGCGATCGTAGCCCTGCATTGTCGATGGTTCGACGACGTTGCAGCGCAGGTTCAGCGTGGGCTCGTCCGGAAAGATGTCGACTACGGCTGAGTCCGGGTCGGGCATCAGTATCATGTCCGACTCGTTAATGCCCTTCCAACCCGAAATCGACGAGCCGTCAAACATCTTGCCGTCTTCGAACAAATCTTCATCCACCACGCGCGCTGGCACCGTTACGTGTTGTTCCTTGCCAATCGTGTCGGTGAACCGAAAATCGACAAACTTGACCTCTGCCTCTTTGATAAGGGCAATTACCTCTGCGGCCGTCATGAGTTTTTCCTCCAGGTTGTATGTGCAATAAGTCGCCGCTCGACGCGGCCCGATGGAAGTCTTTATTGCACGATGCGTGCCAAATTGGTGCCTTTCTTAACCTATTGTTTAATAACAGGTTTTTGATATGCCCTCGCTCGGGATTGCACCAAGGTGGTGCGCCGTCCGCCGGGGCCGCACCATTATAGTGCAAATTGTTTGCGCGCGCACCCGTTTGGGGCGTAGCGCCGGCGCCCGGGCTCGATTCTGATCGCCCCCAAAGCGCTGAAAGCCGTTATACTTCGCGCCTTTGGCCCACCGTGACACTCAAGAATGAGCACCGAACTATCGCCTGAGAGCCTGAGCTTCCAGGACCTTATCCTGACGCTGCAGCAATACTGGGCCGAGCGCGGCTGCGTGATCATGCAGCCCTATGACATGGAGATGGGCGCCGGCACCTTCCACCCGGCGACATTTTTGCGCGCCGTGGGTCCGGAGCCATGGTCTGCCGCCTACGTGCAGCCCAGCCGCCGGCCGACAGACGGCCGCTACGGAGACAACCCGTTTCGGCTGCAGCATTACTACCAGTACCAGGTCGTCATCAAGCCGTCGCCCGACGACATACAGGAAATGTACCTGGGCTCGCTCGAGGCCATCGGCATCGACTCGTCGATACACGATATCCGTTTTGTCGAGGACAACTGGGAGTCGCCGACGCTTGGAGCATGGGGGCTGGGCTGGGAGGTCTGGCTGAACGGCATGGAGGTCACGCAGTTCACGTACTTCCAGCAGGTCGGCGGGCTGGAGTGCCGGCCCGTTACGGGCGAGATTACCTATGGCCTCGAGCGACTCGCCATGTACCTGCAAAACGTCGAGAGCATTTTCGATCTCGTGTGGACCGATGGTCCCCTGGGGCGCATCACCTACGGCGACGTTTATCACCAGAATGAATTCGAGCAGTCGAAATTCAACTTCGAAGAGGCCGATGTCGACGAGCTGTTTCATGCCTTCGATCACGCCGAGCAGGAAAGCCAGCGGCTCATCGACCTGAACCTCGCGCTGCCGGCTTACGAGCAGATGCTTACGGCATCCCATACCTTCAATCTTCTCGACGCGCGCCAGGCCATCTCGGTAACCGAACGACAGCGCTTCATTTTGCGCGTGCGCACAATGTCGCGCGCCATTTGCGAAGCTTATTACGCAAGCCGCGAAGCCCTCGGCTTCCCGATGCTCGCCGGCGTTGACCAGAGGGCGGCTGCGAAATGAGCGTCGACAAGCTGCTCGTGGAAATCGGCACCGAGGAGCTGCCGCCCAAGGCGTTGCGCTCGCTCATGGAGGCGTTCGGCGAGGGCCTCGAGGCAGCAATCGATGAAGTGCGGCTCGAGCATGGGAACCTGCACGTTTACGCGAGTCCCCGGCGACTGGCCGTTATCGTGGAGTCGCTGGCGTCTCAACAGGATGATCGCAGGGTCGAGCGCAAGGGCCCGCCCGTCAAGATCGCGTTTGATGCCGATGGCAAGCCTACTCCGGCTGCATCGGCGTTCGCGAAGAAATGCGGCGTTGAAGTCGATGATCTCGATCGCAGCAAGACGGACAAGGGCGAGTGGCTGTCTTTCAGCGATGTCGAGAAAGGCAAGACCGCCGCGGAATTGCTGCCCGGCCTTGTCGAGCACGCCTTGTCCGGGCTGCCCATACCGCGGCGCATGCGCTGGGGCGCGGGCGAGGCCGAGTTCGTGCGTCCCGTGCATTGGGTCGTGTTAGTGCACGGTAGCAACGTGATCGATGCCTCGATCATGGGTATCGAGGCCTCCAACCAAAGTCGCGGGCATCGCGTTCATTGCGGCGCGCCCGTGCTTATCAGGGATGCGGATTCCTATCTCGAGACGCTCGAACGGGATGGTCACGTCATTGCCGATTTCGAGCGGCGGCGAGAACTCGTGCGCAAGGGTGTCGCTGCCGCCGCTGCAGAAGCAGGTGGCGTTGTCGTCGGAGACGAATCGCTGTACGACGAGGTGGCGGCGCTGGTCGAATGGCCCGTGCCTTTGCTCGGTAAATTCGACGAGGAATACCTCGATTTGCCGCGCGAAGTCGTCACCTCGACTCTGACAGGTCATCAACGCTATTTCCCGGTGGCCGACAAGGATGGCGGCTTGGTGCCGCGCTTCGTCACGGTAGCCAACATTGAGAGCCAGGATCCGGACCAGGTTCGCGACGGCAACGAACGCGTCATTCGCCCGCGCCTCGCCGACGCGGCGTTTTTCTGGGACAGCGACCGGCGCAGGACGCTCGCCAGCCGCGAAGATGCTTTGCGCGAAGTCGTCTATCAGCGCGGCCTTGGCAGCCTGCACGACAAGAGTCGGCGCATCGGCAAGCTCGCGCACTGGATCGCGTCGGCCCTCAGTGTTGACGGCGCAACAGCGGAGCGTGCGGCAACACTCGCCAAGTGCGATCTCCTGACGGGCATGGTCGGCGAATTTCCCGAGTTGCAGGGCACCATGGGTCGTTACTACGCCTTGTCGGACGGCGAGCCCGCAGAGGTCGCCGACGCCATTGCCGAGCACTACCAGCCACGCTTTGCCGGCGACTCGCTGCCCGCGAGCATCGCCGGCCAGATCCTCAGCGCCGCCGACAGGATGGACACCCTGGCCGGCGTTTTCTCGATCGGCAAGAAACCCAGCGGCAACCGGGACCCGTTCGGTTTACGACGAGCGGCGCTCGGCATCGTGCGTATTTGTATCGAGAGCGGGCTCGACGTCGATCTCAGGAAGCTGATCGCCAAAGCCATCAAGCTGCAGCCGAAGGGCAAGGCCGACGGCGACGAGCTGGCGGACGAACTGTATGCCTTCATTACAGATCGTCTGCGCCGTTACTTCCTGGATCGGGACGCGGGCCTCGCGACAGAGACCTTCGACGCCGTCATGGCGCGAAAGCCGACTTCCTTGGTCGACTTCGATCGGCGGCTCGCCGCCGTCCAGACATTTGCGCGGCTGGAACAGGCCGAGAGCCTGGCGGCGGCCAACAAGCGCATTGCCAACATCCTGAGGAAGGCCGACGACTCGGGCGCCAGGAGCGTCAGGAAGAAGCTCTTTGAGCACGATGCCGAAACGGCGCTCGCAAACGCACTGGCTGGTGCCCGTGACAAGGTCCTGCCGATGATCGAGACGCGCAGCTACGCCGAGGCCCTCAACGAACTCGCTGACCTCAGGGAGCCCGTTGATCGCTATTTCGACGATGTCATGGTAATGGTTGACGACGAGGCCGTGCGTCAGAACCGTTTGGCGCTTTTGGCTGAACTTCGCGCCCTTTTTCTCGACGTTGCCGACATTTCGCGTCTTTCGTTGGGATCATGACGGGATCTCCGCCGACTGACAGGGGACTCGTGATCCTCGACCGCGACGGTGTGATCAATCGCGACTCGCCAGCTTTCGTGAAGTCGGTCGATGAGTGGATCCCTCTCCCGGGCAGTATTCGCGCCATCGCCGACCTGGATCGCGCCGGATTCACGGTCGCGGTTGCCAGCAATCAATCGGGAATCGCGCGCGGTTATTTCGACCGCAACGCACTGCGGTCGATGCACAGGAAGCTCAGGCGGCTCGTTGCGACGGAAGGCGGTCGAATCGACCGTATCGTGGTTTGCCCGCACGGTCCCGATGACGGCTGCGATTGCCGCAAGCCGAAACCCGGCCTGCTGCGGCGCCTCAGTCGTCATTACAAGACCAGCCTCGACGGCGTACCCGTAATCGGCGACTCCCTGCGCGACCTGATAGCCGCCGCTGAGACGGGCGCACGGCCCATTCTCGTGCGCAGCGGCAATGGCAGGAAGACCGAGGCGGCCCTGCCCGAGGAGCTGGGCGCTACCGAAATCTACGACGATCTGGCGGCCGCCGCGGCCGCGCTGCTCAAGGAACGCAATAAATGATTCGCTGGTTACGCTCCGCTGTGTTCGTGTCGTTCGGGTTTGCCTCGGCCTTTGGCGTATCCGTTGTGTTGATACTCATGTTCTGGGCACCGCGGGACTGGCGTCAGCGCGTACTCGTCGCGTTCTGCAGCATGTTGTTGCGGGCCGGCGATCTCATGTGCGGGCTCAAGGTTGTCATCGAGGGCAAGGAGAATCTCCCTGACACCCCCAGCGTCCTCATGATCAAGCACACCTCGACGCTGGAAACATACGGTCACGTACCGATGTTTCCGCGCACCGCCTGGGTCGTGAAGCGCGAGCTGATCTGGACGCCCGTCGTGGGCTGGGCGATCGCCCTCGTCCTCAATCCGATCGCAATAAATCGCGGGCGGGGTCGATCGGCCGTGAGACAGGTCATCGAGCAGGGCAAGGAGCGGCTCGCGAGCGGCACCTGGGTGACAATCTTTCCCGAGGGCACGCGAGTGCAGCCCGGCGAGTCGCGCAAGTACGGCGTCAGCGGCGCCGCCCTCGCCCACGAGGCCGGCGCGCCGATCGTACCGGTTGCCCATAACGCGGGCGATTTCTGGCGACGTCGCGAGTTCGTCAAGCGACCCGGGACCGTGCGCTTCGTCATCGGCCCGCCGATAGATGCTTCGACCCAGTCCCCCAAAGAGACCAACCAGATCGTGCAGGACTGGATCGAAAGCAAAATGCGCGAGATCAGCAGCGCCTACCAGTAAGGGCTACCAGATCTTGACGCGTTCTTCGGGCGGCAGGTAAAGGGCGTCACCTTCCGCCACACCGAAAGCCTCGTAAAACTCGGGCACGTTCCTTACCGCACCGTTGGCGCGGTAGCGCCCCGGTGAATGCGGGTCCGTCGCAATCTGCACGCGCAACGCCTCGTCGCGGTACTTGCCTCGCCATACCTGGCTGTAGCCGAGGAACACGCGCTGCACGCCCGTAAAGCCGTCGATCACCGGGGCCTCTTCGCCATTGAGAGACATCTGGTACGCCAACAGGCCGATGCTGATGCCGCCGAGGTCACCGATGTTCTCGCCCAGCGTGAACTCGCCGTTAACGCTCAGGTCTTCGAAGGGCTTGTACGCCGAGTACTGATCGATCAGCCTGGCGGTGCGCTTCTCGAATTCCGCCCGATCTTCATCGGTCCACCAGTTGCGCAGCACGCCATCGCCATCGAAGGTGCTGCCGGAGTCGTCGAAACCATGCCCGATTTCGTGCCCGATGACTGCGCCGATCGCGCCATAGTTCACGGCCTCGTCGGCATCGAAGTTAAAGAACGGCGGCTGCAGTATGGCTGCCGGGAACACGATCTCGTTGAGCGGTGGGTTGTAGTAGGCATTGACCGTCTGCGGCGTCATGCCCCACTCGTTGCGGTTGACCGGCCCTCCCTGCCTGTCCATCTCGCGCTGATAATTAGCGAGCGCAGCACGCTCGAGGTTGCCGTACAGGTCATCGCCCTCGATATCGAGCGCCGAATAGTCCCGCCACTCGTCGGGATAACCGATCTTCGGCGTAAACTTGGAAAGCTTGTCCAGCGCCTCGGCCTTGGTCTCTTCTGTCATCCAGTCGAGTTCCGTGATGCTCTTTTCGTACGCGTTGATCAGGTTGCCGACCAGCGTCAGCATGCGGTCCTTGGCCTCGGGCGGAAAATGCTGCTTGACGTAAACCTTGCCGACGACTTCGCCGAGGGTACCGTTGACGATGGTCACGCCGCGGCGCCACATGGGCCGCTGTTCAGGCGTTCCCTGCAGTGTGTTGCCGTAGAACTCGAAGTTCTGCAGGTCGAGCTCCTGCGTAAGACGACTGGCCGTATTGTTGAGCGCAGACCAGGTGAAGTAGGTTTTCCAGGTCTCGAGATCGGTGCTGACGATGATGTCGTCGAGCGCGGCCATGTATTCGGGCATCGCGACGACGAGTCCGTCCAGCTCCGTCAGTCCCGCTTCCTCGAGATGGCCATCCCAGTTGAAGTTGGGCATGAGCCCGGGGAGCTCGTCGAGCGGATACTTGTTGTAAAGCGCAACCATGTCACGCGTGTCCTCTTTGAGCTTGTGCTCTTTCGCGATTCGCGTTTCGAGGGCCATGATCGTCTTGCTGGCCTCGGCTCCGCTCTCCAGGCCCGCAAGGTCGAACATCTTTTCTATGTGCGCGACATACTGTTCTCGCAGCGACACAGACTTTTCGTCTTCAAGCGTGTAGTACTCGCGATCGGGCAGTCCAATGCCGCCCTGCCACGCGTAAATCATGTACGTGTTCGGATCCTTGAAGTCCGCATACTGGCCGATGTCGAACGGCGCGCTGAGTCCGCGCTTGCTGGTCTCCGCGAAGTACACGGCGAGATCGTCGTAGTCGGCGATACTGTTGATGCGATCGAGCTCTGCCTGCAGGGGCTCCATGCCGCGGGCGTTTCTCGTGTCCCAGTCAAGGTAGGACTTGTACAGATCGCCGACCTTCTGTTCGTCGCTGCCTTTGGCAAAGTCGCCGTTCGCCGATTCCTCGATGATCGCCTTGACGTTGGACTGGGCCTCGTCGCGCAGCACGGCAAACGTGCCGTACCGCGAGCGGTCGGCGGGAATTTCGGTCTTCTCGAGCCAGCCGCCGTTGACGTAGGCAAAAAAGTCATCGCCCGGCCTGACCGACGTATCGATGTACTCGACATCGATCCCCGAGACGAGCGCCGCCTGTGTTGGCGCGGTGTCTTCCGTTGCGCCGCCGCAAGCGGCAACAAATAGCAGCGCCGTGGCGCCTACCAGTAGTTTCTTCACGATTGTTTCCTTTACGTTGAGTCCTTGCTCGTTTCGTCCGGCTATTAGCCGTTGTTGTTATTGCTGCCGTGTTCGACTAGCGGCGACAGCGAAAGTTTGCCCTTATTCGGCCTGGATATCTCGCTCCTCGGCATAGAGTCGCTCGATAAATTCGACGGTGCGCGGACAGGTTTCCTTCCAGCGCTCTATGTCGCGTCGCATGTCCGCAGGCGCATCGCCTTCATCGATGCGCACGCCGTCGGCACGTCCCGCTCCATAAGCGCGGGGCATGGACCACAGGCCGCTGATCGCTGCAAATGCGATATCTGTGTAGTTCAATTCGTCGCCACCCAGGAGCGAGGTCCGACCGTCGGCCAACATACCCTCGATGTCACCCAGCAGGCCTTCAATTCGTTCGACGGCCGTCGCAACACTGGTGTCGTTAATGCGAAACGACCGCCGGATAAGCCGCGCCTGGATCGGGTACAGGATGCGCAGCACGATGCGCTGCCAATAGGGCGTGGCCGGATCGTCGACGCCCCACGCATGCAGCGTAAGCGCTTTGTGATCGAGAAAATGGTAGTAGGTCCAGACCTGCAGGTCGGCGCCGCACTTGTCGATTCGTGACTCGAGTTCCACGCGCTCGCGCGTGGGCCTCAGGAATGCGGCGCGCTCACCCAGCTCGTACTCGTAGCGACCCCAGAGGTAACGGAGAATTTCGGCCGAGTTGCCGATGGTCGATTGCACGGCGCCCGTGCGCGCTTTCAGCTGCGGAACCGTTCGTCCGAGGAAGAAAGCGCCCAGCGCGCCACCGGCTGGCTTTTCGACGTAGTCGAGGCCGAGTCGGTCCATGCTCCAGCGAACCTTTTCGACGAAGTGGCTGATCGCGATGGTGCTGAGTACGAGTTCCGGTGTTTTCGCCGGCAACACCCAGCCACTCAGGACGACCGCCCAGCGCCACAACAGCAGCAGCAGGACCAGTAGAACGGCGGCCGGCGTCGAGAGGCCGAACCAGGCGACGATTATCGGCGCCAGTGTCAGGAACGCCGTGTGGACCAGCAGGCGGCGGTGGATCATATATCGAGATTTTCGACCGTCAGTGCGTTCTTCTCGATGAACTCGCGGCGCGGTTCGACCTGGTCTCCCATGAGGGTCGTAAATATCTCGTCGGCCTTTACGGCGTCTTCGATTCTTACTTGCATGAGTCGGCGTGTCTCCGGGTTCACGGTCGTGTCCCAGAGCTGGTCGGGGTTCATTTCGCCCAGGCCTTTGTAGCGCTGAATCGACTGGCCGCGCCTGGCTTCGTTCATGAGCCAGTCGACAGCCGCGCCAAACGCCTCGACCGGTGTCTCACGTTCGCCTCGACGAACCCTTGCACCCTCGGACAGCAGGTCCCTGAGTTTCTCCGCAAGCCCGATGATATGGCGATACTCGTTGGTACCGAAAAATTCGCGCGGCAGGTAACGCGTAGCACCGAGTCCATGCTGCACTTTCGTGATACCGATGCGCACGCCCTCGCCGTCTTCATCGCCCCGATCCAGGGTCGCTGAATAACTGCCGCCATTACCGTTCTCGGCACGATCCCCCGAGTGCTTCGGCAACACCTTGCTGAGCTCGGCAGCCCATGCATCCAGTGCATCGAGATCCTCGACGTCGTCTGCCGTCACTTCCGGCAAGCGGCTGATTGCACGCAGGACAACTTCATCGTAGCGCGGTGCAAGTCTCGCGATGATGTTCTCCACGGCAATGTATTCCTTGGCGAGCGTTTCCAGGCCAACACCGGTTAGTGCGGGCGCCTCGCTATTGACGTGCAGCGCGGCATTGTCCATTGCGGCATTCAGCAGGTACTCGTTGAGTTCGGCATCGTCCTTGACGTACACCTCCTGTTTGCCGCGCTTGATCTTGTACAGGGGCGGTTGCGCGATATAGACATGGCCGCGCTCGATGAGCTCCAGCATTTGCCGGTAGAAGAACGTCAACAGCAGGGTACGTATGTGAGAGCCATCGACGTCGGCATCGGTCATGATAATGATGCGGTGGTAACGCAGCTTGTCGGGATCGAAGTCGTCACGGCCGATGCCGCAGCCCAGCGCGGTGATCAGTGTGCCGACCTCGGCCGACGACAACATCTTGTCGAAGCGCGCTTTCTCGACGTTCAGGATCTTGCCCTTGAGCGGGAGAATCGCCTGCGTCCTGCGATCACGGCCCTGCTTGGCGGAACCGCCGGCGGAGTCACCCTCGACAAGGAACAGCTCGGACAATGCCGGATCCTTCTCCTGGCAGTCGGCGAGCTTGCCGGGCAGCCCGGCGACATCGAGGGCTCCCTTGCGGCGGGTCATTTCACGCGCCTTGCGCGCGGCCTCTCTTGCCCTGGCCGCATCGACGATCTTCGAGACGATCGACTTGGCCTCCTGCGGGTGCTCGAGCAGGAACTCCTCGAGACGACCGGCCATCGCCTGCTCGACGACGCCTTTAATTTCAGATGAAACTAATTTGTCCTTGGTTTGTGACGAGAACTTCGGGTCCGGGACCTTGACCGAAAGGACGGCCGTGAGGCCCTCCCGGGCGTCGTCGCCGCTCGGAGTGAAGCGGTCTTTCTTGCCGCTGAGCTCTTTTTCAATGTAGGTATTCAGGGTGCGCGTGAGCGCCGTGCGAAAACCGGCCAGGTGTGTGCCGCCATCGCGCTGCGGGATATTGTTCGTGTAGCAGAACATGTTTTCCTGGTAGCCATCGTTCCACTGCAGCGCCGCCTCTACGCCGACGTCGTCCTTCATGGTAGAGAAATGGAACACGTTCGGGTGCACGGGTGTCTTGTTCTTATTGAGGTGCTCGACGAAGGCGCGGATGCCACCCTCGTATTCGAAGGTGTCTTCCTGCTCGTCGCGCTCGTCGACGAGGTGAATACGCACGCCCGAGTTTAGAAAAGACAGCTCTCGGAGGCGACGCGCGAGGATGTCGTAATGAAACTCGATGTTGGTGAACGTGTTGGAGCTAGGCTTGAAACGCAGCGTGGTTCCCTTGCGATCGGTCTCGCCGACAACGGCGAGCGGCTCCACAGGCTCACCGTGGGCGTATTCCTGCTGGTATGTCTCGCCCTCGCGGTGAATCGTCAGCACCAGGTGCTCCGACAGCGCGTTGACGACCGATACGCCGACGCCGTGCAATCCGCCGCTGACCTTGTAGGAGTTATCGTCGAATTTGCCGCCCGCGTGCAGGACCGTCATGATCACCTCGGCGGCCGAGCGGCCCTCTTCCGGGTGCATATCCACGGGAATGCCGCGGCCATCGTCGCTGACCGTAACGGATTCGTCAGCGTGGATGGTCACCGTAATCGTGTCGCAATGACCGGCGAGCGCCTCGTCGATCGAGTTATCGACGACCTCGAAAACCATGTGGTGCAGGCCGGTGCCGTCGTCGGTGTCGCCGATATACATACCGGGCCGTTTCCTGACGGCCTCAAGGCCCTTTAACACCTTGATATTACTGGAAGTATATTCTGTTTCGTCGGTC
>Ga0209456_10001709_pt1 | contig 10579 bp, 10 predicted proteins | sample COG_11_FD_184755 | JGI IMG/M metagenome (GOLD analysis project Ga0209456, IMG submission 184755) | Pelagic marine sediment microbial communities from the LTER site Helgoland, North Sea, for post-phytoplankton bloom and carbon turnover... | ecosystem: Environmental > Aquatic > Marine > Neritic...
CATGAGCCGGCCGTGGGTGCTCGCCGGCGGGATGCTCGTCGGGGCTGCCCTGGCCGTTTTCTACATCGTTCGCCTACCCGAAACCCCCGAGCGCGCCACCGAGGACGCCGTCGCCTGGGTGAACGATCGCCCCGTCTTCCGGTCGTCGTATGAGAGTGCGCTGCAGGCCGTGGCCGGCGATCGCAAGGGCGGGATGTTGCGACAAGACGATCGCGAGCGAGTGCTCCAGCGCTTGATCGATCAGGAGCTGTTGATCGACCGCGCGATCGAGCTCGGGCTCCACGAGCGCGATCCGCAAATTCGGAACCAGCTGGCGACTGCGATGATCGACTTCTTGGTACGCCGCGCCCAAGACGAGGCGCGGACGGCCGACGAAACGGAGCTTCGCGCCTTCTACGAGGAACAGCGATTCCGCTTCCAACGCAGCCCACAATATCGCGTCGCCGTGGAGGGCGCAGGGGTTCCATTGCCCGACGGATTCCTCTTGGCCAAAGAGATCGAGCAGCGCCTCGGTCCGAGCGCCGCCCGGACGGTGATGGCCCTCGAGGTTGGAGGGTCGGCGACCATAGGCGAGGGCAGCGATTCGTACACGGTTCGACTGGTCGAGCGGCGTGACGGCGTGGTGGTGCCGTTCGATGAGGCGCGCGACGCGGTCGAGGCGGCCTATGTTCGGGACCACAGCGAAGCGGCTGTGCGCGAGTTCCTCGAGGTCGCCCGTGAGCACACCGATATCCGTGTGGAGCTCGAGCGGTGACACGCCTGGCGACGTCGGCGCTCTTCCTTGCTCTGCTGGCTCCGACGTCTGCGCTCGCGCATCAGAAGAGCGTCTCCTACTCGAAGTGGACCCTTCTCGAAGGCGGGGCGATCGCCGAAGTGAGAGTCCGGTGGCTCGAGCTCACGTCGCTCTCCGAGCGATCGAGCGTGCTCCCCTATCTTCAAGCCAAGCTCGTCCTCGAATCGGAGGCCGGCCCCTGCGCAGCGGTTCCGTCGAGCACGACCTGGCTCCCGGCCGAACGCGGCTGGCTCCGCGTCGAATGGCGCGTCCGTTGCGGCTCCCCGCCGAGGAGCCTCCACAGCCAGCTGTTCACATCGCTCACCAACCACGTGCACCTCGCTACGGTCCTCGGTGCTGAGCCTATCGATGTCGTGCTGTCTTCGATGGCCCCGAAGGCCGCGATCGATGAGACCGGGCGAAGAGCAGGAGCGGGGGGGATTGGGAGCTACCTGCGTCTCGGCGTCGAGCACATCCTGAGCGGCTGGGATCACATCGCGTTTCTGCTGCTCTTGATCGTGGTCGCGCGGAGGCTCCGGGAAGTCGCGGTCCTGGTCACCGGCTTCACCGTAGGTCACAGCGTCACGCTGGCAGCGGCGGCGCTTGGCGTCGTGGTCCCCCATGCGCGCGCCGTCGAAGCTACGATTGCCGCTTCGATCCTGGTCGTCGCGCTCGAAAACGGAGCCATGGAGCAGGTGCGCGGCGGCGCGCTGGTGATCCTCGGCGCGTTGGCGCTCTTCGTGGCAGGCGCCGCGTTCGGGGGTCTGCCGGCGTTCTGGGGGCTCGCTCTTTTCACCGCCTGCTACTTCGCGCTGCTCCGGACCCTGCGCGGCACCGGTCGCCTGCGTTGGGTGATCGCCTGCCTCTTCGGGTTCGTCCATGGCCTCGGCTTCTCCGGCGTGCTGCTCGAGCAGGAGCTTCCGCGCGGTCAGCTGGTTCAGGCCTTGTTCGGCTTCAATATCGGCGTGGAGCTCGGCCAGCTCGCGATCGTCGCCGGCATCTGGCCGCTTCTTCGATGGCTGCGAAGGCGAGACTTCGGACCCGCAGTGGTCGATTCGACCTCGTTTATCGGCGCCGCCGCGGGTACCTTCGCCTTGGTCGTTCGCGTTTTCGGAGGATAGAGATGCACTTCAGTCGGAGAGAGATCCTCAAGGGGATGGGCGCAGCCGGTCTTAGCCCCTTGCTGCTCAACGGTTGTGCCAGCAGCGCCAGCGGTCCGCCGCCGCTTCCCGAGCTCCCGGATTACGAGTGGAGCGGCCCGCTAGGTCCCGTCGACTTGTTCGAGCACGGCGTGGCGAGCGGCGATCCGTTGACCGACGGCGTCATCATCTGGACCCGCGTCACGCCAGAGGAGCCTGGGCCCGTCGAGGTCTGGTGGGAGATGGCGCTTGACCCAGATTTCCTCCAGCGCACGGCGCAAGACACGGTGACCACCGATGCAGAGCTCGACTTCACTGTGAAGGTCGACGTGCCCGGTTTGGTGTGGGGCCGGAACTACTACTACCGATTCGCCTTGCAGGGGCGTTGGAGCCCCATCGGGCGGACACGGCTGGCGCCCAAGGGAAATGAGACGGGCAGGCTCAGGTTCGGCGTTTGTTCCTGCGCCGACTACTCGCTCGGATACTTCTACGGTTATGGCCGCATGGCCGAGCGGGCCGACCTCGATGCGATCATTCACGTCGGCGACTACTACTACGAGTACGGGAGCGATCCGGACAACGTCGAGCAGGTGCGCGCACCCGAGCCAGCACAGGAAACGGTCACCCTCGACGACTATCGCACGCGCCTCGCTCAATGCCGCCGCGATCCCGATCTGCAGGAGCTGCATCGCCAAACCCCGTTCATCGTGGTCTGGGACGATCACGAAACCGCCAACAACTCATGGATGGGCGGCGCAGAGAATCACACGCCGCCCGATCCAGGCTGCGAGCAGCCCTGTGATCCTGAGGGTGAGGGCAACTGGTCCGATCGTGTCGCGGCCGCGAGGCGGGCGTTTTTCGAGTGGATTCCGATCCGGAACAACCCGGGTCAGAAGCTGTATCGCGTGCTGAAATACGGAAACCTGGCCGACATCATCATGATTGACACCCGCATCGAAGGTCGCGAGGAGCAGCTTGGCAAGCTCGGGTTCCCTCCGGACGACCCCAATCTGCCGGATCAGATCCTGGGCCCCGAGCAGGAAGCATGGCTGTTCGAGCAACTCCAGAACAGCCGCGCCAAGTGGAGGGTGATCGGAAACCAGGGTCTCATGAGCCTGTGGAAGCTCGGCCCGGACACCTACGGCAACGATGATCAGTGGCAAGGGTACCAAGCGCGCAACCGCCTCGTGAGCTTCCTCCGCGAGAACGCGATTTCAAACGTCGTGGTCCTGACAGGCGATGTTCACAGCTCCTGGGCCATGGATGTCACGATCGATGACGGCAGCTATACCGCGGAAAGGCGAGATGCTGCGGTGGCCGTCGAGTTCGTGGCGCCCGGGATCAGCTCACCGCCCGGGATCCCCCCGGAGATCGCGGAACTCTTTGCACGCGAACCCCACGTTCGGGACTACGAAAACGAACGTCGCGGGTACCTCATCCTCGACCTCCAAGCCGGCAAGGCCCAGTCCGACTGGTTCCTGCTCGACGGAGTCGGTGAAGGGGAGGGCAACGAATCCCCATGGGCGTCTTGGGCGGTCATGGACGGCAAGAGCAGCCTCGTCGAAATGAACGGCCCGGAGGCTGACAACGAGGGCGCTCCGGACCTTGCGCCTGCCTAGTCTGGACATCGCCCACAGCAGCGCTAAGGCCTTGATCAACGATGCGCGGGAATCTAGGCTACGGCTTCTTCGAGGCCGTTCTACGGTCCCTTTACCAAGTACGGAGATGAACACATGGCGATCGAACTGCCAGCCCTTCCGTGGGCCCAAGATGCTCTCGCGCCCCACATCAGCGCCGAGACGATCGAGTACCACTACGGCAAGCACCACGCGGGCTACGTAACGAAGCTCAACGCCGCGATCGAGGGCACCGACCTCGCGAGCAAATCCTTGGTCGACATCATCCGTGAGGGTGGGGCGACGTTCAACAACGCTGCACAGGTTTGGAACCACAGCTTCTACTGGAACAGCATGGCCCCCGGAGGCGGCGGTCAGCCAAGCGGCGCCATTGGCGACGCGATCAACGGCAGCTTTGGAAGCTACGACAAGTTCCGCGAAGAGTTCTCGAACGCCGCGGCCACGCAGTTCGGCTCGGGCTGGGCATGGCTCGTCGCCGAGGGCGACAAGCTCGCCATCAAGAAGACCCTAAACGCCGAGACCCCGATTACCACGAGCGCCAAGCCGTTGCTCACGATCGATGTCTGGGAGCACGCGTACTACATCGACTACCGCAACGCGCGACCGAACTACATCAAGACGTTTCTCGATTCGCTGGTCAACTGGGACTTCGCGAACCAGAACCTGAACGGCTAAGCCGAGTCATATGACTGCGCCTCGCTGGAGCCGCCGAGCCTCGTTCGCTTGGCTGGCTGGCGGGTATCTTGCGGCCTTTGCGGTCGCATGGGTGACCTTGCTTTTCGTTCCGGAGGATCTCGATTCCTTCTGGACCGTAGCGATCGCCGACCTCGCCGCCACCCTCGTGGTTTTCGCGTTCTCGCGCGGGCTCAAGTGCTCCAGCATGTACGACGCGTACTGGTCGGTCGCGCCGATCGTGATCGTCTTCTACTGGGTTTTCCATGCGGAAGAAGCGATCAACCCCGTCCGCGCGGGCGCGGTTCTGTTCCTGGTGACCTGGTGGGGCGTGCGCCTCACGTATAACTGGGCTCGCAGTTGGCCGGGGCTCCACCACACGGATTGGCGCTACGTCATCATGAAGGAGAAAGTGCCAGCGCTGTGGTTCTTCACGGACCTGTTCGGCATTCATCTCTTCCCAACCGTCGAGGTGTTGCTCGGTCTCAGCGGCGCCTGGGTGGCGCTCACGCAGGGCAGCAGCCCGCTTTCCCTGCTCGACCTGGTTGCGCTGGTCGTGACGGCGGGCGCGATCACGATCGAGACGGTGGCGGACCAACAATTGGTGGCGTTCGCCAAGGTCAAGCGACCCGGCGAGATCATCAAGACGGGGCTCTGGGCCTACTCGCGACACCCGAATTACTTCGGCGAGCTCACGTTCTGGTGGGGCCTCTATTTGTTCGGGCTTGCTGCCGACCCTGGCTACGTGTGGACGATCGCCGGGCCTCTCATGATGACCGCGATGTTCGTCGGCGTGTCGATCCCCTGGATGGATCGGCGCAGCTCCGAGCGACGCCCGGACTACGCCGATCACATGAAGCAAGTGAACGGCCTCGTGCCCTGGTTTCCGAAGAAGGCCCAGGCCAACTAGTCTCGTCCTAATGGCGAGGAGTATTGCCGTCGGCGGTGTTGGCGACTAGAACCTCCGGATGGGCTTGCGGAAATGGATGTACGTCTTGCGTGGCAATGGCGAGAGCCACCAGGCATGGGCCAATCGCATGCGGAACGAGGTGAGCCAGCGCCTGTTGAGCCTGGACCCCTCGAAGCTCCAGCTGACGGTCACCGAGGCGCCGCCGCCCAAGCTCGCTCTGTTTCCGTTTAAGAGCCAGTCGATCGCGATCTTCAACGTGTATGACGACACGGAAGATCCCTCTCGCTTCTCCGAAGCGCTGCAGAACGCCTCAAGCTCGGTGTCCGGCTACGAGGTGGAAGAGGCGTATCCCGTCGCCTACGACAAAACCTGGAGTGACGGTGAGCCGACGCCATCGCCGATTCTTCTCACAATGCTCCAGAAGAAGGCTGGTGTCAGCACCGACGAGTTCACCCGGCGCTGGCATGATGGGCACACGCCGCTGTCGCTCGAGATTCACCCGCTTTGGTACTACCAGCGGAACGTCATTTGCGGGCCGGTGACCGATGGGGCAGACCCGTCGGACGGCATCGTGCTCGAGGCGTGCCGCACTCGTGGCGATCTGTTGAACCCGACGCGCTTCTTTGGCGGGGCGCTCAAAATGGTGCCCAACATGTTGCGTGTCGCGAGCGACGTCAACGGCTTCCTCGACATGAAGAAGACCGAAACGTTCTACGCGACCGAGTATCACCTACGGAGCTGACAGTTGAGCGTTCGTTACGAAGTTCGGGACCGCATCGCCATCGTGACCATCGACCGGCCTGAGGTGCGCAACGCCGTCGATGCGCCCACCGCCCAAGCGCTGGCGGAGGCCTTCCGCCGCTTCGACGAAGACGAGGCAGCGCTCGTCGCCGTGTTGACCGGCGAGGGGGGGTATTTCTGTGCGGGCGCCGACCTCAAAGCGCTTGCCGACGGGGAGCAGCGGGAGCTTTCCCCAGATGGCGACGGACCGATGGGGCCAACGCGCTTGCATCTCAGCAAGCCCGTGGTCGCGGCCATCGAAGGCCACGCCGTGGCCGGCGGCCTCGAGCTCACTCTCTGGTGCGACCTTCGCGTCGTGGCCGAGGACGCCGTGCTCGGAGTGTTCTGCCGCCGCTTCGGCGTGCCGTTGATCGACCTCGGAACGATCCGCCTGCCCCGGCTCATTGGCCACAGCCGCGCAATGGACTTAATCCTCACCGGCCGCCCCGTCCCTGCGAGGGAGGCGGTTCTGATGGGCCTCGCCAACCGCGTCGCCCCAAGCGGCAAAGCCCTCGACGCAGCGATCGAGCTCGCCAAAGAAATCGCGAGCCACCCCCAGCAATGCATGCGAGGCGACCGCCACTCCGCAATCGAGCAATGGGGCATGCCCGAAGACGAAGCCATGCAAAACGAGCTCCGCCACGGCCTACAAACAATCCAAAGCGGCGAAACCCTCACCGGCGCCCAACACTTCACCGGCGGCGCCGGCCGCCACGGCACCCCCCCCACCCCCGACGACTAAAAAAGGGGACAGTCCCCTTTTTCAAAGGGTTAAGCGGACTGCGACGTAGCCGTCTTTCCGCGCGATCCCGCCGTTTGCCGTGGTACGGTGGGCCGTGTGTGACACCGTGGTTGTGGTGCCCGAATCGGGGCCCGTCTGGTTTGCAAAGAACAGCGATCGCGAGGCGAGTGAGGCGCAGTTCCTCGAATGTCACGACGGCTCCGCTTCGGGAGACGTCCCAACAGGTTTGCCTGGAGTATCCGGCAATGCGCGTCTGTTGCTGAGCCGACCCGCGTGGATGTGGGGTTGCGAGATGGGCGTCAACGAGCACGGGGTCGCCATTGGCAACGAAGCGGTGTTCACCCGATTGCCCGTTCCGAAGACCGGCTATACCGGGATGGACTTCCAACGCGTCGCGCTGGCGACGTGCCGAACGGCCGATGATGCGCTCGAGCAACTGATCGAGCTCACCGAGCGCTTCGTGCAAGGTGGTCGGATGGGACATCGCCACCACGCGTTTCGCAACCACAATTCGTATCTGATCGCAGACCCAACGACAGCATGGGTGTTCGAAACTGCAGCCCATTTCTGGGCGGCAAAGAAAGTACGGGGCGTGGCTACGATTTCCAATGAGCTGACGATCGATAAAGACTTCGATCGCATTCACAGTGACGCCTACACCTTTGCCCGGGGCCGCCGTTGGGCTCGCGACAGCCATGACTTCAGCTTTTCCCGTGCCTTTTCGGATCGGATTATTTCGACCGCGAGCGGGGCGCGCATTCGACGAGCGTGCACTGCGCGCTCCCTATCCGGCTTGCACGAGTTCTCCGCGAGGGACTTCATCCGCACGTTCACCGACCACGGGGATATCGAGCCGGGGAAGGCGTGGCAACACGGGTCCCCTTGTGCGCACGCTTCGTGGCTGCCGAACCTTACCTCAGCGCAGACAGCCGGATCACTGATCGTGCGGCTCGATACCGTGCACGCAGAAGTGTGGGCGACGGGGACGTCTTCCCCGTGCCTGAGCGTCTTCAAGCCTGCCCCGTTCGACCCCGAGCTCCTGCCTCCGCGCCCCGTTGCGGAGTCGCGGTTCGACGCACGTGAGCTCTGGTGGGCACATGAGCGGCTTCACCGCGCGTGCCTCGCGGCTTATCACCCCCGGCGCGTCGCCTTCGCCGAGGACCGCGAACGTTTTCAGGACGATTGCCTCCGGCCGGGCGCCGATCCGAAGCGGTCGTGGCGTGATCACCGGGCCCGCATCGACGACTGGCTCGGCCGCGCGCTCCAGGTGAAGGCCTCGCACATGCCGCCGCTCACCCGCTGGTTCTGGTCCCGCCAATCGCGGGCGATGTCGATCCCTGGGTAGCGGATCTGGCCGGAGCCGCGCGGACCGTATAAGCTCCGCCGCATGGCGGACACGATCTTCAGCAAGATTCTCCGCGGGGACATTCCCTGTCACAAGGTGTACGAGGATGACCGCGTCTTTGCTTTCCTCGATATCGGCCCTCTGAGCTTTGGTCACACGCTGGTGATCCCGAAGGAAGAGGTCGCGACGGTCGATCAGCTTTCGGATGAGACGGCGGCTGCGATAGGACGGGTGCTCCCGCGGCTCTGCCGCGCGATCAAAACGGTCACGGGGGCGGAGCAGTTCAACATTCTTCAGAACAACGGACCGATGGCGCATCAGGCTGTCGTTCACGTTCACTTTCACATCATTCCGAAGCCGAGCGTCGACCGGGGGCTCGTGATGGAATGGTCGTCCACGAAGCTGGACCCCGAAGAAGGGGCGAGGCTGGCCGCAGCGTTGAACAAGGAGATCGGGGGGTAACATGGCAGGACCACGTTTTGATGAGTCGATTCCGTTCAAGGGGCTGCGCATTGCCGTGATGACGGTCTCCGACACCCGCACCGAAGAAACCGACAAATCGGGGGCCTACCTCGTCGAGCGGGCGCAGGAAGCGGGTCATCACGTCATGGACAAAGTGATCATCCCGGACGACCGCAAGCGAATCGAGGTCCAGCTGCGCCGTTGGATCAACGAACCGAATGTCGAGGTCGTCCTTGCGACCGGCGGCACCGGCGTCACGGGCCGCGACGTCACCCCAGAAGCGCTCGAGGCGGTGTGGGAGAAATCGATTACCGGTTTTGGGGAGCTCTTCCGCACGCTGAGCTACGAGCACATTGGCACCTCGACGATTCAGTCGCGTGCATGCGCCGGCGTCGCGCGCGGGACGTATCTGTTCGCGCTTCCCGGATCGACCGGGGCGTGCAGGGACGCATGGGATGGGATTCTCAGATACCAGCTAGATATCCGGTACCGGCCATGTAACTTCGCGGAGCTGATCCCAAGGCTGCGGGAAACCTGACAGCGGCAGTGTCAGCGACAGTGTCAGCGACAGTGTCAGTGCCAGCGACAGTGACGGTGCCAGTGTCAGTGTCCGAGAGCGGAGATTGGGACTGGGTTGATGTTCCAGGTCATTCGGGACATTGGAATCTCTCGTTTCAGGATCACCTCGCGCTTTGCTCGCCCGCGCACCCACACGTAGCGGCGTAGCTCTCCTTGCACGTCGGCAGCGACGTAGAGCTCGTCCGTACCGTCGCCGTCGAGGTCCGTCAGCAGCGCCGCGTGCTCGAAACCGCCCGAATCGCGGTCGATGCTTTCAATGCCCCACTCCGACTTCGGGTTCTTGCCGGGACGTAGCAGCCACAGGCCCTTGCTGAAGGAAGCGGCGACCATCTCCTTCTTACCGTCACCGTCGACGTCGCCCACGGTCAGAAATCGGCACAGTCGATCAGGAATCGTTGCGATGATCACCTTGGCGTCGGGTGCTGTGTCTGCGTCGTAGCGGCGGATTTCCACCGGCTCGACGATTTCGAGTGCTGCGCCGCGCCCCTTGGTGAGGGCCTCGACCGCGACGTAGAGCTCATCGGTCCCGTCCCCATCGACGTCGCCGACATAGATCTCTTTGGCGTGCCTCTTCCCGAGGTCCGCGACGATGGTTGGCCCTTCGCCCTTCTTCGGGACGTACCGCACCACCTCGCCATGCTGCGCATCCGCGTCGAGCTTGTTGGGTTCGCTCGGTGTTGCGTAGACCTCGAGCACGCCGTCCTTGTCGAGGTCTCCGATTTCGATCTCGTGGACGAAGGTGTCCTTCTTCCCGTCGATGCGCTCGACCTTCCACTTGTTCACCCGCTGTCGAAGCACGGAGACCACGCCTTGGTCGTGCGTGGCGACGGCGATCGCTGGTGTACCGTCACCATAGAGGTCCGCGACCTCCGCATCGCGCATTCGGTTGAACTTTCCACCGAACTCCGCGTGCCACAGCGTGCTGGGCCGGAGCTGCCCCTTCGTTCGCCGCCACAGTTTCACGTACGCACCCGAGCCACCGAGGGTCAGAATGCCGGGCGCCTGGCCCCGCGGTGTCATCAGCGCGGCCTTGTGAAAGACGTTGCTCTGCGCGTCCTCCACGGTCTCGGTCTTCCACTCCCCACCGTCACGCGTGAGGATGTCGAGCCGCGCGGGACCGGGCTTGGCCGTGGCCTTTCCGTCGACGACTTGAAACTGCGAGTAGGCGAGGAGCAGGCCGTTCGGGAGCGAGTCCGGCACAGCGGTCGCCGCCGCCACGTTCTTGGGCGCCTGCGCCGGCTCGTCGTCCTTGGCACCGCTCGCGCCCTGTGCCGCTGCCGCCGGCGCCTCGGTCGGACCGGTCGTCTCACCGCCCTTGCACGCCAGCACGAAGAACAAGGCCCAGACCCCGAATCGAATCACTGCTTGATGTCGCATATGGCGTCGCTACCAACGGTCGCGGCTCGGCGCAACTAACCGCCAGAGGGCCCCCTCCGGGCAGGCAATTTGACCCTTTAGCGTGTAGCGGGTACCCCGGGCCGCAGAGACATGAGAGCGAATCCAAAACGAATCGCCTTCTTCGTTTTGAAGCTGGTTTTCTC
>Ga0209456_10001710_pt1 | contig 10579 bp, 14 predicted proteins | sample COG_11_FD_184755 | JGI IMG/M metagenome (GOLD analysis project Ga0209456, IMG submission 184755) | Pelagic marine sediment microbial communities from the LTER site Helgoland, North Sea, for post-phytoplankton bloom and carbon turnover... | ecosystem: Environmental > Aquatic > Marine > Neritic...
CACGAGGACGGCGAGGTTTCCCACAGCGCATACCTTGCCGACGGTCCGGGCGACCCGCGTCCCGGTGTCGCGGAGGCGCTCGTCCAGGCCTTGGAGGGCGCCAAAACCGTCCTCGCCTGGCACGCAAGCGTCGAGAAGCGTTGCTTGAGCCAGCTCGCGAAAGCTTGCCCCGAGCACGCGCCAGCCCTGCTCGAAGCCCTCGACAAGACCGACGACCTGCTGGTTGTCTTCAAAAACCACCTGTACCACCCCGACTTCCACGGAAGCTTCAGCATCAAGAACGTCGTCCCCGCACTGCTCCCCGAAATGGCCTACGACGACCTCGACGTATCCGACGGGCAACTCGCATCGTCACTCCTGGAAAAACTACTCTGCCGCCCCGAAGAACTGACCGAACAACAGGCCGCAGCCCTCCGAACCCAGCTCACCACCTACTGCAACCACGACACCGCCGTCCTGATCGAGCTATTCAAACTCCTGGGGACACGCTCGGCCCCCACGAGCCCCGTGATATCAAGCACTTGATGAGCACACCGCGAAAACCCACCTAGAGAGCGTCTCGCGACCGTAGCCGAGCGCCCTCTAGCTCTTCCACCGTGTACCGCGGCGTAATGTGCTGCGGGCAGTTCGAGTCCCAGGCTTCGATGTGAAACACGATGGCCCGCTCGAGCCGCGCGTCGTACTCGGGGTCCGCGACGCGCTCCAAGACTTCACTGTCGCCCTCGACATACTCGGCGCGCCCCCAGATCTTGATCCGCTGCCGGTTCGGATAATCCATCAGGAAAAGGAACGCCTTGTCGTTCTCGTTGAGGTTGCCAACCGAAATGTATTGGCGGTTGCCGCGGTAGTCCGCGAAGGCCAGGCGGTGCTCGTCGAGCACTTTGAGGAAGCCCTTCGGCCCGCCTCGGTGTTGAATGTAGGGCTGGCCATCGGCCGAGGCCGTCCCGAGGTAAAACGAATCGCGGTCCGCAATGAAGGCTTCGAGCACCGGCGTGACCCTGTCATCCCAGTCATGCCGGGCCATCGCCTTTTCGTATCCGCCGCGCGACCCGCGCGCCTCTTGCGCCGCTTTGACCGCGGGGGTGAACGCGATGTCGCTACGATAGGCCGTTCCGGTTTGTGCTCTGGTCATGCCGCGAGTCTGGGCCCTATCCGTTTCATAAACAATTAGCCAGTTTGTGCAATCATTGTATATGATTCGTGAACAATGGATCGCCTCGTCGCCATGGAAGCCTTCGTTCGCGTCGCCGATGCGGGCAGCTTCAGCGCCGCCGCCCGCCAATGGGGGCGCTCGAAGGCGGTGGTCAGCAAGTACGTCAACGCGCTCGAAACCCACCTCGGCGTCCAACTCCTCCGGCGCACCACCCGTTCGCTGAGCCTCACCGAAGCAGGCCGGGCTTATCGTGAACGCTGCACCAACGTCCTCGGCGAAATCCAGGCACTCGAAGCATCACTTCGCGAAGAAGTCGCTGCACCTCGCGGCCCCCTCCGCCTCACCGCGCCTCCGGGCTTTGCCTCCCACTACCTCGACGTCATGACCACACACTTCCTCGCGCGCTTCCCTGAAGTCACCATCGACCTCGACCTCACCCACCGCATGGTCGACCTAGTTGAAGAAGACATCGACGTCGCCATCCGCATCACCGACCCCCGCGATTCGTCCCTGGTCGCCCGCCGACTCGCCCCCGCGCCCATCGTCGCCGTTGCCGCACCTTCGTACCTGCGTCGCCGCGGCACGCCAAAGAACCCAACCGACCTCCGCGACCACGATTGCCTCGTCGACACCAACTTCCGCGACCAACAGCGCTGGCGCTTCCGAACCAGCGACAAAGAGAACGCCAAAACCGAAACCATCACCGTCACGGGCCCGCTCCGCGTCAACAACCCCGACGCCGTGCGCGAATTGGCTGAAGCCGGCCTCGGTATCGGCCTCGTCCCGCATTTCGTGGCAAGCGATGCCCTCGAAGCGGGCCGCTTGCGCGAAGTCTTGAAGGGAAGGGTGGCCTTTCGTTGGTCGATCCTCGCCGTCTACCCCCGCCGGCGCTACCTGCCACTCCGTGTGCGTGCCTATATCGACCACCTCGCCGAACGAATCGGAGGATAGCCATTCAAACCATCGAACCCTTCCATCTCGCGCTGGCCGGCGTCCCCGCGCTGCTCGTCGTGTTCATTCTATGGAGGTGGTCTGCAGGCGCGGTTCACAGCTTGGCGGCGTTGGCCCGCATGGTCATTCAGCTCCTCCTCATCGGGTACATCCTCGTCTACATCTTCGAAGCCGACGTCTCCTGGATCGTTCTCGCCGTCATGTCGGTCATGGTCGTCGCCGCAAGCTGGATCGCGCTTCGCACCGTCCCCCAGCTCCGGCCCAAGCTCTACGGCTATGCCTTCCTCTCGATCCTCATCGGAGGCGGCCTCACCGTCATCTTGATTACGCAGGCCGTCTTGACCCTCGACCCCTGGTACGAGCCCAGCTTCATGGTCCCGCTCGCCGGCATGATTTTCGCCGCCTCCATGAACTCCGTCAGCCTCGCCGCCGAGCGCATGCTCGCCGAGCTCCGCCGCGGCGTCCCCTACTTCGACGCAAGGCGCATCGCCATGCAGGCCGGCCTCATCCCCATCGTCAACACCTTGTTCGCCGTGGGCCTCGTCTCACTCCCGGGTCTCATGACCGGCCAGATCCTCTCCGGCGTCTCGCCCCTCGTCGCCGTCCGCTACCAAGTCATGGTCATGTGCATGGTCTTCGGCGCATCCGGCCTGTCCGCGGCACTCTTCCTCACGCTTCTGAAAACGCGTGCGCTCGCCGGACAGCTCGCCGAACGCTGAGCGTGTCCCTTCTTGGTTGCCGAGTCGAATCCAACTTCGGTACTCTCGCTCCACCGTGTCGAACGCCAACCGATTCCGAAAAGCCATCATGTGGCTCGGTGTCATCTTTCTTCTCGTCGGCGGCTTCGGCTCGCTGTCGGCGGGCTCGGTCACCGCCACCAGCATCATGGCGCTCAGCTTGGCCAGCGCGCTCCTCCTCCTCGACCTCTCCGGCAAACCCAAACCTCGCTCGGCCAAATCGTTCATCGGCTTCGGCCTCCTTGCCGTCGCCGTCGGCGCTGCGTTCGTCATGGTCTACGAAATCATCGCCCGGTAGCCGCTCACGCCCGGAGCCGATACCCCGTCTTGAAGATCCACCGCACGAGCAGCAGGCACGCGGCCAAGAAGAGCAGAATCATCCCCGCGCTCAAGGTCACGCTCACATCCGCCACGCCGTAAAAGCTCCAGCGAAACGCGCTAATCAAATACACGACCGGATTGGCCAGCGTGACCTTCTGCCAAAACGGCGGGAGCATGTCGATGGAGTAGAAGCTTCCGCCCAGGAACGTCAGCGGCGTGACAATCATCATCGGCACGACCTGAAGCTTCTCGAAGCCATCCGCCCAGATGCCGAGGATGAACCCAAAGAGGCTGAAGGTGACGGCGGTGAGCACCAGGAACCCGACCATCCAAAACGGATGCGCAATTTCGTAGTCCACGAAAAGCCGAGCCGTCACCAAAATCAAGAACCCCAAAACAGTCGATTTGGTAGCCGCCGCGCCTACGTAGCCCATGATGATTTCCACATAAGAAACCGGCGCAGACAGCAACTCGTAAATCGTCCCCGAAAACTTCGGCATGTAAATGCCGAACGACGCATTCGAGATGCTCTGATTCAGCAAGGAAAGCATCGTCAAGCCGGGCACGATGAACGCGCCGTAACTCACCCCGTCAATCTCGACCATCCGCGACCCAATCGCCGAGCCGAACACCACGAAGTAAAGCGACGTCGACAGCACCGGTGAGACGACGCTCTGCATCAGCGTTCGCCCCGTCCGCGACATCTCGAACAAATAGATGGCCCGAATCGAGTAAAAGCTCATCGGTCCTCGTTGACGAGGTTCACGAAAATCTCCTCGAGTGAGCTTTCGCTCGATTGCAGGTCTTTGATGTGCATTCCGTTCTCGTTCAGCTTTCGCAAGAGCCCGGCGATTCCCGTGTGCTCGTGCTGCGCGTCAAAGGTGTAAATCAGCTCGTTTCCGTCCTCGGAAAGCTCGATGGGGAGTCCAATGAGCTCGTCCGGAATCCGCGCGAGCGGGCTCTGCAAGTGCACCGTCAGCCGCTTCTTCCCGAGCTTGTGCATCAGAGTCTCTTTATCCTCCACCAAAATGACCTCGCCCTTGCTCATCACCCCAATCCGGTCGGCCATCTCCTCTGCTTCCTCGATGTAGTGAGTCGTCAAGATGATGGTCACGCCGCTTTGCCGAAGCCCCCGCACCATCTCCCACATGTCGCGCCGCAGCTCGACGTCCACCCCTGCGGTCGGCTCATCGAGGAACAAAATCATCGGCTCGTGCGACAAGGCTTTGGCAATCATCACCCGCCGCTTCATCCCGCCCGACAAGTCCATGATTTTCGAATCCTTCTTGTCCCAAAGCGAAAGCTGCCGCAGCAGCTTGTCGATTTGCGCCGGGTTCGGTGGCTTGCCGAACAGCCCTCGGCTGTAGCTCACCGTCGCCCAGACCGTCTCGAATGCGTCGGTCGAAATCTCCTGCGGCACCAGCCCAATCATCGACCGCGTCGCGCGATACTCCGACACCACATCATGCCCATCGACCCGCACGACGCCCGAGCTCGGGTTCACGATCCCGCAGATGATGCTAATCAGCGTCGTCTTGCCCGCCCCGTTCGGCCCCAAGAGCGCAAAGATTTCCCCGCGCTGAATGTCGAGGTCGACATCGACCAGGGCTTTGAACCCTGACTCGTACGTCTTGTTGAGCTTGGCGACAGAGATGACCGGTTGCATGGAAAGCCCCAGACGCGTGCTCTAGCACAAACCGCTATTCGAGAAGTCGCGCAAAGCAATACAGGCCTTCGACCAGACCAAACGCCGGAAACATCCCCCAGACAATCACCCAGTAGTAAACCGTGTTCTGGCGAAACCCGAGGTCTCGGTCCCAGATGAAGATGGGAATCGCGCTGTACCAGAACGGCACCGACGCCATCAACGCAAGCAAGAACCCCCAACGCTCCCCGAGCAGCATGCCGATGCTTCCGGCAATTTGTAGAGGCGCCCAGAAAAACGGGTCAGCCCAAGCGTAACCCTGGTTGAATGCGAAATACGCGGTCGGGTCGGTGGCGTCCGGGCTCCCGCCGTAGACGTTCTCAACCGTCCACTCGCCGCGCGGGCGAAGGGCGGCAACGAGCTGCATCGCACTCAGCAACCCGATGAGCACCAACCCCGCGATGGCGACGCCCCATGTCAACGAAGTGATTTCCATCGGTCAGCCCTTTCAGCGACAACCATCATCCCTCCCGGCGGCCGAACCGTCCACTCGAGCTTCCCAACAACGCTCAACGCGCCGCCCGCCGCCGCTTCGACCACCAGCGCCTCGCCCTCGCCTCGAGTCCCGAGTACGATGCGCCCCGTGACGAGGCATCGCACCCCGCTTGACGATGGGCGCCGTCGCATTCGGCCTCTTGATGCTCGCCGAGCTCGCTCTCTCGCTCACCCTCTTCGGCCTGATGCCAGTCATTGCGAGACGAACATGAGGAAGCTCCTCCTTCTATCGCTCTTCGCTCTGCTCCCGGCGCTTCACTTGGCAGCGCCGCCCACCGGCGCAGCGCAGCAGCCCAAGCTCGACATCAAATTCTTCTTGGGCTTCAGCGAGACGACCTACGTGGCCATGCTCGAAACCGGCCGCGAACGTAACCTCTTCCCGGGCTACCAGATCGGCTTCGGCGCGCGAGTTCGGAAGAACAAAGCGTTCATCGAAGTCCTCTTCTCCTTCAACCGATGGCTTTACGAGGGCGTGAGCCCGGACCTCGGCGGAATCGAAACGCAGGTCAACTCCTTCGAGCTCCCTTTCCTGGCGGGTTAAATCCCGTACAAGAACCCGTACTTCAAGGTGTTCCTCTACGGCGGTTACGTGAATCACTTAAACACGAAGATCATCGTTCGGAGAGATGGGCAACCCTCCCTCCGGCTCAAACCCAAGGCCGACAACCTCGCCATCTACCAGGCCCTCGCCCGCTTCGGCGTGAACTTCGACGTGGCGATGTTCAATTTGGACATGAACTACTCCATCAGCCTCAACAGCGCGACGACCACCTCGTACCGAACCGGCTACCACCAGATTCAGCTCAACCTGGGGTACGTCTTCTAAGGCCCCGCCCGCGCCACCGCGGCGCTTGAACCCCACCACCAACGAGGACCCCATGCGCAAGTGGCGATGCATCATCTGTAACCACATCTACGACGAGGCTGAAGGTGACCCGGACAGCGGAGTTTCGCCGGGGACGAAGATGGAAGATGTGCCCGACGATTGGTGCTGCCCTGACTGCGGCTCTGCAAAAGCGGACTTCGAGCTCATCCCGGAATAGGGCCTGGATCTATTTCTCCGCCGGCGGTACCGTTTCGAAGCTGGAGGCAGAAAATGGCTGCGCACCCGATGGACGACATTCCGGTGCGGAGGCTGCGGTTCAAGTTGGACGAGGATGGCGAGCACGAACAGCACCATCCAATCTGGAGTCGTAGCTGTCCGGACTTCTCAATGTTCATCAACGCCCTCGGGATTCACGTCCCGTACTTCGAGCGCTTCCTGGTGGAGGTCATGCGCAAGTACCGGGGTGAGCTCACCGACCCGAAGCTTGCCGAGGATGTGCGTGCCCTCATGGGTCAAGAAGCCTTCCATGCCTTCAACTTCGTCGGGTGGAACAGGGCCATGGCGCATCGCTATCCGAAGGTCGCGAATCTCGATGAGGAAGCGCGCGTCTACTTCGAGAACGCGTTTGCGACGCGAGACAAGAAGTTTCAAATCGGATTCACTGCGGGCTACGAGACCTTCACGTTCCTCGGTGGAATGATTGTTCTCGACCGTTACGACGAATTCATGGCCGATGCGGATCCAAAGCTGCGAGCGCTATGGGTCTGGCATCAGGTCGAGGAAGTCGAGCACGGCGCGGTGGCCTTTGATTTCTATCAGGCGTTCTACCGAAAGCACGAATGGTATCGTCGTTGGATGGTGCTCTATGCCTTCGGGCACATCCTGAGCCAGACCTTCAAAGGCTATGCAACCATGGTTCGGAGGGAAGGGTATTACCGAAGGCCGCTCCGTGCGCTCAAGGCCTGGAAGTTCTTTCTGTCCTTCGGCTTGGATTTGGCGTACGCGGCCTTTCCGGTGCTTTCCCGCAAGTACCATCCTCGAAATCACCCGAGGTGCAACGAAGCGCAAAACCGCGTGGCGGTTGCCTGGCGGGAACGGATTGCCGGGGGTGCGGATCCCCTGAAGCTCACCGAGGGCGACGTGGATCAGATGCTGGAGCGCGCGTAGCGCCAACACAGGGAAGGAAGGGTTCGATGGATACCAACCTCTCAGCACAGGGTGCGGAGCGACTGCAACGCCAGGTGATTGGGCACGGCATGCTGGTCTTAATCGTCGGCCTCATCGCGGGCGTGATGTTGACCTTTTCTCTACTCGGCGCCGTAGCGCTTTGGCCGTTGCCCACTTGGGAGATGACCATCCCCGGCTCGACGCGCGGCTGGGTGTCTGCGCACGTGGGCGGAGTCCTCAACGGCGTCATGATGGCGGCGCTCGCGTTGCTCATGGGGAAGCTCAAGCTCGAAGGCGGCCGTGCTTTCTGGGTGGGCTGGGGCCTCATCCTCGTCGGTTGGGGGAACACGCTCTTTTACTGGGCGGCGAACTTCTCGGCCAACCGAGGCTTGTCCCCCGCCGCAACGACGCACGGCGAAGGCGGCGTCTGGGCTGCGCTCGCCTACGTGGGCGGAGTGGGCGGGATGGTGTTTGTCTTCGTCGTCGCAATCATTCTTGCACGTGCCGCCTTTGAATCGGCCCGGGCCACGTGACGTGATGGGCAAGGATATTCAACAGAGCGTCGAGCTCCCGGCTTCTCCCGAAGCGCTCTTCGAGATGTATGTCGATGCGAAGCAGCACTCGGCGTTTACCGGGAGCGAGGTGACGGTCTCGCGCGAGCCTGGGTCCACGTTTTCTGCGTTTGGTGGGGCGCTGAGCGGGCGGATGGTCGCGACCGTGCCCGGGCGCCTCGTGGTACAGACCTGGCGCTCGACGAACTTTGGCGTGGACGACCTCGACTCGATCCTCGTACTCGCATTTTCGGAGGCAGCATCGGGCGGGCGTATTGATCTGGTGCATATCGGCGTTGCGGATCGCGACTACGAAGGCGTGAACGAAGGGTGGCGGAAGTTTTACTGGGACCCTTGGCGGACGTTCTTGCAGGCTGACTAAACGCCCACACGAAGACCTCCACAGCACCCCCGGTCCTCCCTCGCACACCCGAAACCTTCTCAGCGTCCTTCCCAGACGAGTCGAACATCCTCGTCTCAAGCGAGCGTGGGGACAGCGACTGGGGGGCTTCATTTCGTCTGGCCGGTCTTTCTTACGAAACCACCCCTTCACATATACTGGCCGCATCCATCCCACGACCCTCACGACGCGAAGCCTGACGTACCTCGCAGCGATCACCGCAGTCTGTCTTGGGACCTGGTCCCCTGGCGCCAGCGCACATCAGCCGACCCCTGGCCTCTCTCTCTACCAGACGCCTTGGAAAGACACGGAAACCGCAGGCCTACACCGCTCGGGATAACCCGGTTTCGGCCTGCGTCTCGTCGACCGTGTTTTCGAAGTCATCGATATCCGTTCAAGCCGCCGACACCCCCGCCCCCGACAACGCCACCGACTGCCCCACGTACTCCGGCACCTGCGCTGCAAGCGCTAAGAACTCCGCAACGCCCTTCCGGGAGATCTTCCACTCCCGCACTTCCCCATCCGCCGACGCAAACGGCATTTCGTCGCTGTCCTCATCGGTCAGGTGCACCGGCTGCGCCAACACCCAGTCGACACTGCTGTCCCGCACTTCGAGCTCTTGGACTTCGGTGTCCGCGATCTGCGGCTTCAGCAAGACGCCGAAGAACAAGCGCTCCACCCAACGCAAGCTGCCGCGCGTCTCCCCGACGCCATACGACGACTGCACGACGAGCCGGCGCACACCGTGCTTGCGCATCGCCGCAATCACGTTACGCGTGCCGGCGGACCGCACGTCGTTTGGAGTGCCCGCGGCGCCGAACAAGCGAACACGGATCGGGTTCTCCGTGATGCCGAGGGTGATGATCACCGCGTCGTGCCCTGCCACCGCCCGGTCGACGTCGTCCGGATTGGTCGCGTCGCCGTTCCGCAGGGTCACCCGGTCCGAGCCGATCTCGAGCGACTCGGCGTGCCGGGAGAATGCCGTCACCCGGTGCCCGCGCTTCACGAGCGCGTCTATCGTGGCGCGGCCCGTGCCGCCCGTGGCTCCAACAACTAGTACTTTTTGTTCTTTTTCCATGACTGCCTCCTTTTGGCAGCTCTCACTCTGCAGCCCGCGTTGACATGAATCCAATGACTTGTTTCTATAGCGGCATGAGCATCACTCATACTGCAGACGACCTCCACCGCATCGACCTGAACCTCCTGGTCGCCCTCGACGCCTTGGCGCGCGAGCGGAATGTCACCAGAGCCGCCGAGCGTGCGGGCGTGAGCCAATCCGCGATGAGCCACACACTCCGTCGCCTTCGCGAGCTCTTCGACGACCCGCTCTTGGTCCGAGGCCGTGGCGGCATGGTGCTCACCCCCCGCGCCGAAGCCCTCGTCGTTCCGCTGCGCAGCGGCCTGGTCAGCCTCGCGCGCACACTCGCCGAACCTCCGGCGTTCGAGCCCGAGCACGCAAGCCGCACGTTCCGCGTCGTCTCGCCTGACTTGTTCGATGCGCTGGTCTTGCCAACGCTCCTACGACGGTTGGGCCACGAAGCGCCGTTGATCGATCTTGCGGTTGTCCCCATGCCGAAGCGTCTGGCCGACAGCCTCGAAACCGGCGACGTCGACCTCGCGATCTACCCGGTGCTCCTCGACCCCCACCCATTCGACCTCGGCACACAGGTCGACCCCGAGCTCCAAAGCCGGACCCTCTTCCGCGACTCCTTCCGATGCTTCGTCCGAAGCGACCACCCTGCGCTCACCGGCCGGCGCAAGCTCTCGCTCAAAGTCTACTCGCGCCTCAATCACATTTTGGTGTCGCCGGGCGGCGAGGGCCCCGGCGTCATCGACCGTGTCCTGGACGCACAAGGGCTCGGACGCCGAATCGCACTCCGTGTCCCCCACTTCGCAACAGCCCTCGAAGTCATCAGCCAAAGCGACCTCGTCCTCACCGCACCCTCCAGCCTCAGCAAGTGTTCCACCGCGTCAACCTTGGCATCCCGCCCCGTACCCCTCGACCTCCCCGAGCACGCCATTACGATGATCTGGCACCCCCGCTTCACCGAAGACCCAGCCCACCGCTGGCTTCGTGAGCTCATGAACGACGTCACCGCGAACGTCCCGTCACTGCCCTCCAAACGAAGCCGCCAAGCGTAAGCCCCGACAGACAGGAAGAGCCATGTACGCCATCGCCGCCGGTTTCCTCGTCCCGTATGCCATCTTCTTTCACACTCTGTCCTGGCTGAGCTACCGGAAGTTCGAAACCTAAACGCGAGCCCGGGCTACCA
>Ga0209456_10001711_pt1 | contig 10572 bp, 8 predicted proteins | sample COG_11_FD_184755 | JGI IMG/M metagenome (GOLD analysis project Ga0209456, IMG submission 184755) | Pelagic marine sediment microbial communities from the LTER site Helgoland, North Sea, for post-phytoplankton bloom and carbon turnover... | ecosystem: Environmental > Aquatic > Marine > Neritic...
CGCCATCGGCTATGTCTGGGAGGCCGAGGCGACGGAAAGAGAGGCGACCACAGGCCCGCCAATTCCCGTCGAAGCCGAACCCCTGGAGAGCTGGTTCCAGGAAGATGCCTGGATGGATGAGCCGCCGCCGGTCGGGGTAGTGGTGTCCCTGATCCTTCCGCAGGACCAAAGAGACCTACCGACTCTGATCGGGGACCTTACCGAGGAGCTCGAGGATCGGTTGGAGGAGGCCACCGAAGGGTTCGTGGACGGGTGGGGCACGGACGGAGACGAGCTGGAGTTCTTTGTCTACGGCGACGATCCCGACGCGCTCTGGCAGGCCATGGAGACGTCCGTCCGGGACCTGGGGCTGGATGGAACCGTGCGGATGGAATGGGGAGACCGCTGCGCCATCCTGCTCCTGCAGCCGCCAAAAGATCTGCTCGGGCTCCGCAGAATCCGGCCGCTGCTGCCCGTCCAGCGTAGGAGTGATGAAGAGAACCCCCCACTCGAGATTACTGCGGTCGCAGCGGCAGCAGCCACCAGGAACTCCGAAGGGGAGGGTCCTGAGGCTGGCGAGCTGGAGTGGGTCCGATCCGCGCGACTGGAGTGGGACCGCATCTGGCTCTGGCGTTGGAACCACCCCAAGGAGGAGCGGTATGTTACCCTGCTGACCAGCCCCGGCGCCCCCCCGGTGGTCCGCCTCGACCCCGCCGAGGGCCTTTCGCCCGAGCAACACCTGGTGTCTCTCCGTTACGGATACCGCTCCAAGTTTCCCGCAGACCTTTGGTGATGCGCAGTGCCGGAGGTGGTTGACGCGATCCGGACGCCTGTGCTGCTCGGCGGGGTCGCACCGCAGGTTCAGGCCCAAGCGGAAGATCCGAACCGCATCCATGTCGTGGACAAGCCACGAGTCGTCGCTTCCGTGGCCCATACGGCAGCATATCCGGACGCCGCCATGTCCGAACCCATGTATGCGAGGCTGCCGTCCGGAGCGCCAATCGACGCGTGCGTGGCGCGCTTCGGGCTGGGTTCGTTCCCGGAGTGCTTGCCGAAGAAGTTCTCCTCCTCGGCCGTTGGCAAGCTCGTATGAGAGTCCGTGGAGCCGATCATCCCAAACTGAAACGGGTTCACGCCCAGTTGCGCCTCCAGCTGCAAACCGAGCTTGAGTGCCGACCGGCCGTACTCGTACTGGAGCATATCCTCGGTCTTAGCCTCGCTCAGGTTCAGATTCCCGAGGTCCCAGGTTTCGTAGTCGGCGAACTCGTCGTCCGGCGAGAGCAGGGGGTGAGCCTCGCCATCTCCCTTGATCTGCGTCACCTCGTACACCGGTTCCCAGCGGTCGCGCGTCTCGGCGTAGGCTCGTGTGAGCGCGTTCCCGTGCAAGATCGGTGATTGCCGAGCGATTACGACCCGCGCGCCGGGAGCGCCCGCGCCTCGAGGGCCGCGTCGTCGATCTCGATCTCGTACCCCTCGCTGAGACCTTCATATAGGGCCTCGTTCGCCCGATCGCGACGCACCCGGTTGAAGTCGTTGACCAGGCGGTCCCTGACTTCCTCGTACTCGGGGACCCGGCTCTCCACCCGCTCCGTGATGTTCACCAGGTGGAGCCCGTAGCCGGATCCAATGGGTCCGTGCCAGCCCGGTTCGAGGTCCAGCAGATCATCGGCGAAGCCACTTCCGAAAGACCGCTGGATCTCGGACGGAGCCTGCAACCGATAGTCGTACGGAAGCATGAACCGATCGCCAAGTTCAGGGGCGCTCACGGGCGGTGGGTCGGCGGACTCGAGCTCCGACAGAACGCGCCGGGCGTCGGATTCCACCGCCGCACCCCGCTGGTCGACGTTGAAGTAGACGTGGCTGAAGCTGATCCTCGGCGGCACGAGGTAGTCGTCACGATTCTCGGCGAAGAACGCTTGCAGCTCCTGGTCCGTTGGGTCGACCAACAGCGCCAGGTCCTGTGACAGCAGTTCCATCTTCTGAACCATCCGGCGCCGGACGACCACGTCGTTCACATCGAGCCCCATGGCCTGCGCTTCCCGGTACAGCACTTCCTCCCTGACCCGAGCGTCGACCAGGGCCTGCAACTCTTCGGTCGTCGGCGGTCGCTGCCACTGCCGCTGCCACCCGTCGGCCAGTAGCTCGATGTCCGCCTCACCCATGACGATGCGGCGGGACTCATCTACGGCGAACAGATCGCTCGCGGCTGCCCAGGCCAGGAACAACACGACCCCCAGGGCAATGAACTGCACGAGCGGGTCCCGGATCCACCTCATCTCACTCGCTCCTGCTCGAGGACATCGATCGAACGGATCTTCCAGGTCCCATCGACCGGCTCGATGCCGACGCGGGCGTCATATCGATTCTGCCGAAAATGCCTGTGTCCGAAATGCGTCACCATCCCTCCCACCGTCCACTGGCCGCGAACGGAGAAGCCCTCCCCCTCCCCCTCTATCTCCCCTGCCGTCTGTACCTCGACCGTCTCCACCCGGGCCTGCGCCCCTCCCCGCTCCTCCATCTCCAGCGCCCGGCGCTGCTCCAGGTACACGTCGGTCAGGGTCTCCCCGGTGACGCTTACCGCGAGCCGGTCGTAGATGGCCTCTTCCTGCCGGTATTCCAGGGCCCGGTACACATTCGGAAGAAGGCCGGAGAGAATGCGCCGGGCCTGTCTCTCCGACGGCACGCGGCCTGCCGAGCCAGGCACGGCGAGGGCCCCCTGCACCATCGGGCCGACGGCGAGCGCCGCGGCGAGCACGACACGAGAGAGGGCGAGAGATGGTCCTCGCCTCCCGTCGCGAAGACCCCTGGCGAAAAGCAGGGCGGCGAGGACCAGGAGCGGCAGCGAGAGCCACGGAATTGGAACGCGCACCGGCTCGACCTCGACGGCGCTCACGCTCGGAATCGGGTCCTCCACGAGGGCGTTCTCCCACATCACCGCGCTCGCCCCGGTCAGCGAGGTGGAGGAGGTGTTCTCGGGATCGATGAACGTCACCGGCAGTTCCCCGACTGCCTCCGGAAACGGCTCCCAGGCCAACCGGACCTCCTCGGGCATGCCGGGCGTCGGATAGGCCACGACGACTCCCACCACGGCAGTCGCAGCTTCCTCCGGAACCGGAGTGCTGCGAGGAAGGGCGCCTGTCGGATCGACCGTCATGAAGTCGGCCCGGCGCAGCGATGGCTCGACCTCCAACCCATCCACGCTCACCTGTGTCCACCCCAGGACCATCCGAGCCAGGCTGTCCAGGACCGCCGGCTGTGCCTCGACATCGAGCGTGGATTCGGGCTCGAGCCCGAGAGCCGCCGAGAGACCGCCCACCCGCAGCATCACCTCGTGTCGCACCTCGAACGGTTCGATGGCCAGGAAGCTCTGTATCGGCGCGTCGGGTGACGAGGGAGCGAGACGCTGCGAGCCCGCGGGTCCTGCGGCCGTGGCGGACGACGTCGCCTGCACGGGGACCCCGCTGGCTCCGACGGCCGAGGCCGTGGAAGCCTGTCCGGCGAGAGCGACCGAGAGGGCGAAAGCCATGCCCCCGACGCCGGCCGCGTAGGCGAGGCCCGTCCGGGCCCGCGGGCCGACCAGAGCACGACCGGCCAATCCCAGGACGAGGCCCGCCAGGCCGACTCCGACCAGGTGTACCGCATCCATGCCCACGATAGCGACGATCTGAGAACCCGGTCCGACCCCTGCTCCGAGATCTTCGGCCAGCAACGCTGCAAGTCCGGATCCGTGGACGAGCCCCGCCGCGGCGGCCAGACCTGCCAGGCGCCGTCTCTCCCCCTCGCCGCGCAGCGACTCCCGCGCCAGGAGCGCCGCCCCGATCGCCAGGCCGATTTCGGCCGGGCCCACGGGGAGGCTGGTCCCGAGTCCGGTCGTGAGCGCCACCGCCGCAAGCTGGCCGCCCGTGAAGACAGTGACGAGTCGGACCGGCAGTGAGAACCCTCCGAGCAGGGCCAGGACCAGAACGAAGGCCACGTGGAGCCAGCTACCGATGGCGTGCGCCGCGCCGGCCCGCACGGCTCTCTGTGCCCCGAGCACAGGGTCCGGCCGCGCCGTGCCTTCCGGCAGGCGCCACGACGTCTCCCCCGGCGAGAGGACGTGGGCGAACCGGTCGCCCGATACCAGGTCCACACGGATGACGGTGGTGAGCGACAGATCCAGGAAGGGGTAGCGCATCCCCACCTCCTGGCCCGCCAGTCCGCCGTCGCAGCGCCAATCACGTGAGAACACCCAGGCGCCCGGCTGATCGACCACCGATCGATCTCCCACCGGCTGGCAGATCTCGGGAAGGACCGGCGCCGGGATGGCACGAGCGGGGAGCGCCTTCGGAACTCGCCATTGCACGGCGTAGAGCCCGGGCGACTTCTCGGTGACCTGCATGTGGGCGGGGGGACCGACATCCGCCAGGACCGCGATGGGCGCGAGCACCGCGATGCCGACCGCGACGCCGGCAACCAGGAGCCACGGCGCAAGGGGCCGGCCCGACCTTCCGGACCGGCCCTTCGGACCTGCGACGGAAAGGCTGAGCCTACGCTTCAGGAGCGCCCTCGCCCTCGGAGCCGGCACCGGCCTCCTCGGCCGTCGCCTTCTCCACTACGCTGCCGAACTTCTCGCGCAGCGAGCCGCCTAGCACGCCGAGGTGCTCGCGGATCTCGCCCATCTGTTCGCCCAGCTTGTGGCCGAGGTCCTCCATCGAGTCGCCCACCCCTGCCCTCATGAACGGATACTTGAAGTCGGTCGGCGGAACGAAGGTTTCCTTGACCGAGCGCGGGGACACCCAGCGCACGAGGTTCATGAACGAGCCGGCCTTGTCGTTGGTGCCGCTCGCACGGGCCCCGCCGAACGGCTGCTGACCGACCACCGCCCCCGTCGGCTTGTCGTTGATGTAGAAGTTGCCGGCCGCACAGCGCAGGGTGGCCATCGCTTCCCGCGTCGCGGCTCGATCGCGCGAGAACACCGCTCCCGTGAGGGCATAAGGCGAAGTGCTGTCCACCAGGTCCAGCGTCTTGGACCACTGGTCGTCCGGGTACACGTGCACCGTCAGCACGGGCCCGAAGATTTCCTCGCACATCGTCTTGAACTTCGGATCCGACGCGAGAACCACCGTCGGCTCGATGAAGTAGCCCTTTTCGTCCGAGTATCCGCCGCCGAACAAGATTTCCGCGTCCGGCGAGGACTTCGCGTGTTCGATATAACCGGTGATGTCCTTGAACGCCGACCGGTCGATCACGGCGCACACGAAGTTCTCGAAGTCCCTCGGGTCGCCCATCTTGACCTCGGCAAGCTGATTTCCGAGGGTCTCCTTCACCCGTGGCCACAGCGAGTCCGGAACATACGCTCGGGACGCGGCGCTGCATTTCTGGCCCTGGTACTCGAAGGCTCCACGGACCATGGCCGTCGCGACCGCGTCCGGATCCGACGAGGGGGGAGCGACGATGAAGTCCTTGCCGCCCGTCTCGCCCACGAGGCGGGGATACGAGCGATAGTTCTCCAGGTTCTCGGCCACCTTCTTCCAAAGGAGCTGGAAGATCTCGGTCGATCCGGTGAAGTGGATTCCCGCGAGGTGCTCGCTGGCCACCAGCTTGTCGGTGATCTGGCCCGAGTTGCCCGGCAGGAAGTTGATCACACCCGGCGGAAGGCCGGCTTCCTGCAGCAGACGCATCAGGTAGTACGAGCTGAACAGGGATGTCCGGGCCGGCTTCCAGATCGCGACGTTCCCCATCATCGCGGGCGCCGTCGGCAGGTTGCCGCCGATCGACGTGAAGTTGAACGGGGAAATGGCGTACACGAAGCCCTCGAGGGACCGGTAGTCCGTCATGTTCCAGATGCCAGGCGACGAAATCGGCTGGTTCGAGTACAATTGGCGCGCGTAGTCAACGTTGAAGCGCCAGAAGTCGATGATCTCGCAGGCGGCGTCGATCTCGGCCTGGTAGCAGGTCTTGCTCTGGCCGAGCATCGTTGAGCCGTTCAGGACCTGGCGCCAGTCGCCGGCCAGCAGGTCGGCGGCCTTCAGGAAGACCGCGGCCCTGTCCTGCCACGGCCAGTTCGACCACTCCTTCCACGCCTCCATGCACGAGTCGACCGCCATCTGGATGTGCTCGTCGGTGGCCTTGTGGTATCGGGCCAGCACGTGCGCGTGGTCGTGCGGCATTACGACATCGCCGGTGTCGCCGGTCGTGTAGTCCACCCCACCGATGATGATGGGAATCTCGATGACCTCGGACGCCATCCGGTCCAGCTTCTTCTTCAGGTCCGCCCGTTCGGGGGAACCGGGCTCGTATCCCCACACGGGCTCGTTGATCGGCGCAGGGGGCTGGAGGTCACCTTCGATCGTCATTCCGGGACGCATATCCAGGCTCATCGGTCATTCTCCATCAGTTCAAATGGAATCGGGCGGCCAGCGGGAACGCAAATGGCCTTCACAGGGTTCATCCTGACCGCAAGACGGTTATTATTCGTGCGATTACGGGTCGCCGCGCGGCCCCATATCCTACTGGCTTTCACGCCTCGAAGCTACCGCCCGAGGATGACGATATGACGACGACGAACGACACCCCGACGGAGGCCCCTGGAAGCCTCGAATTCTGGTGGGATGCCGGCCTCACCTGGGAGCGGTACCTGGCCGATGAGATTGTGGAGCACCGGGACCTGTGGGAAGGCGTATACCGGAAGAGCGAGACGCCGGAATGGGCCGTGCGGGAACTCGAACGGTTGGGGCGTCAGTGGAACCTCATCGCCATCACGGAGGACTGGTGTGGTGACGCCTCCAACCTGGTGCCAATCTTCGCCCGCCTCGCCGAGGCCTCGCCGCTGATTGACCTCCGCATCGTAATGCGGGATCAGTACCCCGACCTGATGGACCTGTATCTCACGAACGGAAGCCGCTCGATACCGATCGTCGTGATCGCGGACGAGACGTTCCGACCGGTCGGGCGCTGGGGTCCGAGACCGGCCGAGCTGCAGGAATTCGTGATCACCGAAAAGCGAGCCGGAGAGCGGACGGCACCGGAGATCTACAAGGACGCCAGGCGCTGGTACGCCAGAGACCACGGAGAAACGACACTGCGGGAATTCCTGGCGGTCATGGCGGAGGCCGGCTGACAGATCGATCAGAGAGATCAGAGAGGCTCACATGACGGATAGACAGGTCGTGCTCGCGGCCATCGTGGCGTTCATTCTCCTCGTTCCGGCCGCGCTGGGGGCCCAGAGCGTGGAGACGAGGATCGAGCGAGCCGCCGAACGCATCGAGCAGGCCCGGGCGGACGATCTCGAAATCATGGCTCCACGCCTGTTCGAACGTTCGGAAGACCGACTGACCGACGCGAGGAAAGAGTACGATGAGAGCGGTCGAGTCGACGACATCGACCGGCTCATCGACGAGGCCCTCGCGGCGCTCGACGAAGCCGAGGACCTGGCCCCGGCCGGGCGAACCATTCTCGGCGATGCCCTGGCCGCCCGGGCTGACGCCCTCGAGGCGGGAGCCCCGAACTACGCGGAAGAGGACTGGGAACGGGCCGAAGATTCGGCCCGCGATGCCGGCCGGCGGATCGAGAGAGAAGACGAGGCCGGAGCCAGGCAGAGAGCGGAGAGGGCGGAGAGCGAGTACCGCGATGCCGAGTTGAACGCGATCCGGGCCGGCGTGCTGGGACGGACGCGGACGGAGCGGGCCGCGGCCCTGGAGGTCAAAGCCGACAGGCTGTCCCCGGTCCTGTTCGGCGGGGCGGATTCGCTGGTCAGCGCGGCCGAGGCGGTGCTCTCGGGGGACCGATACCAGGCCTCGAGCGCCGGCGCCCTGGCGGAGGAGGCGGCGGAAGCCTATCGGCACGCGGCGCGCCTGGCGGGCCTGGCCGACAGCATCTCCCGAAAACGACTCTCGGTGGAGACCGTCGCACTTCGCGGGGAGGGGCAGATCCGTCGGATCACCGAAGCACTGCAATTCGAGGCGAGGTTCACCGAGGGCGCGGCGCCGGCCGTCGGCGATGCCCTGGTCGCGATCGAGAGCCTGTACGGAGAGCGGGACGCCCTGCGCGGTGACGTAACGCGAAGAGCCGCCGAGATCGACCGGCTGGATCGAAGCGTCGACTCCCTGGATGCGCGGCTGGCGGAGCTGGAAGTCCGCGAGGCCGCGGTCAGCGCCGAACTTCGGGGCAGGCAGCGCCGTGAGCAGCAGTTCCGCGAGGTCGAGGCGATCTTCACGCCGGCGGAGGGCGAGGTTCTTCGATCGGAGGACCGGCTGATTCTCAGGCTCTTCGGCCTGACCTTCGCATCGGGAATGGCCGAGATACGCCCCGACAATTTCGGCCTGATGACCAAGGTGCAGCGAGTGATCCGCGAGTTCCCCGAAGCCCGGGTCGTGGTGGAGGGCCATACGGACTCGCAGGGTAACGAGTCCCTGAACCAGAGTCTGAGCCGCCGCCGCGCCATAGCGATTCGTGAGTACCTGCTGTCGAACATCGCGATGAGCGCCGATCGGATCACGGCGGTCGGGTACGGCGAGTTGCGGCCCGTGGCGCCGAATAACACGGAGGCCGGCCGGACCCGGAACCGCCGCATCGAGATTACGCTCACGTTCGGCGGGACCTGAGCTTCCGAGCTGGACGTTACTTCCCGGATGGAGAGCAGAAACGCCCAACGGTGGTTGTGTACCTGGAGGCAACACGATGAGCGCGAACCGCACGTATTTGCTCCTTCTCGTCCTCGTCCTTGTGGCGTCCGCCTGCTCCGCGCCCGACGCGAGAGAAGAGGCGCCTCGACCCTTGTCCGGGATTCGACTCCAGCCGCAGGAAAGCGGAACTGACGTCCTGCTTCAGGCCGTCAGCGCCGTGGACGAGAACGTGGTGTGGGTCAGCGGCCACGGCGGCACGTGGGCTCGCACCCTCGACGGGGGTGCGACGTGGACGGCGCATGTGATGCCCGACGCGGACACCCTCCAGTTTCGCGACGTATTCGCTCTCGATTCCGAGCGGGCCTGGCTCCTGAGCGCCGGATCGGGAGAGTTGTCCCGCATCTACCGCACGCAGGACGGCGGAGACACCTGGGAGCTTCAGTTCCTCAATCCGGAGCCGGACGGCTTCTACGATTGCCTCGAATTCCGGGATGCTGCGCACGGAATAGTGTACGGCGACGCCGTGGACGGCGAGTTGCGCATCCTCCGCACCCGGGACGGGGGAGAGACGTGGGAGTACACGCGCTCCCTCGATATCCCACCGGCGCTAGCGGGAGAAGGTGGGTTCGCGGCCAGCGGAACGTGTGTCGCCCTGGGTCCCGCCGGGCGAGCCTGGATCGGCACGGGAGCGGCTGACACGGCGCGCGTTCTCGCAACGCTCGACGACGGGCGAACCTGGACCGCGGTCCCGGCACCGCTCCCGGCGGGCGAGGCTGCCGGCATCTTCACGCTTGCCTTCCGCGATTCCCTGCACGGGGTGATCCTCGGCGGAGACTTGTCCCGGCCCGAGGAGCACACCGACAACGTGGCCCTCACATCGGACGGCGGTGCAAGCTGGCGCCTGGCTGGCAGGCCCGTTCTGGCCGGGGCCGTGTACGGCGCCGCCTATGTGCCCGGCTCTCCGACACCGACCCTGGTAGCCGTCGGTCCGAACGGTGCGGACTGGTCGGTCGACGAGGGGCTGACGTGGACGTCCGCTGATACGGTCAGCTACTGGGGGCTCGACATCGCCTCTCCGGCGGCCGGTTGGCTCGTCGGACCGGACGGAAGGATCGTGCGCATTTCCTTCGAATAGGCTGTTTTCCAGCCGCTCGATCGGAATCGATCGAAACCGTCGAGGGTCCAATCTCGTAAGGAGAGCCAACGATCGGACGGCTCGCGTTGTCCAAACGTTTAGAAGGTGACGAAGGGCCGTCGCCACGCCCGCGGGGGACCGAAGCGGAGGGGTGGAATGATGATCGGGCGAGTCGAAATATCAGAGATCCTGGGAATGGCCGGCACCTGTGCGGCCCTGCTGTTCGCCGGATTCAGCGTGGAGACCCTGGAAGGGACGGTCCCGGCCTGGGCCGCAACCGTGGAGGTTCGCGCCCCGGACGTGCCGGCTGCCGTGGAGATGCCGGACGAGATTCGGCTCGAGCTACCGCACCTGGAGCGCCCGGTGCACCCGGCGCCGCCGCCGATAGCCCTCGAACCGCTGTTGGACCTGGAGGTGCGTTCGTCCGCGTGCGGCTGCCGTCAGGTCATCTCGTGACCCTGTCGATCCCCGCATCCAGGGACGTCTAGGCGCGCCGGCTCCCGCTGGGTTCGCCCGCGGCCGGCGCGTCCGTCAGCCTCCCGTACATGTCGGGTCTGCGATCCGCCAGGTAATCGTACTCGTACTCCCCGTCCACCTCGACTACCCGGGTCGCATCGGCCCCCTCCATATCGAACTCGACGTGCAGGAAGCCCGGACCATCCTCGATCTCGGCCAGCATCTCGCCGCTGGGGTCGGCCGCCATGCTGCCCCCGTGGAACGCGACGCCCTCCTCGACGCCGACTCGATTCACGGCCAGGTAATTGATGTGGTTCTCGTAGGCTCGGATCCGTACCTGCTCCCGCTTCAGTCTCAGGTTGGGCCAGTTCGTGGAAAGCACGATGAGTTGGGCGCCCG
>Ga0209456_10001714_pt1 | contig 10570 bp, 9 predicted proteins | sample COG_11_FD_184755 | JGI IMG/M metagenome (GOLD analysis project Ga0209456, IMG submission 184755) | Pelagic marine sediment microbial communities from the LTER site Helgoland, North Sea, for post-phytoplankton bloom and carbon turnover... | ecosystem: Environmental > Aquatic > Marine > Neritic...
GGCTGCCGTCATCATCATGCACAACATCATGGCTGCAAAAGCATATGAAACCAATACGTTTGCTGAAACAGCCGTACGCAATACCGGCAACGCTGTCCGACTGGAGGGCACGGCCCATGTCAACATGGGGCAAGCTGTAAAATTTATGAACAACTATTTCAACAATAACGTTGATCTGCCTGAAGTGCCGGATGGAAAGATGCTCAAGGATGATTCATCCAGCATGTTTGATCAGGGCTTTGGCAAATTAAAGAACATTAAGTTCAATGATTATCGAAAGTCATTTAAAGGTTGTGAGCTTGCTAATGTGAAGATCTTTCTCGAGCAGGCAGAGTCTCTCAAGAAATTCAGCAATGAGTCTCCGATGTCAAAAGAGCAGATGAAGAATCAGGACTTCATGCTCAATGTGGCCGAGATCTTTGGTGTCATCGCCTATGGGCAGCTGGTTTTCGAGAAGGCCGAGATCGAAAACATCGATGAGATGGTTGTTGACCAAATGTTTAGTTATTTGGTCAGAGACATCAACAGCTTCGTCATACGCCAGGTCAACGAATATGCAGGCCATTTCGCTGATGGCCAAAAGGAAAATCTTCTTCACATTATCAAAGAGCCTCATATTGATTTTGAACGGGAAGAGAGCCTTCTTGTCGACTATGTTTTCTCATTAGATGGCGCCTATGGAAGCACCTATGGTGAAAAGATAAACGAATAGCTTGATACATGCTCAGGCCGGTCAGGTTGGACCCCGGGGAAAGACCTGGAACAAGCAATGGTATTTGCGGGTCGCCGTTGTGCCTATTGACGCACGATTTTTTTTCGCTGCAGAAGAAGCGCTTGGGCGAACCCGATAAATGAGGAGCTTTTAAATGGACGAGAACAGACACATTAATGTCACTATTCGCAGAGACGTTATGAAGATCGGCATCAACCGTCCTGAAAAGAAAAATGCGTTGACCCAGGAGATGTATGACGCCATGCGGCTTGCCTTATTGGAGGCAGAAGAAAATTCGGACATAAAAGTCGTCTTGATTAACGGAACGGATGACGCTTTTTCGGCGGGGAACGATTTAAAAGGCTTTGATAATCGCGACCCCGAAAAACCCTCACCCGCTGCTCGGTTCCTGACGGTGCTTCATGCTTTCAAGAAGCCGGTTGTCGCCGCCGTATCCGGTATCGCCGTGGGGATCGGTTCAACCCTGCTGCTTCACTGTGATTTGGTCTATGCCGCACCCGATACCCGTTTTCGCATGCCTTTCACCGATCTCGGGGTGATTCCGGAAGCCGGTTCGACACTGTTGCTGCCGGCAAATGCGGGGCATCGATTGGCCGCAGAGGTTTTGATGCTGGGTGATTTTTTCGACACCCGGAAAGCGATCGAGATGGGTCTGGTCAATGCGGCCGTGCCGACGGAAGATCTGATTGATTATGCCATCGAAAAAGCCGAGCAGCTGGCGGAAAAGCCAACACAGGCGCTTTCGTTGACAAAGCAATTGATGAAGCGATCCGCTCACCAGCCGGTAGCTGAACATATGGCTTTGGAGTTTAAACACTTTGGTGAATTACTGCTATCACCGGAGTCGATTGCTATCAGAGCAAAAATGAAAAATCGCGGCAAGGAAACAAAAAAATGATGACTAGGATAGACAAACCGCTGCCGCCGTTCAACAAACACCTGGGCTTTGAGATTGAGGCCTGGCAGGAAGGTCATGTGGTCATCAGGGCCGATGTCGGCCCGGAACATTGCAACCATTCCGGCATCGCACACGGTGGTTTCATTGCGACATTGTTGGATGCGGCCACAGCCTTGCCGGGCACCTATTGCGATAGCGAAAACACTGTGCGCAGGGCACTCACTTTATCATTGAGCATCAGTTTTATGAGGCAGGCGCAAACGTCACGGTTGAAAGCTGTCGGCCGGCTGACGGCATCCGGTCGCAAAATATATTATGGGGCGGCTGACGTGTTTGACGGGAATAAGAACCTGATCGCATCGGGGCAGGGCGTATTTCGCTATCGAACGGGCAGTGATACGGTGCAAGGGCAACCGGCGTCAACCGATCATTCATCGGTTGGACACCCACTCTCGAAAAATGGCAAATAACCTTACCAATAAAATATCATTGCATCTGAACTGGTGAAAGGAGGGCGTTTTTAGGATGCGGAAATCGGATCTAAATTCTCAATCAGAATTTCTGGAAACAACGTTTATCTCGATACCGGATTTAATCGAAAGCGAGACCAAACGCTATGGTCATCGCACGGCGTTAATTGTCGACAGTGTCAGCTTGACATTTGATGCATTGAAAAGGTTCGTGGATAAAACTGCCGCAGCATTACAATGTGGCGGATTGGGGCACGGGGATTGCATCGCCATATGCGCTCAATCTTCAATTGAATATGTCGTCACATTTTTAGCCGGTTTACGTGCCGGAATCGTTGTTGCCCCCCTACCCACCTCGGCATCACCGGAAGCACTGAAATCAATGATCGTTGATTCGTCCGCCCAAATCATATTTTATGATCGAACTTGCATGGATCTTGTTCAATCAGCGACGTTGGAAATTAAGATCCACAAGGTACTTTTTGAGGAAAAGGAAAGTATTCTGAAGGAAGGTCACCGATATTATCGCCATTGGCCGGCAGAGCCAGCCCGGCCGTTTGATAAGGTTAATATTGAACCGGATTGGCCGTTTAACATTATATACTCATCCGGCACCACAGGAACACCCAAAGGCATCGTTCAAAGTCATGCCATGCGATGGAATTATGTTAGGCGCGCTAAAGCATATGGTTACCACAACACCCCCACAACATTGCTATCGACCCCTTTATATTCCAACACAACGCTGGTCTCATTCTTCCCGACATTGGCGTATGGCGGCACCGCGATATTGATGCCCAAATTCGATGCAGGAAAATATCTTGAACTGGCTCAGGAGTATAAGGTCACCCACACCATGCTGGTACCGGTTCAATATCAGCGAATTATGGCTTGTGAAAATTTTTCCCGATTTGATCTGTCCAGATTTCAAACCAAGCAATGTACCAGTTCACCGTTTAAACCTGAACTAAAACAGAAGGTTCTTGAGAAATGGCCGGGTGGCTTGTTTGAAGCCTACGGAATGACTGAAGGGGGAGCCACCTTTATTCTGGCAGCCCATGAGCACCCGCACAAACTTCATACCGTGGGCCTGCCTGCGGAGGGGTGCGAGGTACGATTCATTAACGACCAGGGTGAAGAAGTTTTGCCAGGTGAAGCCGGTGAAATTGTCGGTCATTCCCCTGGCATGATGGATAAATACCTCAACCAGCCGGAAAAAACAGCGGAAGTTGAATATTATGACGATTCCGGCAAACGCTTTATTCGTTCCGGAGATATCGGGCGCCTGGATGAAGATGGCTTCTTAATCCTTTTGGACCGCAAAAAAGACATGATCATCTCTGGTGGGTTTAACATCTACCCGAGCGATCTTGAGACGGTGCTGATCAAACATCCTCAAGTCAAAGAAGTTGCCGTGGTGGGCGTTCCTTCGGAAAAGTGGGGCGAGACACCGGTTGCGTTTGTGGTGCCGGTGAAGGTAGCGACAATAACCCCACAAAATATAGTGGATTGGACCAACCTCAGATTAGGAAAAATGCAGCGCCTGGCGGATGCCGTCATAATCGACAAACTGCCTCGCAGTGTGATCGGTAAGGTACTTAAAATCGAGCTTCGGGCCACCTATCTGGAATACGGCCACGCATCTAAAAACGATCAGATGGTCTGATTGTTGTTTCATAAATATATGACGCAAACCATCAATTATCAATTTAAGCCTAACAGTGGGAGATATCCAAGGAAGTTTTTTAAGCGCGGGACTCACACTGATGAATTTGGGTGGTACCCACCCATTACAATGGAAAGCCCATAAGAGATCTTTGGGGTTAAGGAGGAAGGTAAAGCGATGGCCATTATCACAATTTCCAGACAGGTAGGAAGCCTTGGTGATGAGATAGCTAAGGCGGTTGCCGATAAGCTCGACTACGAGTATATTGAAAAATCGAAAATAAGTAAGATTCTTTCGGACCTGGGATTTTCAGCACTTAAGGTTGAAAAATACGATGAAAAAAAACCCTCAATCTGGCAATCCCTTTCCATCCAGAAAAAAAAGTTTTCCCATCTGATTCGGGCCGCCGTCTATGAACTTGCAGCCAAAGAAAATGTCGTGATTGTCGGTCGGGGCGGGCAAGCCATTTTAAAAGATTTTCAGGGGACCTTGCACGTCAGAGTCATTGCGTCGAATGCTGCAAGAATAAGCCGACTCAGGGAGCAGATGGGACACGATGAGAAAAATGCGGAACGGATAATTCAACAAAGCGATCATGACTCATCCGGATATATCAAGGCTTACTTTGATGCCAACTGGGACGATGGAGATCTTTATGATCTGGTTATCAATACCCGGACAATGTCATTGGACACGGGTGTGGAAATGATCACATGTGCTATTGGTGCTAATGAATTCAAGAAAAGCCCTCAAGTGTTCGAAAAATTAAGTGACCTTGCGTTGACACAGAAAGTCAAATCAGTCCTGCTGGAAGTTTCCGGGTTGACGTCGGTGATTCTGGGAGTTGAAAGAGGGGTAGCCAATTTGTCAGGCTTTGCCAAATCCGAAACAGCCATAAAGGAATGTGAATCGGCCGTATCGAAGGTCAAAGGTATCATAAAGGTAAACAGCCAAATACATGTAGTCAAAGATGATTCAATATTGTAGCTGTGCGTATTGAATCGAGCCAAAATGGTCGAACACCATGCACAAGGAGGAGGTATGCGCGATCTATTGTTTGAACCCATAAATATCAACCGGCTGGTAATCAAAAACAGGTTCAACATGCCGGCCATGCACTTAAACATGTGCCGTGATTATGAAGTCACTGAGCAGCTCGTCGATTTTTATATCGAAAGGGCGCGAGGTGGTGTGGGGATGATCACCGTCGGATACGCCACAGTGGACGAACTTTCCGGCGGCAGGCTTCACCTGGGGGCGCACAAGGATGAATTTATCCCCGGTTTACGCGAGCTGGCCGCTGCGATCAGTAAAAACAACGCCCAGAGTTTTGTTCAGATCAACCACCCCGGCCGGTATATGCGCTCAAGTCAAATCGGTGGGCGGAAGCCGATTGCGCCTTCAGCCGTTGCGTCTCGCCTGACACGGGAGACCCCCCGGGCAATTTCAGTTGAAGAGATCGCACAGATCACGGATCGGTTTGCGCAGGCTGCCAGGCGGGTTAAAACAGCCGGATTTGACGGGGTGGAGGTGCTGGCCGGCACGGGGTATCTGATCAGCGAGTTTCTCTCACCGCTGACCAACCAGCGAACCGACGATTACGGCGGTTCCCTGCAAAACCGTATGCGATTCGGTCTTGAAGTACTCTCCGCAGTCCGAAAAGCGGTGGGCGATGACTATCCCGTTGTGTTCCGCATGAACGGCAACGATTTTATGCCCGGCGGCAATAACCGGCTGGAACTCAAGGCGTTTGCCAAGGCCCTGGCAACCGCAAGTGTTGATGCCATCAATGTCAACGTGGGTTGGCATGAGGCCCGTGTTCCCCAGATTACCACCGCCGTTCCCCGGGGCGCATTTGCGTATCTCGCAGGAGGTATAAAGGCGTCGGTGGATATCCCGGTCATGTATGGCCATCGCGTTCACAATGCGGCCACTGCCCGGAGGCTGATTGCCGAGGGTATGTGCGACATGGTGTCCATGGGGAGGCCGCTGATTGCGGATCCCCGGTTGCCGGAAAAGGCGCAGGCCGGTCGTGACGGCACCATCGTTCATTGCGTGGCGTGCGCCCAGGGGTGCTTTGACCATCTTTTCAAGAAAATGCCGGTGGAATGTCTGTGCAATCCCAAAGCCGGCCATGAAAAAGAGTGTCATCTAACGGAAACCGGCGATCCCAAACGCGTCATGGTGGTGGGAGGCGGTGCGGCCGGAATGAGTGCGGCCCTTTCGGTAGCCGAGTGCGGCCACGCCGTGACCCTGTATGAAAAGGGGGACAGACTCGGCGGACAGCTTCATCTGGCCGGATCTCCGCCGGGCCGTGAGGAGTTCAGAGAGCTGGCCGACGATCTGGCAGGGCAGATGACCGTCGCCGGTATACCTGTGAACTGTCGTCGGCATGTGGACGAGGCTTTCATAGAAGCGGAGGCACCGGACGCCGTCATCCTGGCCACCGGCGCCACCCCGCTGTCGCCCCCAATTCCCGGAGCCGATCTGCCCCATGTGGTTCAGGCCTGGGATGTCCTGTCTGGCAAGGTTCTCACGGGTAAACGGGTGGTGATCATCGGCGGTGGAGCGGTGGGCGTGGAGACCGCCCTTTATCTGGCGGAAAAGGGAACCCTGTCCGGTGACGCTTTGAAATTTCTTCTCGTCAACCAGGCCGAGGACCCAAAAACCTTGTTCGAACTGGCCACCAGAGGAACGAAAGAGGTCCTCGTCATCGAAATGATCGATGCCATCGGCAAGGATATCGGGCAGACAACGCGCTGGACCATGATGCAGGACATGGCAAGAATGGGCGTCGCACTGCAAAAAAACACCAAAGCCCTGGAGATCACCACCGATGGCGTGAGAGCGGAACGAAACGGCGAAGAGGCCGAGATTGCCTGCGACACCGTCGTGCTCGCCGCGGGCTCCATACCCCATAACCCCCTTCAGGCCGTTCTTGAAAAAAAGGGGATTTCCTGCCGGGTCGTGGGGGATGCCAACCAAATCGGCCTGGCATTTGATGCGGTTCACCAGGGATTTGCCGCAGGAAAGTGGGTGGGGCAATTCTAACTTCACCCCAACGATGGAAAAGGCGGAGAGCTCCAGAGTCAATGCACAAAGGGTGAAGCCCCGTCATGCGGGGAAGGCGTCGTACGTTACTGCGATCCCTTTTCAATCCGATCTGGTTTGGTATTATAATGAGGTGTACAAGTAACTGTGTATTTCATTCTAAGGTGTTATTTCGCTTGACGGAAATTAATTTTGTTTTATTGTATTGCTATCCTGACAAGATTTGATTATATACCGTCAGCACAGAAAGAACGATGGATGGAGAGGGGGAAAGTATAGATGGTCGGAAAAACCGAAACAACTGATATGGATATTCAAAAAGGATCGGAAAAATTGTCTGAAACAAAACCGAGTAAAGACCGGCAGTTTGTGACCGCCCTTGCACGGGGACTTGATGTGTTGCGGTGTTTCAGGGTGGAGAATCCCATGCTGGGCAACCAGGAAATTGCCCAGAAAACGGGCCTGCCCAAACCCACCATTTCCCGTCTGACATATACCCTGACTGAACTTGGGTATCTGAACTACTCGAAAGCCTTTAGAAAATATCAGCTTGGAACGGCTGTCCTGTCACTTGGTTATGGCCTTCTCACCAACAATGAAATCGTGAAAATCGCAAGACCGTTCCTCCAGGAACAGGCTGATTATTGCCAGGCCGCTAGCGGCCTCGCGGCCCAGGATCGCCTGAACATGATTTATCTGGAAAACATTTATCCCAACACCACTGCCGTTGTTCTGCGCAACCGGCCGGGTGACCGTATTCCCATGGCAGTCACAGCCACAGGGCGGGCCTTTTTATGCGCCCTTTCCGAAGAGAAGCGAAATTACCTGATGGATCAGATTCGTCTAAGAGATGAAGTAAAATGGCCGGCTTTAAAATCGGGCATTGAACAGAGTTTGAAAGACTATCAGGATGTGGGTTACTGTAGGAGTTTTGGTGAATGGAAAAAAGAGGTTAATGCCATTGCCGTCCCCATAAAAAGTCCGATAAGCGGATCAAACATCATGGTCATCAATTGCGGTGCGGCAGCGTTTCAGATGCGGCGGCACGCTGTTGAAGACGATTTTGGACCCCGCCTGGTCCAAATAGCCCAGCTAATAGAATCACAATTGCTCCGGCTTTGATTACTTTTATTACTTAAATAGCGGTATCATGTAACCGAAAACGCCCCTAACGCTGTCATGCTCCCGGGGATTGGACAGATCAGAGATCTTTTCAAAGTTATCCCGGATTTCTTCAACCTCGATGGGACGTTTGGCATCACCAATGCACACGCCGTCCCCGGATACGATTCTGCCGTAATTATAACCTTTCATCACTTTAATTGCTGGCTGAGTAACGCAGAATGCCCCTTTAAGATGAACGCTGATAATCAGGTCCCACTCTTCTTCCGTCATTTTCATGAAAGATTTATCCCTTAAAATCCCGGCATTATTGATCAGAATATCGACTTTTCCATAGGCATCCGTGGCGGTTTTTACAATATTTTTACCACCGGCCATGGTGGCAACTGAATCATAATTAGCGACGACCTGTCCCCCATCTCATCCCCATCTTAAGTTATGTTTAGGATAAATTATAGGATGACAAAGAATATTGGATGTTCAACAGTCTGGGAGACTATAAGTTTAAATGCAATTCATTATTTGCTAAAGGGAACAACAAGGACCGGTATGATAGATCTTTTAAGGACACTTCCCACCAGGTTATCTCCCATGGTTTTTGCAATAAGCCCTTTTTTTTCTAATCCCATGACAATAAAATCACATTTCTCATCTTGAGCTATTAATGTGATCTCATCGGCAATTGATAGGCCTTGTGCCACGAGGATTTTTTTGATGGGTTGATTTTCCGGAAATTCTTTTGCGTTAGAATCCTGATCTCCCAGAAATCCGGCAATAGCCCGTCGAATCCTTAAGGCATCTACATTCTTTCCTATTAGAATATTGTGAGCAGTTTCCTTTTGCTTTTCCTTTAAATCTTTATACAGTTTTTCTCCAAAGACCATCTTTACACGAGCCTGGGAGTCCGAGCTTTCTCTCATCACGTGAAGAACAATAATATCGGCGCTATGGTGGGTAAAAAGAGTTACAGCATGCTCAAAAACCTGTTTCATATTAATTGAAAGATCAGAAGCAAAAAGAATTGTTTTAGTTTTTTGGGTCATATCACTTTCCTTGATTGGTAAATCCTTTTTCAGGCATTCCCATAAAAGCCCGGCATTGGATTTTTAAAAATATTATTTGTTACTCCCCCGGCCTTTTTTTATGCAGGGGATTTTTTTATAGTGCAGCTTTATTAATCCCAGCTGTCGATCTTCATTGTTCCTTTTTCTGCAAGGTTCTTTTGCATATTGAAAACTTTGAAAAGCATGTGGGGCTCGTGACCGGCTCCTTTTGCCAGACACTCTTTGGCAGCCCTGTCACAATAATCCTTTAAAATAGGCTGGTAGTCCGGATGGGCACACTTGTTGATAATCACCTTTGCACGGTCTTTCGGGCAAAGCCCCCTGACATCTGCAACGCCTTGTTCAGTGACAAAAATATCCATGTCGTGCTCGGTCTGGTCCACATGGGTGACAAGGGGCAAAACACAGCTTATTCCGGTGGGATCGGTTTTTGTCGGCCGGGTTGAAGGGCTGTGCATCATTGAAAGATAAGCATTTCTTAAAAATTCCCCTGAGCCACCGATACCGCCAACAATATTTGATCCTCCCAATAAACTTGAATTTGCCTTTGCATAGATATCAAATTCAATGGGCGTATTCATGGCGATCACCTGAAACCGGCGGATCATTTCCGCGTGGTTGCTTATATGGGTTGGGCGCAGAACAAGTTTGTCAGTGTATTTTTCAAAGTTTTTATAAAATCGTTCTCTCCCGATGTCGGAAAGCGTAAAAGAGGTTCCCGAGACAAAATCCAGTTTGCCGGCATCCATCAAATCCAGGGTGGTGTCCTGCATCACTTCCGTCCATATTCTCAAATGCTCGAACGGTCCTGTGGCAAGTCCGCCGAAAACTGCGTTGGCAATGGCTCCTACTCCGGATTGCAGCGGAAGCAGATTCGCCGGTAGACGCCCGTTTTTGACCTCAAATTTAAAGAAATCAAGGATGTGTGAGGCAATAATTTTTTCATTTTCTCCCGAAGGCGGCTGTGGTTTTCCTGATCCCAGCTCCTTTGATTCCACAATGGCAATAATTTTTTCAGTATCACAGGGAACAAAGGTGCTTCCAATCCGGTCATCAATCTGTGAGATCGGAATCGGTGTCTTATATGGGAGACTATCTGTCACATAAATATCATGGAGTCCTTCAAACGAGGGGATCGCCGTATTGATTTCAATAATGATTTTCTCAGCCATTAAAATGTACTCAAAACTCATGCCCACGTCCGAAGTCAGGACGATGCCCCCGTCTTCCGTGATTCCGGACGCTTCAATCACCGCCAGGTCGATTTTTCCGTTTTTATTTAACGGGTGGAAACCGTTCCTGAAATCCTGGGCAAATTTTGAAAGGTGTGTATCCGTCATCCAGGTTTCCCCGGAATTAATCCGTTCCCGGCTCATGTTTGAGGCAAGCCAGGGGGCCCGGCCATTGAGCATTTGAAGACCGGCCCAGCGATCTTCTATATCCCGGCCCATGGAGGCGCCGGTATAAACAGTAAACCGCATTTTTCCCTGCAATCGGTTTTTTTCCACGTGTTCGGCCAGGGCTGCTGGTATAATTTTAGGATTTGCCGTTGAAAACCCGGAAAGT
>Ga0209456_10001715_pt1 | contig 10569 bp, 10 predicted proteins | sample COG_11_FD_184755 | JGI IMG/M metagenome (GOLD analysis project Ga0209456, IMG submission 184755) | Pelagic marine sediment microbial communities from the LTER site Helgoland, North Sea, for post-phytoplankton bloom and carbon turnover... | ecosystem: Environmental > Aquatic > Marine > Neritic...
TTCCGGCAAGGCGGACGTGGTCGTTACGGATGGGTTCACGGGCAATGTTGCGCTGAAGACGATGGAAGGCACGGTCGGTCTGTGCGCGCACTATCTGCGCCGCGCGTTTACGAGAAGCTGGTTTGCAAAACTGCAGGCCGTGCTTGCATCGCGGGTGCTGAATAGCCTGGCCGTGGAGATGGACTCGAGGCACTACAACGGTGCGACTCTGGCAGGGCTTAATGGTATTGTAATAAAGAGTCACGGCAGTGCTGATTCCTACTCATTCCAGCATGCGATCGATACTGCCATCGTCGAAGTTCGCAATCAGTTGCCTCAGCAGATCGGCAGCTTGCTGCAGAAGGAAGCCGCATGACGTATTCGCGCATCGTCGGAACAGGCCGTTACTTGCCCGAACGGGTAATGACCAATTTCGATCTCGAGAAGATCGTCGATACCACCGACGAGTGGATACGTACGCGAACCGGCGTCGAGCGCCGGCATGTCGTCGCCGAAGACCAGACGACTTCCGATATGTGCGTCGAGGCGGCCAAGGTCGCTATCGAGAGTGCGGGCGTCGACGTTTCGGAAATTGATCTCGTGATCGTTGGCACCACGTCGCCCGACCTGATCTTCCCGAATGTCGCAACATTGATCCAGCATCGACTCGGCATACCGGCATGTCCCGCCTTCAGCCTCGAAGCCGCGTGCACCGGTTTCATTTACGCGCTCACGACGGCCGACAAGTTCATTCGTGCGGGCGACGCCAAGTGCGCACTCGTGATCGGCGCGGAATGCATTACCAAGCTCATGGACTGGAGCGACCGCAATACCTGCGTACTGTTCGGTGACGGTGCGGGTGCGGTCATCGTCAAACCATCCGAAGAACCGGGCCTGATCTCCTGCCACCTCGGTGCGGACGGTCAATACAAGGACCTGCTCTACTATCCCGTCGGCCCGTCGAAAGATCTCGCCAAGGCCGGGACCGACGAAGCAGCCATCATGATGACCGGGAACGAAGTCTTCAAGGTCGCGGTCAAGACGCTGGGAGGCATCGCCGCAGAGACGCTCGAGAAAGCAGGCGTCGCGCAAAGCGAACTTGATTGGCTTATCCCGCACCAGGCCAATATCCGCATCATCCAGGCGACCGCGAAACGGCTCGGCCTGCCCATGGAGAAAGTCATACTCACGGTACAGGATCATGGCAATACGTCTGCCGCATCCGTGCCGATGGCGCTCGACGTCGGCATTCGCGACGGCCGAATCGAGGAAGGTCAGCTGATACTCATGGAAGCCTTCGGCGGCGGCTTCACCTGGGGCTCGGTGTTGATGCGGCTCTAGCTGTTCCCACAATTACCACAATTTGCTTTTCGCCTGGCTCGCAGAGCGACGTCGCATGCGCTGGTGCAGCTGCTGGCGGCGGCGATCAATACGATCACGTCGAATCACGGGATCGACATCCTTGCCGTTCTCGCTGTCGAAGTCGTCGCGAAAGTCACAGAAATCGTCGTAAGCCTCGCGGACATGATGTAATTCGCGCGCAACGAGTTCGAGAATAATGACGTCGTCGAGATAGCCGATGACCGGTATGTCGTCGGGAAGGATGTCCTCGGGGTCAGCGAAGTAGCAGAACGTCGCGAGCAGTCTTTCCCTGTCCACCTCCGGTAGTTTCCACTCGCCGTCCGCCAGCATTCGAATCAGCGATTCGAGTTCGGGAATTCGCTTGCCGACGAAATCAGGCAGTGGATCGCTCTGGCGAATCTCGTCGAGTACGTCGCTGATCGCTTCGATGATTTCCGTCTCTTCGGCATCCCGAACGGCATCGCGTGATTGCCGCAGCGCCTTGCGAAAGAAACGCAGGTCGCGATCCGTCAGTTCGAACGTGATTCTCATGCCCATCAGGACAGGCTACCGGCAAGTCCCTACCGTGGTCAACGCAGGATGGTTTACCATAGGGCCTCGGGCAACCCGGTCTGAGACAATGAAACCGAAACTCATAATTGGCAACAAGAACTATTCATCCTGGTCGCTGCGTGCGTGGCTCTTGCTCAAGGAGTCGGGTATAGAGTTCGATGAGCACCGCATCGTCCTCGACACGGAAACGTCGGCGCAGGACATCGCGTCATTTTCGGAGGCCGGACGAGTACCTGTACTGCAACTCGGTGACCTGACCGTCTGGGACTCGCTTGCCATCGCCGAGACCGTCGCCGAGCGCTGGCCCGAGAAGCAGCTGTGGCCCGCGGACCCTGACGAACGTGCGCATGCTCGTTCGATATCGGCCGAGATGCACTCGGGTTTTCCTTTTCTTCGCGAGCACATGCCGATGAACTGCCGCGCGATGGGCAGACGCGTGCACCTGCTCGATGAACTCGGTGAGGACATCGACCGGGTCATCGACATCTGGGCCGAGTGCCATCGCCACTACGGCGACCGGGGCGGCTGGCTGTTCGGCGATTTCTCGATCGCAGACGCCATGTTCGCACCCGTCGTGCTGCGGCTCAGGACTTATGGCATCAACCTGCCCGAGTCCGCCGGGTTCTACCCGCATCGGCTGCTCGAAAGCGAAGCCATGCAGGACTGGCTCGCGGCCGCCGAATGCGAAGTCGAAGTCATTGATGCAGAAGAGAAAGGCCAGTGACGAATCGTTTCGGCGCACTTGCCGTCCTGCTCCTGGCTGCGTCATCGCTGCGCGCCGAAGTCTACGAGTTGCCCCCCGAGGGTTTTGACGTCATCGGCGCTCTTTCGAGCGTAACCGCGCGTTACGAAGACACGCTCGTCGATATCGCCAGGCGTCATGGCCTCGGCTACCAGGACATCGTGCGTGCCAACCCGGGCGTCAATGTCTGGGTGCCAGGGGAGGGCGCCGAGGTAGTCCTGCCGACGCGCTTCGTTTTGCCGCCCGGGCCGCGCAAGGGGCTCGTGCTGAATCTCGCCGAGTACCGCATGTACTATTTTCCGGAGCCTGTCGAAGGCAAACCGGCCTACGTCTATACCTACCCGATGAGTATCGGGCGCATGGACTGGGAAACACCGCTCGGGAGTACGACGATTACGGCGATGGCAAAGGACCCGGCCTGGTATCCGCCACAGTCCGTGCGCGACGAACATGCCGCGGATGGCGACGACCTGCCGCGCGTGGTGCCGCCCGGTCCAGAGAACCCGTTGGGTTCAAGGGCACTGCGCTTAGGGCTACCCGGCTACCTGATCCACGGCACCAACAGGCCCGCCGGCGTGGGGATGCGCGTCTCGCACGGCTGCGTGCGTATGTTTCCCGAAGACATCGAGTTCCTGTTCCGGCACGTTCGTGTCGATACGCCCGTGCGCATCATTAATGCGCCCGTAAAGATCGGTTGGGATGGCGAGGTACTCGTCGCGGAGATTCATCCCTTGCTCGAATCACCGCAGCCGCTCGTCGAGGAGTCGTTGCAGCAGGTCGAGGTACTCGATGCCGATACCGAGGTGCCGGAAGTCGTAACGCCGAGCAAGGACCCGCTCACGCAGGTGACCGAACAGTTCGTCACGGTGACGGCAGAGCGCCCCGGGCGGCTGGACTGGGAGCGGATAGAAATTCTCGTCGATCGCTCCAACGGCATTCCGGAGCCTGTCGGACAGAGCATAAAAAACGCCGCGGCAAGCGCGGCGTCTCAATAAATGATGTCGTAGTCTAACGCTACTAATCTAAATCTTATTTGGACATCGATTTCTGGAACATGCGTTCCATGCTTTCGCGATTGGCGTCGCAGCAGGCTTGCGATTCCGTGGCAGCAGACAGTGCCCGGTCGGCAGTGCTCTGTGCAGCGGAAGCGGTCTGAGCAGCACGATCGGAAGCGGCGCGGGCAGCTTCAGCAGCAGATGCTGCAGCAGATGCATCAGCAGCAGCACGATCGGCGGTTGCTCTGACGTCGTCTAACTGTGAAGTGGTGGCGCAACCGGCGGCCAGTGTGGCGAAGAGCACGAGTGCGCTTGCTCTGAGTGCGGTCTTTTTCATGTTGGAAGGTTCCTTTGTTGGGAAAAACTGCAGGCGCATTATTTAACAAACGGTGGCTTGCTGCAACGAAAATGCCTGTTTTTATTGTCCTTTGTCGGCCATGAGAGACAGATCGGCCAGCGCGGGCGAGACTCTTGCCGCGGCAGCGGGAGCGCATGCTGTGAATGTTGGCCTTTGATGCCTGTGATATCGGCCCGGAATGGCTTGCACTCACCAGAGTACTGTATATAATCCCATGTACTGTGAATCTATACAGGAACTGCTCAAATGCGCGAACTAACCCCCAGGCAAAAGCAAATTCTCGAGATGATTCAAGAGTTTATCACCGAGACCGGCATGCCGCCGACACGTGCCGAGATTGCCGCCGAGCTCGGTTTCAAGTCTGCCAATGCCGCCGAGGAGCATCTCAGGGCGTTGCAGCGCAAGGGCGTGCTCGAGTTATTGCCGGGCGCCTCGCGTGGTATCCAGCTCAAGGACTCCCTGCGTGACCAGATGGGCCTGCCGCTGGTGGGCCGCGTTGCCGCGGGTAGCCCGATTCTTGCGCAGGAGCACATCGAGACGCATTACAAGATCGATCCGCAGCTTTTTAATCCGAAACCGCATTACCTGTTGCGTGTTCACGGCATGAGCATGAAGGACGCCGGCATTCTCGATGGCGACCTTGTTGCCGTGCATCGCACCCCGGAAGTGCGCAGCCGGCAGATTATCGTTGCGCGCCTCGATGATGAAGTGACGGTCAAGCGCTACCAGCAGAAGGGCTCGCTCGTGTCCCTGTTACCGGAGAATGACGAGTTTGAACCCATCGAAGTCGACCTCAGGGAGCAGGCACTCGTTATCGAAGGCGTTGTTGTCGGCGTCATTCGCGACGGACTGCCGTTGCATTGAGTCTTGTCATCGTCGCTCGACAAGCTGCTGCGGAATCCGCGCGTCTGGAAGGGACGCAGTCTACTGCAGCAGAAAGCAGGTCTTTCGAGCGGTTATCCGGAACTGGACCGGCATCTGCCAGGCGGAGGCTGGCCCCCTGAGGCGCTCACGGAGATCCTGACCGAACAATACGGCATCGGCGAATTACGCTTGCTGATGCCTGCGCTGGCGCGCCTCAGTGCAGAGGAGGCACAGCCGGATTACAGTGAACCGGGCTGGATCGCCTGGGTAGCGCCGCCTTTCCAGCCGTATCCGCCCGCGTTGCAACAATGTGGCATCGACCTGTCGCGGATGCTGATCGTACGGCCCAGGGACGCCAGCGAAATACTCTGGTCGGCCGAACAGGCACTGTCATCGGGCACCTGCGCAGCGGTCATGTTCTGGCCCGAGACACTCGATGACCAGGCCAGCCGGCGTTTGCAGCTGGCGGCCGAGAAGGGCCATAGCTGGGCGATAGCCTTTCGCCCCATGGCGGCACGGCAACAACCGTCGGCCGCTGCATTGCGCCTTGAACTGCATGCCGATGGGCAGGGAACGCGCGTTCATATCCTGAAGAGTCGTGGCGGTCGCCCGACTGTTATCAATAATCTGCTCTGAACATGTCGCGGGCATGGAAATCACCCGTCACGGCACGGGAAGCTGACCCCTCCGCGTCACAGCAGGCATTACCGTTTCTCGAACCCGCTCCGCTCGTAAAGCCCCTGGCGCCGACGCGGGTACCCCGGTTGTGGCTTTGTATCTGGCTACCGGGTTTGCCGCTCGAGGCTTGTCGCCGTTCCGGCGGGGCAACCGCTATTGTCGAGGAGCAGCAGGGCATTCACCGGGTATTGCTCGCCGATGCAAAAGCACGGGCCGCCGGCATCATGGCCGGCCAGTCCGCCAATGCCGCGTTGGCGCTGCTACCCACGCTGGAACTCGAGGAACGCAGCCGCCCACGGGAGCAACAGGCACTCGAGGCGCTGGCTGGCTGGCTCGAGCGCTTTTCGTCTTTCGTCTGTATCGCGGGTCATGACATGCTGTTGCTGGAACTCGCCGGCAGCGTGCGTTTGTTCGGTGGCCTGCGCGAACTGCGCGAAAAGATATCGAAAGGCCTGCGACAGCAGGGTTTTGCAGCATTGATGGCGATTGCACCGACGCCGCTGGGCGCAACCTGGCTGGCGAGAGCGGGCCGCCGCGTGTGTATTCGTGACGAACAAAACCTGGGAAAGGCCTTGCGCGACCTGCCGTTGGCGAGTCTCGACTGGCCGCAGGGTCTGCGTGAGTCCCTGGGCGGCATGGGCGTCACGACCGTTGGCGATTGCCTGCGCCTGCCGCGCGAGGGCTTTGTGCGGCGTTTTGGCGCGGAGCACATGCTCATGCTCGATCGTGCACTCGGTTACCTGCCGGACCCAAGGCACTCCTGGCGTGCGCCCGAGCGGTTTTGCGCCGATTACGAGATGACCGAGGAACAATCCGATCGCGAACTGCTGCTGAACATCTGTGGGGAACTGCTGTGTTCGCATGAGAAGTTTTTGCAGGCACGACAGCTGGGCACACAGCGCCTGTGCTTCAGCTTTTTTCATCTCAAGGGGCCGGCAACCGAACTGCGCCTGGGCTGTGCGCGTGCGGATCGTTCCGCGGAGCGCTGGCTGGCGCTGTTGCGTATCCGTTTCGAACAACTGGTGCTGTCCGAGCCGGTCATAGCGGTCCGCTTACGCAGTGGCGTGACACAGGCACTGCAGGCCGAATCAGTGCGTTTGCAGTTTCACGACGCCGGCGGCGGGCAGAGGCGACGCTATTCGGTGGCACAGCTTGCAGAGCGCCTGGTCGCACGTATAGGCGATCAGGCGGTGCACTCGACGAGCATGGTGGCGGAGCACCGGCCACATTACGCCTGGCGTGCTCAAAGCCTGCTGAGCGACTGGACAAGCACGACATTGTCCGAAGTCGGGCGTCATTTGCGGCGCCCCCTGTGGATGCTGCCCGAGCCGGCCCTGCTGCCGGCTGACAGCGGCTATCCTTTGCACCAGGGTTGTCGCCTGCGTTTGCTCGAAGGCCCTGAGCGACTCGAGACCGGCTGGTGGGACGAGGACGGTATCTCTCGTGACTATTACATGGCCATAAACCCGGCCGGTATGCGCCTGTGGATTTTTCGTAACCGCCAACGATGCCCTGCCTGGTATTTGCATGGCTACTTCGGATAGTTACCGATACGCGGAATTACACGCAATCAGTAACTTTACGTTCCTGCGTGGCGCATCCCACCCTGAAGAACTGGTCGAGGCAGCCGCAAAGCTCGGCTATGAAGCGCTTGCCATTACCGATGAATGCACGATGTCGGGCGTAGTTCGCGCACACTCGGCCGCCAGGCAGTTCGGGCTCAAGAAACTCATCATCGGTTCGGAGCTCCGCCTGCGCAGCGGCCGCAAGCTCGTTGTGCTTGCCCGGAATCGTGAGGGCTATGCGGCGCTTTGCCGCCTGATTTCCGCGGCACGACGCGCCGCCGGGAAAGGGAGCTACGAGCTGACGCGCATGGCATTCGAAGAGGGCCTGCCGGGCTGTCTTGTGCTATGGGTGCCGGACCAGGACTTCACGCTCGATGTCGAGGACCACTGGATACGCGAGACCTTTCGCGATCGCCTCTGGATCGCGGTCGAGTTACTCGCCGATGGCCGCCAGCAGGAACAGCTCGCCAGGCTTCGCCAGGAAGGGCGTCGTCTCAAGTTGCCGCTGGTTGCGTGCGGTGATGTCCATATGCATCGCCGGTCGCGCCGCATTCTGCAGGACGCGGTCACCGCTATACGCCACGGCACCATGGTGGATAGCGCAGGCTTCGCACTGTATCCGAACGGGGAACGTCACCTGCGGCCACGCGAAGTGCTGCAACGCATCTATCCCGCGGAGATGCTCGAGGAAACGCTGCACATCGCCGCTGCCATCGATTTCTCGATGGACGAATTGCGTTACGAGTATCCCGATGAACTGGTCCCGGACGGTGACACACCGGCGAGTTATCTCCGCAAGCTGACCGAGGAGGGCATGCAACGACGCTGGCCCGGCGGTGTGCCACGAAAGGTTACCCAACTCGTCGAGCATGAACTCGAACTGATTGCCGAGCTCGAATACGAGCCTTACTTCCTGACGGTTTACGACATCGTCGCGTTCGCGCGTTCGCAACAGATCCTGTGCCAGGGCCGTGGTTCGGCGGCGAACTCGGCAGTCTGTTTTTGCCTGGGAATAACGGAAGTGGACCCGGGGCGTATGGCCATGCTCGTCGAGCGTTTCATCTCGAAGGAACGCAACGAACCGCCCGACATCGACGTCGACTTCGAGCATGAGCGTCGAGAGGAGGTCATCCAGTACATCTACAACAAGTACAGTCGTGAGCGGGCGGCCCTGGCGGCTACTGTTATCACCTATCGTCCGCGCAGTGCCCTGCGCGATATCGGCAAAGTCCTGGGCTTGGGCGATCTCCAGGTCAGCCGCCTGTCGCGTTCGATGCAATGGTGGGACGGTAACAAGGTCGATGACAGCCGCGTCCTGGAAGCCGGGCTCGATCCCGACAGCCCGGTCATGAAGCGACTGTTGTATCTCGTCAGGGAACTCATCGGCTTTCCTCGCCACCTGTCACAGCACGTCGGTGGCTTCGTGATTTCCAACGCGCCACTGCATGAACTCGTGCCCGTCGAGAATGCCGCGATGCCGGACCGGACCGTCATCCAGTGGGAGAAGAACGACCTGGAAGACCTTGGCCTGCTCAAGGTCGACGTGCTCGGTCTCGGCATGCTCACGGCGATTCGTCGCAGCTTCGACCTGATCCGCGGCTTCAGCGGCCGGCAGCTGACGTTGGCGAACGTGCCTGCCGAGGACCCGCGCGTGTATGACATGATCTGCGACGGGGATACGATGGGTGTGTTCCAGATCGAATCGCGGGCACAGATGGCCATGCTGCCGAGGCTCAAGCCACGCTGTTACTACGACCTGGTCATCGAGGTAGCAATTATTCGTCCAGGCCCGATCCAGGGCGACATGGTGCACCCCTACCTCCGGCGCCGGAATGGCGAGGAGGCCGTCGACTATCCCAGCGACGATGTCAAAGGCGTGTTGCAGCGCACGCTGGGTGTGCCGATTTTCCAGGAACAGGTCATGCAGCTCGCGGTCGTTGCGGCTGGTTTTACACCGGGAGAAGCAGACCAGCTGCGGCGTGCGATGGCGGCCTGGAAGCGTCGTGGCGGTCTCGGGCCGTTCGAGGACAAGCTGATTTCGGGTATGCGTGAGCGTGGTTATGACGAAGAGTTTGCGCGGCAGATATTTCGCCAGATCGAGGGTTTCGGCGAGTACGGGTTTCCCGAGTCGCATTCAGCGAGTTTCGCGTTGCTCGTGTACGTGTCGTGCTGGCTTAAATGCCATGAGCCCGCCGCATTTACCTGTGCGCTGCTGAACAGCCAGCCGATGGGATTCTATTCGGGGTCGCAGCTGGTGCAGGACGTGCAAAGGCATGGCGTGACCGTGCGACCCGCCGATGTCAACCACAGTGACTGGGATTGCTCGCTCGAAGCGGATGAGCAGGGTGCGCCGGCACTGCGCCTGGGTCTCAGGATGATCAAGGGACTGCCCGAGGTCGCCGGGCAGCAGATCGTGACCAAACGCGAGGCAGGGGTCTACGACCAGGTGCAGGCTTTGCTGGAGCGGGTCGGGCTCGACAAGCGAGAGCTGGGCGTGCTGGCCTCGTCGGGCGCGCTGCGGTCCCTGCACAGCGATCGTCATCGTGCCCGCTGGGCTGTTTCGGGTGTCGAGAAACCCATGCCTTTGTTTCCATCCATGCATCGCTACGAGGCAACGCCGCTCCTTCGGAAGCCGACGGAAGGACAGACGATCGTTGCGGACTACCAGGCGACAGGCCTGACGCTCGAACGGCACCCTATGTGCCTGTTGAGGCGGCATCTCGACCGTTACCGCTATATGTCGGCCGAGCGATTGCCGGGTATGACGACGGGCAGGAAAATCAATGTGGCAGGGCTCGTGATTACCAAGCAGCGGCCGGGCACGGCCAGTGGCGTCACATTCGTCACGCTCGAGGACGAAACGGGGCAGATCAACCTGGTCGTCTGGAAGCACGTGGCCGAAGAGTATCGGGCGGCCCTGCTCAATGCGCGCCTGCTAGGTGTTATGGGCGAGTTACAGATAGAAGGGAAAGTGATTCACGTGATCGCGCGACAATTACTCGACCACACGGACATGCTTGGCGGACTCTCCATCCGCTCGCGTGATTTTCGCTAGCGATTTATCAGACGTCTTCGTCGAGATTGAAATTGTAGGTGCTGTCCATCTCGGCGTCGTGCTGCTCCTGCATCTTTTCGAGTTTGCGGCGCAGCTCGGCCTTTTGATGAGCTTCCTCAGCATCATCTTCTTCGATCTTCGCGACCAGTTCCTCGACATTCAACTCAACGGACAGGTCACCAACGTTGTCGTCTTCGACCTCGGCAAGCACGTCGGCCTCGGCAACCTCTACCTCGGCAAGGGGCTCTTCGGCCATGTCTTTATGGTCGTCTTTTTCACCGTTCATCGCATTAACCTCCTGCAACAAGCAGGTCAAAATCGTACTAACGAATCAGGTTATTAATTTCAAAGATTGGAAGCAAAATTGCAAGGACTATCGTCAAAACTATGGCACCCATTATGACAATCAGGAGCGGCTG
>Ga0209456_10001716_pt1 | contig 10567 bp, 9 predicted proteins | sample COG_11_FD_184755 | JGI IMG/M metagenome (GOLD analysis project Ga0209456, IMG submission 184755) | Pelagic marine sediment microbial communities from the LTER site Helgoland, North Sea, for post-phytoplankton bloom and carbon turnover... | ecosystem: Environmental > Aquatic > Marine > Neritic...
CTCGGTGACATGGGAACCGCCGGTGGCTTCGCGGGGCCGGGCTTCATCGAGACGCGGCCGCGTGCATACGAATGGCTTGCCGTCCCCGCCGCCAACCGATACGGGCTCGACCCAAATCTCTTGCTCGCGGTCATGCGCGTCGAAAGCGCCTACCAGAAGCACATCGTCTCGTACGCTGGTGCCGTTGGCCTCATGCAGATCATGCCGCGAACGGGTCAGCTGATCGCCCACGCGCTGGGCCATGAAGACTTCACGCCGGCCGACCTCCTAGACCCGCGCCTCAATCTCGAGTTCGCCGCATGGTACCTGACCTCGTTGATTCGACGGTTCGACGGGCGTCTGCCGCTGGCCATCGCCGCCTACAATGGAGGGCCTCACAACGTCCGTCGCTGGATCCAGGACGGCGCTGAGGAGACACCGCTCGATGTATACCTGGAGCGAATTCCCTTCACGCAGACCCACCGCTACGTCCGCAAGGTCCTGGTGCACTACGAGGCGTACCGACAACAGCGCGAGCTCCCCATGCCACAACTGTCGATTCGGCTACCCGAACAGCGCGTCGATCCGCTAGCGTTCTGAGGGGAGATTGTCATGTCGGAAGCAGTTGATGCTGTCGTGATCGGCGCAGGCGTGGTTGGCCTCGCCTGTGCGCACGAGCTCTCTCAAAGATTCGACTCCGTCGTCGTCCTCGAACGAGAAGCGGGACCCGGACGAGAGATGTCGAGCCGCAACAGCGGCGTGGTGCACGCCGGGATCTACTATCCGCAGGACTCGCTCAAGACGCGGCTTTGCATTGACGGAAATCGCCGCCTCTACCAATGGTGCGAAGCGCACGAGGTGCCGTACAAGCACACTGGGAAGCTAATCGTCGCGACGAGCGCGGAGGATGAGGAACGTCTTCACGCGATTGCTCGCCACGCCAAAGAAGTGGGTGCCGGCGAGCTTCGGCTCATGACTGGAAGCGAAGCACGCGAGCAAGAGCCCGAGCTCCGATGCGAGCTCGCGCTTCATTCTCCGACCTCGGGAGTCGTCGATGTTCACGAGCTGATCGCGAGCCTCGTGCACCAGATCATCGCAAGCGACGGAATGATCGTCTACCACACCGGAGTCGACGAGGTCCGGAGGTGCGACGATGGCTGGCTCGTTCGGACCACCGATACCACGGGCAGCCAGATGGAGCTGCTCGCGCGGCGGGTGGTGAACGCAGCCGGCCTTTCGGCGCTCGACGTGGCAGCGAAGTCAGGGCTGCCGGAGGCAGAGCGGCCCTGGCGCCTGTATCCGTGCAAGGGCTCCTACTTCGCGCTGGGATCCGGCGCGCCCAAGACACGCAATAGCTTGATTTATCCGTTGCCCTCGGGTGGCGGGCTCGGCGTTCACATCACAGCAGACATTGCGGGGGCGCGGCGCGCAGGCCCGGACGCCGAGTTCGTCGACACGATTGACTACTCGGTCGACGAGTCCCGGCTCGAGCGCTTCGCCGAAGCGGTGGCGCGGTACCTCCCCGCGATCCGACCGGAACACTTGACGCCGGACTATAGTGGCATTCGGCCAAAGCTCGTCGGTCCGGAAGGTGGATTTGCTGACTTCGTGATCGCGACGCCGGCGTCACAGCCGAGATTCGTGCACCTGATTGGTATCGAATCTCCAGGGCTTACGGCGGCCCTTGCCATCGGCGCGCACGTGTCCGAGAGAATCGCTTAGGGGTTGCACTCCCGGCCGTGGGTAGGCATAACCCCGGCCTCAAAAGGAGTGACATGAGCCACCGAGTCTTGATCATCGGCAGCGGACCTGCAGCTCACACCGCGGCAATTTACGCCGCGCGTGCCGAGCTAAAACCCGTGCTCTTCGAAGGCTTCATGGCGGGTGGCGTCGCCGCCGGCGGCCAGCTGACCACGACCACGGACGTCGAAAACTTCCCCGGCTTCCCCGAAGGCATCATGGGCCCGGAGCTCACCGACCGCTTCCGCGCGCAGTCGGAGCGTTTCGGCACGACGATCCACACGGAGACGGTGAACGAGATCGACTTGTCGAGCCGCCCTTTCCGTTTCAAGGCGGACGCTCAGGAGGGAAGCGCCGACTCGGTCATCATCGCGACCGGCGCAACGGCAAAGCGGCTCGACATCCCTGGTGCCAATGACGGAGAGCTCTGGCAAAAAGGCATCTCGGCGTGCGCGGTCTGTGACGGCGCGCTCCCGGCATTTCGCAATCAGCCGCTCGCGGTGATTGGCGGCGGCGACTCCGCGGTCGAGGAGGCCTCGTTCCTCACCAAGTACGGCTCGACGGTGTACATCGTTCACCGTCGCGACGAGCTCCGTGCCTCGAAAATCATGCAGAAGCGCGCCATGGAGAATCCGAAAATCGAAATGCTCTGGTCACACGTGGTCACGCAGGCCAAGGGCGCTGACTTCCTGGAAGCGGTTCGCGTGAAAGACTTGAAGACCGATGAGGAGCGAGACATCCCCGTGGCGGGCCTGTTCTTCGCGATCGGCCACACACCGAACACCGCCTTCTTGAACGGCCAAATCGACACCGACGAGCAGGGCTACATCGTGACCAAGCCCGATTCGACGGAAACCAACATCCCGGGAGTGTTCGCGGCAGGCGACGTGCAGGACAAGAAGTGGAGGCAAGCGATCACCGCCGCCGGCACCGGCTGCATGGCCGCCCTAGAAACAGAGCACTTCCTCGCCGCCCACTAGGCGATAGTCGGGTCAGGAGCTAAGCCCAGAGCCCTCGCCAGCCCCATTCCCGTTCTTGCGCTCGCGCTTCTGGTGCTTGCGGAGGACGGCTTGGGCTCGGCGCTCCTTGGTCTTCTCCGAAGGGATCCGCCCCGGATGCGCCTCTTGCTCGCCATGGTGCTCATCGAAGGCGCCAGGCTGCGTACCGAGCTCGAAGAACGCGACCTCGCGCTTGGCGCGCTCACCTAAGCGCAATGGCACGATCGCAGCCCCTACCCCGGCGCCCACGTAGACGGCGCCGTTCGGATCCTGCGCATCGCGAGAACCGTAGAGCCCATGAATGTACTTGTGGCCCCCGAGCTTTCCGACCGAGAGCTCGTGCAGCCTCGCAACCGTGACCTGGCCGGCGTGCGTGTGACCGGAAAACACGAGCGGGACCCCAGCCTCCCAAAGCGCGTCGGCTTCTTCCGCGATGTGGGAAAGCCCGATGACCGGCAGGTCCGGGCGCAAACCCTTGAGCGCCGCTTGGCGGTCGGCGTGACCGGTGTACGCGTCGTCGAGACCGACGACTTGCAAGGCTTGATGCCCGATTGTGATCGTGGTGTTTGCGTTGTCGAGCACCTCGGCTCCGCCCCGCCGAAGCGCCTCCCGCACGGGCTCAGCGCCCGCCCAGTGGTCGTGGTTGCCGAGGACGGCAAACACTGGCGCATCGATCTGGCTGATCACGTCGGTCAGGTCGTCGAGATACACCTGGCTGTGGCAAACGAAGTCGCCACTGATAACCACGATGTCCGGCTTGCCGGCGTTGGTCATCGAGACCGCGTCGTATTGAACCTCCATCGGCGTGACTCGACCGACATGCAGGTCTGTCAAATGCGCGACCCGTACCCCTTCGAGATGCTCGAGGAAGCACTCTGGACCCGCAAATCGACGGATGCGAAACCGGCGCGAGGTGTCGTGCCAAGGGTCACGCTCGCGCAGCAGCTTCTTTCGAAACTTCCGAAGCCCTTCGATGGTCGCCGATCGGCTCATGTTCAAACCAATGTAGTCATTCTGCTCAATGCCCGCACGAATCCGACGGCGGGCGTTTTCGCGTCAATCTCGAAACGGGCACGTCTGGGCCCTGAGAACGGCGCTGTTTCTTCTTGCCGCGAAACCGCCAGATGACGTAGGCGCCGGCGAACACGACGATCAACCCTGCCATGATTTGCTGCCACGGCATACCCAAATCCTATCCGTAACCCAGGAGCTGGCCACCCTGATAAACCGCAAGGGAAGCCAAGTAGGCAAGCACTGTCATGTACGAGAAGAGAAACACCGGCCATTTCCAGGAGCCCGACTCCTTTTTCACTACCGCGATTGTGCTCATGCACTGACAAGCCAGCAAGAAGAAGACCATCAACGAAATGCCACTGAGCGGGGTCATGACCGGGCTGCCATCGGCGTGTCGGGCGTCGCGGAGGGCTTGGCGAAGAGGCTTGTTCTCCTCATCGGCCTCCCCGATGCCAAAGACCACGCCGAGCGTCGAGATGAACACCTCACGCGCGGCAAATGCGCCGATGATCCCGACGCCGATCTGCCAGTCGAAACCGATCGGCCGGAGCGCCGGCTCGATCGCGTGACCGAACCTGCCACCGAGACTGTTGGCGAGCTGCGCACCGGCCTCTTGCGCATCGAGTGATTGAATCGCGTGGGCCTTTTCCATCTCCGATGAGGCCGTCTGCTCGACCCGCGCGCGCTCGGCAGCGTAGTGCTCGGTGAGCGCCTCGGATTTGGGAAATGAAAGCAGCGCCCAAAGAAGGATGGTCATCGCCAAAATGATCGTGCCCGCGTCAACGAGGAAGATGCGTAGGCGACGCCAGGCATTGATCCAGAGGATCTGCGCCGAAGGCCAACGGTATGGAGGCATCTCGAGCACAAACGTAGGCGCCGGGCCGGGAAGCACAGTGCGTCGAATCACCGCTGCGGCCGCAAGCGTGACCAGCACCGACAACGTGTACATCGAGAAGAGCGCGACGGCCCCTGCGCTGAACCATCCAAGCGACTGACCGGCGAAGACCGTGCCGACGACCAGGATGTAGACCGGCAAACGGGCACTGCAGGACATCAGCGGAAGCGCCAGCATCGTCACCAAGCGATCGCGGCGGCGCTCGATCGTGCGCGTTGCCATCACCGCGGGAACCGCACAGGCGAAACCGGACAAGAGCGGCACGAAGGCCTTTCCATGCAGCCCCACCGCTTTCATCACCCGGTCGATCACGAATGCAACGCGCGCCAGGTATCCCGAGTCCTCGAGAAATCCGATGAAGAGGAACAGCATCAAGATCTGAGGGGCAAAGACGACGACGTTTCCGACACCGGCGATGATCCCCTCGACGATCAAGTCCTGGAGGACGCCCGCGGGCAGAATTGCAGCGGTTTGCGCCTGCATGAAGCCTGTGGCGCGTTCGATGGCGCCGATCAAAGGCTCGGCGCCCGCAAACAGCGCTTCAAAGATCGCAAACATCACAACGGCAAAGATGACGAGCCCTGCGATCGGATGCGTCAGCACGCGGTCGATGCGCTCGCTCCACGACGGCCGCGGGTCCTGCATGAAACAGGCCTCGCCCACAGCCTCGTCGAGCCATGCGTAGCGGGAGGAGATGATCTCGAGGTCGATGTTGCGACCTCGCGCGGCAGCAGCTTCATGGATGCTTTGTACGGCGTGCCGCACCGCATCGGGAACGCCACGCAGGCTATCTTCGCCCAAGGAAAGCAGGCACCAGAGCGCGAACACGCGATGCTGATTCGCCGCGGTCTCGGGACGCCATTGCGCGACGACCGGGGCAAGGTTTGCCACATTCGCTTCGAGGTCAGCAGGGTATGCCACGCGTAGCTTGGGGGTCTCGTGGACGCTCTCGAGCTGTTCACCGAGCGCCGCAAGCAGTGCATCCAGGCCGCGCCGCTTGGTAGCCACCACGGGAATGACCGGGGTGCCAAAGAGCTCCGACAAGCGATCGGTGTCGATGTGAAGCCCCATGCGCTCCGCGGAGTCCATCATGTTGAGCGCAACGACCACGGGAACCCCCGATTCGACCAGCTGCAACGCGAGATAGAGGCCCCGCTCCAGGGTGGTCGAGTCCACGACGCAAATCACCCCACGCGTGTCGCTTTCGGTCAGCGCGTTCACCGCCAGCTGCTCTTCCGGCGAGCTCGCGGTCAAGCTGTACATGCCGGGCAGGTCGACCAACTCGAAATCCTGCGCGCCGAGGCGCATGCGTGCACTGGTCCGGTCGACGGTAACCCCCGGGTAGTTGCCAACATGGGCGCTGCCGCCAGAGAGCGCGTTGAAGAGGGTGCTCTTTCCGCAGTTGGGGTTGCCCGCGACCAACACCTGCGGGGAAACCTTGTGGGTCACGCCGTTCCCTCGGGGTTCACGGCGATTTTGGCGGCCTCGGCCCGGCGCACCGACAATGAATAGTTGCGAACCCGAACCTCGATCGGGTCTCCGAGGGGCGCCACGCGCACGACCCGAATCCGCGTCCCAGGAAGCAGGCCCATCTCCATCAACCGGCGCGATAGACGGCGCCCGCAGTCAATCGACACGATTTCGGCGTGCTGCCCGAGGGGCAAATCGACGAGGGAAGGCTTCATCCACTACTGATAATGAATTTCCTTTTCGCGGGCAACCGCTTGGAATTTGGCCTGAAGTCCGTATACAACCGGCCTACTCGTGCCGCAGAAGGAGAATCATGGCCACCACCGCGCTCAAAGGAACCCCGGTTCAAACCAATCGCGACCTGCCTGCCACCGGCAGCGCCGCTCCTGACTTCCTGCTCGTCGCAAGCGACCTCAGTGAAAAGACGCTTGCCGACTTCAAAGGGAAGAAGAAAGTGATCACGATCAACCCGAGCTATGACACGCCGGTCTGCCAGACCGTATCGCGCACCTTCAACCAGCGTGCAACAAGTCTCGACAACGTGGTGGTGCTGCTGGTCAGCTCCGACCTTCCGTTCGCGCAGAAACGTTTTTGCGTGGCCGAGGGATTGGAAGGCGTGGTTCCGCTTTCGACGTTCCGCGGGAGCTTCCTTCGAGACTACGGGGTCGAAATGATCGACGGCGCGATGAAGGGGCTTGCGGCTCGCGCGATCGTGGTCGTCGACCAGAACGACAAGGTCGTGCACACCGAGATGGTTGCGGACATCGTCCAAGAACCGGACTACGAAGCCGCCATTGCCGCCGCAAGCTAGGACAGCAGGCGCTGGGCTTCGGCGACGACGTGCTCGGCGGTGATGCCGTACTTCTCGTAGAGGACGTCGTAAGGCGCCGAAGCGCCGAACCGATCGATGGTGACGAACGCAGCGTCGTTGCCGACCCAGCGGTCCCAGCCCTGGCGAATCCCCGCCTCGACGACGACCTTGACGGCGCTACCCCGTGGAAGGACTTCCTGTTGGTACGCTTCGTCTTGCTGTTCGAACAGCTCCCAGGACGGCATGCTGACCACGCGCACCGCGGCGCCCTCTTGTTCGAGCACCTCGGCTGCGGTCAGGGCAATCTGCACCTCGCTCCCGGTGGCGACCAGGATCACATCCGGGCCTCCGCCTCCTGCCTCCCGCAGGGTGTACGCGCCACGCTTGGATTTTTCGGCGCTCGCAAGGGCCCTCCGATCGAAAATCGGCACGTTTTGTCGCGTGAGCGCGAGCGCCGCAGGGCCGTCCCACTCGAGCGCAGCCTTCCAGCACTCGCGGACCTCGTTTGCATCCGCAGGCCTGAGCACCGCAAGGTTCGGAATCGCGCGCAGGGCGGCGAGTTGCTCCACGGGCTGATGTGTCGGGCCGTCTTCGCCGAGGCCGATGCTGTCGTGGGTGTAGATGTAGCGGGTGTGAAGCTGCATCAGCGCTGCGAGCCGTAGCGAGGGCCGCATGTAGTCGCTGAAAACGAGGAACGTCGCCCCGTAGGGAATCACGCCGCCGTGTAGAGCCATGCCGTTCATCGCCGCTCCCATCCCGTGCTCGCGAATGCCCCAATCCACGTTGCGCGGAATTCCTTCGGCCCCCGGCAGGAAGCTGGCAAGGCCTTTCATCTGACTGTTGTTCGAGCCTGCAAGGTCCGCCGAGCCTCCAACGAGCCCGCCGATCTTGGCAGCCAGCGCATTGAGCACGGCACCGCTCGCTTTGCGGGTCGGCGTCCCCTTCGGGTCGGCGTCGAAGATCGGGAGGTCGGCATCCCAGCCGGCAGGCAGCTCGCCTGCCAAGGCAGCGTCGAGCTCCTTTGCGGCTTCCGGGAACTCCGCGCGATAGCTTGCGAGACGTGCCTGCCATGCATCGTAGTCTTTAGCGCCACGCTCTCGAATCGACTCCGCCGCAGCGGCGAGCTCGTCCGGCACGAAGAACGGCTCGGTCGGCCACTCCATCAACTGCTTTGTGGCAATGACCTCGCCCTCGCCGAGCGGCGCCCCGTGTGCGCCCGAAGTGTCGCGCTTGTTTGGTGAGGGATCGCCGATGATGGTGCGCACCCGGATGAAGCTCGGACGCTCGTCCGCAACCGCTGCTCGAGACGCCCCGACTACCGCTTCGAGGTCGCTGCCGTCGGCCACGCTTTCGGTATGCCAACCGTACGAAGCAAAGCGTGCCAACACGTCTTCACTGAACGTGAGGTCGGTCCTCCCATCGATCGTGATCTGGTTGTCATCCCAGAAGACGGCGAGCTTGCCGAGCTTCAGGTGACCGGCGATCGACGCGGCTTCGGACGCCACGCCTTCCATCATGTCGCCGTCCGAGGCGATGACCCAAGTGCGGTGGTCGACGAGCGTGTGCCCTGGCTTGTTGAAGCGAGCCGCGAGGTGCCGTTCCGCCATCGCCATCCCGACGCCGTTTCCGATGCCCTGGCCGAGCGGGCCGGTCGTCGTTTCGACGCCGGGTGTGACATGAAACTCCGGATGCCCCGGCGTGAGACTCCCCCACTGCCGGAACTTTCGAATGTCGTCCAGGGAGACTTCGTAGCCGCTGAGGTGGAGCAGCGCGTACTGCAACATCGACGCATGGCCGCAGGACAAGACGAAGCGGTCGCGGTCGGGCCAATCCGGGTGGGCCGGATCGTGCCGGCGAAGGTCCGAAAACAGCGCCCAGCCCAGCGGGGCGAGCGCCATGGGCGTGCCGGGGTGGCCGGAGTTGGCGGCTTGGACCGCATCCATGCTCAGGCCTCGAATCGTCTTGATGGCGAGCTCATCGAGCTTCGCGGGGTTCCCCATGCTGCTGTCCTCCTGCCTGGCGCGCCGGATCTAGCAGGCCGGACGGAAACGCAACAGGTGCGCCGAAGTGTTTTTCGCCGGCCGCTGGACATGACCCCAAATCACCACTAACAACCCCGAACGCGGGCAGCCGGTTGTTGACTAGTTCAATCGGGTTTGTCGTTCTGACAGAGCCCGCCCAGGAGGAAGGCATGCCTCAGGTTTTCGTGCCCAAGGAAATCACCGAAGGTGAGACTCGGGTCGCCTGCACACCAGACACGACAAAGCGTTACGTCAAAGAAGGCTTCGATGTCGTCGTAGAAAGCGAAGCGGGCAGACACGCCCACTTCACCGATGAGCACTATCGCGCGGCGGGTGCCAAGGTCGTCTCCGGCGCCGAGGCGGAAGCCGCCTGGGGAACTGCGGACATCGTGTTTCGGGTCTACCCGATCACGCCGGAGGAAGCGTCGAAGATCAAGGAGGGCGCGCTCCTAATCGGCTTCATGTCGCCGCACAAGAACCTCGACTCGGTTCGGATTCTGCGCGATCGCAAGGTGAGCACTGTCGCGATGGAGCTCGTGCCACGAATCAGCCGCGCCCAGTCGATGGATGCGCTCAGCTCGCAGGCGTCGATCTCCGGGTACCAGGCCGTGCTGATGGCTGCGACCTATCTCGACAAGTACTTCCCGCTGCTGATGACGGCCGCCGGCACAATTCAGCCGGCCAAGATCGTCATCATGGGTGCCGGCGTGGCCGGGCTGCAGGCGATCGCCACCGCGCGACGTCTGGGCGCGGTGGTCGAGGTGTCGGACATTCGGCCCACCGTCAAAGAGCAGGTCGAGTCCCTCGGTGGACGCTTCATCGACTTTCCTTTGGACGAAAGCGGCGAAGGCGAAGGCGGCTACGCACGCGAGCTCACACCGGAACAGCTGAAGGCGCAACAGGAAATCGTTCGTCAGAAGGTTGTCGCTGCGGATGCCGTGATCACTACTGCGCTGGTGCCCGGACGCCCGGCGCCGAAGCTCATCACCGAAGACATGGTGAAGGAGATGCGCGACGGCGCGGTCATCGTCGACCTTGCCGTCGAGCAAGGCGGCAACTGCGAGCTCAGCAGGAGCGGCGACATGGTCGTCGCGCACGGCGTGACCATCATCGGCCACCCCAACCTCCCCGCCTCGACCCCGGCCGACGCCAGCTTGCTCTACTCCCGCAACATCCAGGCTCTCCTGCTCGACACCTTGTCCGAGGGAGAGGTCGTTCTGAACCTCGAGGACGAAATCCTCGACGGCGCCCTACTCACCCACAACGGCGAAGTCCGGCACGCACCGACCGCCGAGGCCCTCTAGGAAAGGAGACCAAACGTGACTTTGGGACCTCTGCTCATAGGCATCTACGTGTTCGTGCTCGCTGGCTTCGTCGGCTTCGAGATGATCACCAAGGTGCCGCCGACCCTGCACACCCCTCTGATGAGCGGCGCGAACGCGATCAGTGGCATCACCGTGGTCGGCGCTGTTGCCGCCGCCACGACTGGCGCCCCGACCGTCGCCAACATCCTCGGCGTACTCGCCATCGTCACCGCGACCATCAACGTCGTCGGCGGCTTCCTGGTGACCGACCGCATGCTGCGTATGTTCGGCAAGAAGAAAAAGCCAAAGGCCCTCAAGCCGGGTGCCGAAAGCGT
>Ga0209456_10001717_pt1 | contig 10567 bp, 10 predicted proteins | sample COG_11_FD_184755 | JGI IMG/M metagenome (GOLD analysis project Ga0209456, IMG submission 184755) | Pelagic marine sediment microbial communities from the LTER site Helgoland, North Sea, for post-phytoplankton bloom and carbon turnover... | ecosystem: Environmental > Aquatic > Marine > Neritic...
TAGGTTGTGGCTGAACATCATCGAATCCTGAATTCTGCAATTCAACGCGTCGCACTGGTCCTGACCTGTGCGCTTGCGTTCTCGGTCCTGACCCCGCCACGGGCGGCCAACGCGCAGGACGCGTTCAGCTGCATCGAGGAGCTTAGCGATGACGAGGTGCGGTACCGTATTCGCTATATCGAAGAGAAACTGGATGACGGCAAGAAGCCGGCCACCCGCTGGCGGTACGTCTGGATGAGCCTTTGGTTCGCTGGAGGTGCCGGCATGACCTACGCGGCCGTCAACGCTGCGCAGGACAACAACGACCCGGACAAGTTCGGTTGGGCCTACCTCGCCGGTGGAGCTTACTTCTTCGGGCTCATGCACGCGGTCATCCCTGCGCCCGACGTCTGGGGCGCGAAGCGCATCCGGCGCCAAGATGACAGCAGCGAGGTGGCTCGCCGAGAGAAGCTTCTCTACGCCACAAACACGCTCAAGAAAGCTGCCGACGTCCAAGAGCTCATGGGCGGCGCGCTCGGCGTCGCTGCCTCCCTCATTTATGGCGTCGTCGGTGGCACCGTCAAAGCCACCCAATGGAAAGGCGCGAGCCGTGGCCTCACCGCGGGCATGTACGTAGGTCCGCCGCTCCTGCTCGGGATCCAGACCGCAACTGCTCCCCGCGGCGCAGTCACAGCGTACGAGTCCTACCGGGGCATTGCCTGCTCCAGCAAGTACTACGAACGCACCGAAGAGGGACCGGACTTCGACTTCAGCGTCAGTCCGGCTGGCGGAAACTTCAAAATCTCGTTCTGAGCGAGGCCGGGGCTATGCCCCTTTGGGCTTCTTCTTGCTGCGGAGGCGCGCTCGGAGCCGAGCCACGTAGCCCTCTTTGTTTTCCTGTTTCGTTCGAGACATGGCCAGGGCGCCTTCAGGAACATCGCGCGTGACCGTGGTTCCACTGGCGACGTAAGCACCCTTCTTGACTGTCACCGGGGCGATGAGCTGCGTATCGCTACCGATGAACACCCCGTCCTCGAGCACGGTCGTGTGTTTCTTTTCGCCGTCGTAGTTGCAGAAGATCGTTCCTGCGCCGATGTTGACGCCTTCGCCAATCTCGCCGTTTCCGACGTACGAAAGGTGATTGACCTTTGAGCCAGCCCCCAGCGTCGTCTTTTTCGTTTCCGAGAAGTTCCCGACCTTGCTTCGCGGCCCGAGCTTGGTGTCCGGCCGCATGTGGCTGAACGGGCCGACCTGGGCGCCTTGGCCAATCGTCGAGTCCGTCGCCACCGTGTACGGCAACAGCATCGCGTCTCTGTCGACCACGACGTTGGTCAGCACGCAACCGACGTCGATCTGAGCGCCTGCCCGGACCACACAGCGGCCGCGCAGATGCACGTTCGCCCCGAGCCGTGCGCCCGGCTCGATCTCGCACTCTGCGTCGACATACAAAGAATCGAGGTCGGCGACACGGACACCGTTTCGCGCCAGCTCCTCTGCCATGTGTCGACGTCGCGTCGATGCGGCAAGTGCCAGGTCCAGTTGATCGTTTACGCCTGTCAGCTCGGTCATGTCACCTTCCAGATCTATCACCTCGCCCTGCTTCGCTGCCAGCTCGACGACGTCGGTCAGGTAGAGCTGCGCCTGGGCATTATCGGGTGTCAGGTGCGTGATGGCGTCTCGCAAGAAGTCCGCGCGTACGGCGTAAAGACCAGGATTGACCTCTTGGATGCTCCGCTCATCCGCGGTGCAGTCCCGATCTTCCACGATTCGCTGCACGCGTCCCGCTGCGTCCCGGACGATGCGACCATAGCCGCCGGGATTGCCGAGCGTGGCGGTGACCAGGCCCAGGTCCGCGCCAGCTTGCTCCGACCGCTCGATCAGATCGCGCAGAAGCGCCGCCGGGATCAGTGGGCAGTCGCCATAGAGCACCAGCAGGCGCCCATCGAGCGCGCCATCGGCTTCCATTGCGCAGCGAACGGCGTCCCCCGTGCCTCGCTGTTTGGGCTGGAGCACCATCTCCACGCGTTCGCCGAAACGGTGCACGAGCTCCCGCTCTACGTCGTCACGACCGTGACCGACCACGACCAGGCACCGCGACGCGCCGGCATCGAGTGCGGACCGTACGACCCAAGAGACCAGTGCTCGTCCTGCGATCTCGTGCAGAACTTTCGGGCGCTTGCTCTTCATGCGGGTGCCTTCGCCTGCCGCGAGGATGATTGCGCTCCAGCTCGCTGGTGAATCGGTCGGCATGATTTCGGCTCAGGCAGCTACGGTCAGGTAAGAAGCCACTCTCGCAAGTGCAGCAAGGTCGTGGACATCTTGGTCGAATGCAGGAACTTCCACAATACGGGTTTCTGATCCGACCTGCTCGTCCAATCGTTCCACTTCGGCTCGGTCTGCTACCGCCCAAGTACGTTCGGCCTGCAAGGCTTCGCTCAGCCGTGGGTGGATGTCGGCCGCATCGATCGCCTCGGGCAATACCTCCCGCAACGCGGCCACTTGCGCGTCGGTAGGTATTTCGGGCTCGTCGATGAGCGCGTGCACTTGGTTGATGACGATCGCTTCGCGCTTCATGCCCGCATCGAGCAATTTATCGCTGAAAAATCGGGCTTCTCCAATCGCGAGCGGATCGGGGCTGGTCACCAGCACGAACGCGACCTCCGGACTCCGCAACGCGTCGGAGACTTGCTCTGCGCGGTCCTTGAAGCCACCGAACAGGTCGTTGATTCCGCTCACGAACTCGGCAACCTGTTGCAAGAACTCGATGCCGGTGATCTTGCCGATGCCTCTGAGCAAGACCGTCGCACCACGTCCGACCAGACCAAACGCTTCTTTGCCGGCGCCTTCGAAGACTTGCAGAAACCAGCGCATCGCGGGTGAGTCGATGGCGTCGATGAGTCGTTCGGGTGCCGCCAGGAAATCCAGGGCGCTCGCTGTTGGCGGCGTGTCGAGCACGACGAGATCCCACTTCGGATCCTTGCGCACTTCGTGGAGCTTCTCCATCGCCATGTACTCTTGCGTGCCGGCGAGCGAGCTGGCGACGTACTGGTAGATCTGATTGTTCAAGATGCGATCGCGGGCTTCCTCATCGGACGCGTACTTGTCTACGAGCCCATCGAAGGTGCGCTTCGTATCGAGCATCATCGCCGAAAGCGCCCCCTTGCACTGCAGACCGTTTCTCTCGAAGAGTGAGCGCGGCACGTCCTGCTCGCTGGTCGTCATCTCGTCGAGCCCTAGGCTATTGGCGAGCCGCCGGGCCGGGTCGATCGTGAGACAGAGCACTTTGCGGCCTTCCATCGCAGCGTGGACAGCCATTGCTGCCGCTGTCGTGGTTTTTCCAACTCCGCCGCTGCCGACCGTCACCACGACGCGGTGACTGCCAAGCACGTCCGCGAGACTCATTGCAGCGCGACTCTAGCAGTCTTGTCTGGGGTGTCGATTTCAGCCAAATCACGGTTTTCCGCAGATTCTTGCTCCCCGCGTCGTAGGGCAATAGGCTACATACACCTACATCTGTCAGGGAGCCTTCATGTACGACCGCCGCATACGTCGAAGCCAGGATCCATACCTTGCACTGTGTCTTCAGCTCGAGAGCTCCCGCTTGCAGGGAGAGCTCGACGCCGTGGTCGTCGCGATCGACAACGGGCTGCTGGTCGCGGGAGCAGGCGAGCGCTCGATTTGCGAAGCCCTTGGTGCTGTCGCGCCACTCATGGGCTCACCGTCGTTCAATGGTCGATTGCCAAGCGCGCTCGAGGGGCAGAGCGTCGACGTCTGCTCGGTGTCGGTCGACGGCGAAACCGTATACGTGGCGAGCGTCGGTCGTCGTGGCGGGGACGCATGGCTTCAACAATCGATTGGGGGGGTGCGCCGGATCCTCGGCTCCGGGCCGAAGCCCGATCTTCAGTTGCTGATCAACTGATTTTGAACCGCGGCCAGCTCGGCTTGGCGGATCAAGTCGCGGGCGCCCTGGGACAGAAGATGGTCGGCGACCTCTTCACCCAGCTGATGCGCTTGCTCCATCGCATCGGGCGAGCCGAGGTCCAGATAGGTGTCCGACGTCGCCGAGAGCATTTGGTCGCCGTCGTACGACGCCACCATCGCGTCGAGCTTGAGCCTTCCGTCCCCAGCGCTAGCGTGGCCTGCAATCGACGAATGGCAGTTGCCTTCGAGCTTCTGAAGCATCGCGCGCTCTGCAGTGATCCGGATGCGTGAGGTCAGGTCTTCGATCGTGCGGAGCTGCGCACGAAGAGTTTCGTTGCTCAGCGCGCCTTCAATTGCGAGGGCTCCCTGACCAACGGCGGGCAGGCAAATCTCGGGCGGAAGGACCACGTGAGGTATTTGCGCCAACACGCCCGTGCGGGCCAGGCCCGCCGCGGCCAGGACGATCGCATCGCATTGACCTTCGTGAAGCTTGCGGACCCGCGTTTCGATGTTCCCTCGAAGCGGGACGAAGCCGAGGTCGGGGCGCTGGCGCTGAAGCTGTACGACCCGGCGGCGCGAAGTGGTTCCGACCTTGGCGCCACGCCTGAGCGAGTCCAACTCGGTTCCGTCGACGGTGACCAGCACATCGCGTGGGTCTTCGCGCACGGGCACGCTCAGGATGCCCATTCCTTCGGCGAGTGGAACGTCGCCGGGCACGTCTTTCAGAGAGTGCACCGCGAAGTCCGCCTCGCCCCGCACGACCACTGCTTCGACCTCGCTCACGAAAAGCCCCTTGCCGCCGACCTGGGCGAGCGGCCGATCCTGGATACGGTCGCCTTGGGTCTTGACGTGGACCTCTTCGATTTCGAGCTCCGGAAAGTGGAGCCGTAGTTGCCCTCCGACCCAACGCGTTTGAACGAGAGCAAGATTGCTCCCGCGTGTTGCTATGCGTAGTTTCACTTCGATTCGCCTGTGGACCCTGTTGCCGCGGCCGTGCTCAGCTGCGTGACCGTGCCTTCCTTTGGACTGTCCGTCGAGGGCTCGTCCGCCGAGTGTTCTTCCGCGGAGAGCGCAAACAGGCGGCGGACTGCGTCGATCAACTGCGCTCCGTCGGGCTCGCTTGCCCCGGCTTTGAGCTGAGTCATCGGCTGGTGGAGCAGCTTGTTCACCAGGGAGCGCCCCATGGCTTCCAAAACGGCGCGATCGGACGGGCTGACGCCTTCGAGCCTCGGCAAAGCGCGCTGGACCTCTTCCTCCGCCACCTGCGCAAACCGTCTTCGGAGCGCAACGATGGTCGGGGCAAGCTCGAGGGAACGCCGCCAGCTCAGGAAGGATTCGAGCTCTTCTTCAATGATGTTCTCGGCTTGTGCGGCCTCGCGCGCCCGAACGGAAAGGTTCTCCTCGGCGACCTGTTGAAGGTCGTCGACGTCATAGACGAACACGTTGTCCATGTTGCCAACGCGCGGATCGACATCGCGAGGAACGGCAATGTCGATGATGAACAGCGGCCGATGACGCCGGGTTCGAACAACGCCTTTCATGAGCTTCGGGGTCAAGATGAAGTTCGGGCTCGCCGTAGAAGCGATGACGACGTCGGCGTCGGCGAGCTCGGTGGTGAGTCGTTCGTACGGAACCGCTCGCCCACCGCACGCGTTGGCGAGCTTTTGCGCACGCTCCTCGCTGCGATTAACGACGTGAAGCTGGGTTCCGGTTTGCCGGAGGCTGCGCGCTGCGGACTCTCCCATCTCGCCTGCGCCAAGCAAGAGTGTCCGGCGACCTTCGAGATTGCCGAAGATCTTCTTGGCCAGCTCACACGCGATCGAGCTGACGCTCACGGTGCCTTCGGCGATTCCGGTTTCGTTTCGGACACGCTTCGCCGTTGCGAATGCTTGAGTGAAGCAGCGACCGAGCAGAGTGCCCACCGTGCCGGCGCCTTTCGCGGCATCGAAGGCCTCTTTCACCTGGCCTAGGATCTGCGGCTCGCCAACGACGAGGGAGTCCAAGCTCGAGGCGACCCGAAACACGTGACGGATCACGTCGGCGCCGCGTGCGAGGTAGAGGACGTCATCACCGGCCGAGCCGGCGAGGCGTCCGGCAAGGGCTTCCTTGGCGGTTTGCGCGGCTTCGATTGGGTTCGCGCTAGTGGCATAGAGCTCGACGCGATTGCAGGTCGAGATCAGAAGCGCCTCGTCGAAGCGTCCATGGGCAGCGATCTCGCGAAGCTCTTCTTCGAGGCGGTCGGGGGCTACCGCGAGGCGCTCGCGGACCTCGACCGGTGCGGTTCGATGCGAAAGGCCGACGACGACGAAGTCGCGCATCAGGCGCTGCCTCCCGCCGCCCGGTACGCGTACCCGGCCAACACCAGAAGCGTAAACAAGAAGCCCATCATGGTGCCGAGCGCAGCTTTTCGGCCCTGCCAGCCCGCGGCCACGCGAAGTACGATGACGCTTGCGAAGATTGCCCAGGCCACCAGGCCGAGCGCTTGGCTGACGTAGAATTCCGAGCCGCCGGCGCGCAAAAGCCAAAACGTGCCCGTGATCATGCCGAACGTCAGAAGTGGGAAGCCAACCAACACCGCACGTAGCCCCATGGTGTCGAGGACGTCCAGCGGAGGCAGCCGTTGGAAGACACCGCCAAGCTGACGGCGTCGAAGCAGTCGCTCCTGCACCATGTACGCAACGCCTGCGGCAAAGGCCAGAGCGAAGGCGACCAAACCGATCACGTTTGCGCCGATGTGAAGTGTCAACATGACGGACTCCACTCTGGGAGGCACCGGTGCGTAGCTGCTCCCGAGCCCTGATGCGAGAAAGAGCATGAGTGACAACGGCGCAACGAACGCACCGAGGATGGTGACGTCGAAACGATAGGAGGCGAGCAGGAAGGCGATGCCGATGCCGAAGGACGAGACGCTCAAAATCTGCGAGATGTCGGCCAGCGGCAGCTCGCCGGGGGCGGGGCTCTCCAACAAGAGGAACGCCAGATGCGCGCCCAGCGCCGCCACGAACACGGTTCCCGGCACTCGTTGCGCCTTGCCAGAGCCCCGGGTCAGCACGAACAAATAGAGAATGCAGGCGATTGCGTAGAGCAGTGCTGTCGCGATGAAGAGGCCGGCTTTCATGGTCTTGTCCAGGCCTCCGTCATCATGGGACAGCCTGCAAAAAAGCCTACCATGAGGGGGATTTACACGGTAGCCGGGAGCGGTGCCACGTTGACAATCGGACGGACCATCCCTACTTAGACCATCTCGAACAACCCCAATAGGAGCTGAGATGGCTGGCGCAAATGTACATGCAGTAAACGACCTGAACTTTGACACGGAGGTTCTCCAATCGGACGCCCCCGTGCTCGTCGACTTTTCGGCGGTTTGGTGTGGGCCGTGTAAGCAGATTGCGCCGCTCATCGACCAGCTCGCCGATGAGTACGTCGGCAAGGTCAAGGTGACCCACCTGGACATCGACGAGAGTCCCGGTACCGCCTCGAAGTATGGCATCCGCGGGGTTCCGACGCTGATGGTCTTCAAGAGCGGCGAGCTCGTCGCGCAGCACATCGGCGCCGCACCCAAGACGACCATCTCACAGTTGATGGATCGGGCGCTCTAAACCCCAGTGCTGCCAAATCCACCGTCGCCGCGCTCGGTTCCACCGAGGGCGGCGACGTCGTCCACGGGCTCGACCTCGACCTTGCTGACGGGCGCCAAGATGAGTTGGGCAATGCGGTCGCCGGACTCGATCGTGAAGGCCTCGCTGCCGTGGTTGATCAGGAGCACCTGGACTTCGCCTCGATAGTCCTCGTCGATCGTCCCGGGCGCGTTGAGCACGGTGACGCCGTGACGCGCTGCCAGGCCCGAGCGTGGGCGCACCTGGCCTTCGTGTCCGGCGGGTACAGCGATCTGCAATCCGGTCGGCACACGGGCGGTTCCGCCCGGAGCGATGACGTAGGGAGAGTCGAGGCACGCGGCGAGGTCCATCCCCGCCGCGCCACTCGTCTTGTAGCGCGGAACGACCGCGTCGGCGCGCATCCTATAGACGCGCAGCGCTGCCATTAGTCTTTTGTTTCACGGCTGCGGTCACGATCACGGCTGCCCTCGCGGTCACGGCTGCCCTCGCGGTCACCGCTGCCCTCGCGGTTGCGGTCACCGCCGCCCTCGCGGTTGCGGTCACGGCCGCGGTCGCGATCCCGGTCACGATCCCGGTCACGTCCGCCGCCGCCGTCCCGTCCACCGGCTCGCGAGCCGCCTCGGCCGCCGCGATCCCGATCGCGTCCGCCGCGTCCGCCGTCACGTCCGCCTCGGCCGCCACGATCTCGATCGCGTCCGCCTCGTCCACCGTCACGTCCGCGTCCACCGCCGTCACGACGTTCCTTGCGCTCCGGCTCCACGTAGCCTTCGGGTTTCTCGAGAAGTGCCTTGCGCGAAAGCCGAATACGGCCCTCGCGATCGATGTCGCTGATCATCACCTCGACCTCGTCGCCGAGGTCCATCACGTCTGCAACCTTCTCGACGAAGCCCCAGTCCATGTCGGTGATGTGCAACAGCCCATCCTTGCCGGGTGCGATCTCTAGGAACGCGCCGTAGTTCTCGACCCGTCGCACGATTCCCTTGTACTTGGTGCCGATCTCCGGCTCGAGCGTGAGGCTCTCGATGATCTCGATCGCCTTCTTGAGCGCCTCGCCGTCGGGCGAAGCGATGCTGACCGTGCCGTCGTCGGTGATGTCGATCTTGGCGCCAGTCTGCTCGGTGATCGCCTTGATCATCTTGCCGCCCGGTCCGATGACCACGCGGATCTGGTCGGGCTTGACCTTGAGGGTCTCAATACGCGGCGCGTACTTCGAAAGCTCCGGACGAGGCGTCGCCATGACCTCGTTCATCTTTTCGAGAATGTGCAAGCGGCCTTCCCGCGCTTGCTCCAAAGCTTCGTGCATGATCTCCTGCTTCAAGCCGGCGATCTTGATATCCATTTGGATGGCGGTGATGCCCTTGTCGGTGCCACAGACCTTGAAGTCCATGTCGCCAAGATGGTCCTCGTCCCCGAGGATGTCGGTCAGGACGGCGTACTTCTCGCCTTCCATGATGAGACCCATAGCGACGCCGGCGACCGGTGCCTTGATTGGCACGCCCGCGTCCATCATCGCCAAGCTTCCGCCACAAACGGTTGCCATCGACGACGAGCCGTTCGATTCGGTGATCTCCGAGACGATTCGCATCGTGTAGGGGAAGTCCTCGCGCGAGGGCAGCACCTTGGTCAAAGCGCGCTCGGCGAGGGTTCCGTGTCCGATCTCTCGACGGCCCGGGCCGCGGAGGAACTTCGTCTCACCGACCGAGTAGGGCGGGAAGTTGTAGTGGAGGAGGAACGGCTTCCAGTACTCCTCGATGAGGCCGTCGATCTTCTGCTCATCCTGACGGGTGCCGAGGGTCGTGGTGACGATGCCCTGCGTCTCGCCTCGCGTGAACAAGGACGAACCGTGCACGCGCGGCAGGAGGCCCACCTCGATCGCGATCGGCCGGACCGTGCCGTAGTCACGTCCGTCGACGCGGCGCTTGTCGTCGATCACCTGGCCACGCATTGTGTTGTAACGAAGGTCCTCGTAGGCGCCCTTGATGTCGCCCTCGAGGTCGGGGAACTCACCGGAGAGCTCGGCAACGACTTCCTTTTTGATCTCGCTGAAGCGGCCGTAGCGCGGATGCTTCTCTGCGATGTTGCAGGCCTCGATGACCTTCTGGAGGCTGACGGCTTTGACGCGTGCGTCAATTTTTTCGTCGCGTGTGGGTGGCGTGAACGGCCACTTCTCGATGCCGACTGCCTCGCGGATCTTCTCGATCAGCTCGAGGACCCCCTGCACGGACTCATGCCCAAACTGGATTGCGGCGATCAAGTCCGATTCGCTCATCTCGTTGGCTTCGCCTTCGACCATCACGATCGCGTCCTTGGACGCGGCAACGATGAGCTCACACTCGCTGTTCTCTTGCTCTTGATAGGTCGGGTTTGCGATCAGCTTCCCGTCGACGCGGGCGACACGCACGCCGGCGATCGGCCCTGCCCAGGGAAGCGGGCTGATGTGAATGGCGGCCGAGGCGCCGACCATCGCCAGGACGTCGGACTGATTGCTCCCATCCGCGCTCATCACGGTTGCGATGACCTGCGTCTCGCACATGTAGCCGTCCGGGAAGAGCGGGCGGCAGGGCCGGTCGATCAGTCGCGAGGTCAGCACCTCGTGATCGCGCAGCCTGGCCTCACGCTTGAAGAAGCCTCCCGGAATCTTGCCTGCAGCGTACGTCTTTTCGACGTAGTCGACTGTCAGTGGGAAGAACGGCGCGCCTGGCCTCGCCTCTTTGTGCCCACATACGGTGACGAGAACCATGGTCTCGCCACAGCTCACCAATACGGAGCCGGCTGCCTGCTTGGCAATACGGCCCGTTTCGATGGTGATCTCTTTGTCACCAATCTTAACGGATTCTCTGATTATCATCGCTCTCTTCGCCTTTCGCGCGGCACAACCGCGCATGCGGTTCGCGTTGACGTCGAGAGCGGTCTCGGTCCCCGATTCCAGGATTTGAGCCCCAACTCAAATCATCGAAGCGAAGAGCGAACTCCGAACCCGACGCAAAGGAACCAACGTTCTCCCGGGACAACGCCCCGGGGCTCAGCTTACTTCCGAATGCCAAGCTCTG
>Ga0209456_10001718_pt1 | contig 10567 bp, 10 predicted proteins | sample COG_11_FD_184755 | JGI IMG/M metagenome (GOLD analysis project Ga0209456, IMG submission 184755) | Pelagic marine sediment microbial communities from the LTER site Helgoland, North Sea, for post-phytoplankton bloom and carbon turnover... | ecosystem: Environmental > Aquatic > Marine > Neritic...
TAGGTCTCCGGTGAGTATGCGATGCTGAAAGCCGCTTCCATCAATGGCTGGCTGGATGAAAAGGCGGTTGTAATGGAGGCCTTGACCTGTATCAAGCGGGCCGGAGCAGACGGTATATTGACCTACTATGCATTACAGGCAGCGGCGTGGCTCAGGGAAAAGAGCTGATCAAACTGGCCCTGTTCGGGCAACCGGTCAAGTCGTCGCTTTCACCGGCTATTCACCGGATGTTTGCAGGCCAGTTTGGTCTTGATATCGAGTACCGGCTCATCGAACCCGCCGACGGTGATTTCCCGCGAGCGCTGGAGGCTTTTCGCCAATCAGGTGGCGTTGGTTGCAATGTCACACTGCCATTCAAGCGGGATGCATGGCAGTTGGCTGCAGGTTCATCTGCAGAAGCCCGCCAGGCACAGGCTGCAAATACCCTGGTTCTTCAATCAACAGGCTGGTTTGCTCACACGACCGATGGCGCCGGCCTTGTGTCCGATTTGATCGAAAATCATGGCGTGGATATTTCCGGCAAGCGTTTACTGATCCTCGGCGCCGGTGGGGCAACCGCGGGTATTCTTGGCAGGCTGCTCGCACTCAACCCCCGGCACATCATGCTTGTAAACCGCAACCAGGAGCGTGCCCTAAGCCTGGCGGAAAGGTTTGCTCCCCTGGGCAGGATATCTGTCACAAGCTGGTCTGACCTGCCCGGGCATGGTGCCTTCAACCTCGTTATAAACGCGACCTCACTGGGCCACCAGGGCGCGGCGCCAGCGCTCGGGTCATCCAGTTTTGCAACGGATGGCCTTTGCTACGACCTGAATTACTTCAAAGCCAGCCTGCCGTTGAAAAAACACTGCGAGGATATCCATCAGCCCTATATCGATGGATTGGGAATGTTGGTGGAACAGGCCGCAAAAAGTTTCTCAATCTGGACGGCTAAAACACCCGAGACCGGTGCGGTTATAGAAGCTTGCAGGAGGGATGCGGGCTGATAAGGAGCAGGCCATGTATCGAATGCTTTCAGCCATCCGCCCGAGGCATGGGTTCCGCCAGGTCGCCTGATTCATCGAGGGCGGGATAGTCAAGTTGGTGTCTTTGACAATAATCCGCCAGCACCGGGTGTAACCACTCAAATCGTTGTCGTGCGAGTGTTTCATCGTCCAACCGGCAGTGATCATACATCCCGGCCGCCTGCCGCTGACGTTGTGCCTCATAAAGTACTACCGCACAGGCGACGGAAACGTTCAGCGACTGGGTTACACCCATCATTGGGATATTGATCTGCCGGTCAACGTGTTTCAATGTTTCATCGCTGACACCAAATAGCTCAGAGCCGAGCACCAGGGCGGTGGGCTGCGTGTAATCGACATCGCGATAGTCGATTGCGACGTCGCTCAAATGCGCCGCCACAAGTTGAAAACCTCTTGATTTAAGGTAGTTACAGGCAGTATCAGCGTTAATATGGGTCCGAATATACACCCACTTCTCCGCTCCCTGGGATGTTCTCCAGTGTGTGCGCAGGCTATCTGCGTCGGGCGACACGTGCATCTTGTTTATGCCGACTGCATCGCAGTTGCGAACCATCGCGGAGAAATTCCTGGGTTTGTGCAGGTTCTCGGCAAATACGGTCAGGTCGGGTTGGCGGTGCGCCAATACTTCATCAAGCCGGGTGACACGCTCGGCTGTCATGGCCTACACAGGTTTATCATGACGCAGCGTCTTCCATGCATCGGTGATGTTGATCATCGCCTGGCAAAGCAGTAGCGCAGGCATCACCATGATCAGTGTTTTAAGCAAAAATACCAGTGGAAGACCGCCTGCCTCCCTGGATGACTCCAGTAACTTCCAGGAATTGGCGACATAGGGCCAGGCGATAACCAGGATAAAAATGCAAAATGGCACGAGGAACAGCAGACTGCCGAGCAGGTTGACGCGGGCGCGGTTCCTTTCGGTCATCCTGGCATAAAAAATGTCCACCCGCACATGCCCATCCTGTTGTAATGCCCAAGCGGCGACAATGCTGAAGACCGCGACATGAAGATAGGTCAGTGATTCCTGCAGCCAGATCCATCCCAGGTTAAAGCCGTAGCGAAGCACGACAATGGTAAATGTCAGCAACACCATCACGACCGTCAGCCAGGCAACGGTTTTTCCGGATAACTCAATAAATTTTCGCAAGGCGGTTAAATGCACTGGCGCCGCCCCTGTGCGGTTTGTCACCACTCTTTCAGTTTCCAGTAGACCGGTTGAACGGGGTTCAGTTTGCGGTCGGATTCCCGAAGCTCAAGCTCACCATCACCGTCCTCATCCAGGTAGTAATATGCAGGCCCTTTTACCGGCGTGATCTTGACCATGTATACCTGACCGTTTTGTCTATATTCCTCGATGCGTTCACCTTCACGTTCGGTAATCGTCACACTGGGCTCCAGTTCCTCACCCGGTACTTTAGGTGGAATCGGCACAAGCGGTGGTGGTGCAGCAGGATCGGTGTTTTCCCCGGTGTCCTGTTGAGCTAATGCCGGGCAACAGATCAATGTACTGGCCATTAGCATGATTACCCATTTGTATTTCATTCGCTTCACTCCCTGGACAGCAAATTAATCATGTTTTTGCATCTGTTTATATATACTCTCAGCATAGCAGACCCGATTAACTGAATCCGGAAGAATTTTCGCATGAGCACAAAAAACACACTCTACCTGGTCGATGGTTCATCCTATCTCTACCGGGCTTTTCATGCGCTCCCCAACCTGACGAACTCGGCCGGTGAGCCGACGGGCGCATTGCTGGGTGTGGCCAATATGTTGCGGCGCCTGTTGAAGGATGCGGAGACGGAAAATATTGCGGTGGTTTTCGACGCAAAGGGACCAACGTTTCGTCACGATATGTATGCCGAGTACAAGGCAAATCGTCCGCCGATGCCATTGGAACTCAGGCAGCAGATAGAGCCGATACATCAAATCGTGCGCTTGCTGGGTCTTCCGTTAATCGAGGTTCCGGGTGTCGAAGCGGACGACGTTATCGGCACACTGGCAAACCGCGCTGCTGCGAAACGAATGGATTGCGTAATCTCTACCGGTGACAAGGATATGGCCCAGTTGGTCAATGATCATGTTTCACTGGTCAACACGATGACCGATACCTCCATGGATGCAAATGGCGTGGTGCAGAAGTTTGGCGTGACGCCTGAGCAGATCGTGGATTACCTGGCCTTGACAGGTGACAAGGCGGACAATATTCCCGGTGTGGAAAAGTGTGGCCCCAAGACCGCGGCCAAGTGGTTGAACGCCTGGCATGACCTGGAAGGCGTAATGGCCAATGCAGCGGACATGAAAGGAAAGATTGGGGAGTACCTGCGCGAGGCTCTCGATACCTTGCCGCTATCGCGTGACCTGGCAACGATCCGGGGTGACCTCGACCTGGAGGAGGATGTCACACAACTCACACGTGAGCCGGTTGATGAAGCAGCACTGCGTGAATTTCTGCAGCAAAACGAGTTCAACAGCTGGTTGAGAGAACTTGGTGCCGGGGATGAATCACAGCAACCAAAGGTGGAGCCAAAGTACTCCACCATTCTTGATATGGCGACTTTCAAGCAATGGCTCGAGCGACTGGAACAGTCAGACCTGGTTGCATTTGACACCGAAACCACCAGCCTGGACCCAATGCAGGCTGAACTGGTGGGTTTGAGTTTTGCCATTGATGCATATGAGGCGGTTTACATACCGGTTGGCCACAATTACCCCGGGGCACCCGACCAACTTGATCGTGATGCGGTACTGGACGCCCTCAGGCCGCTGCTGGAGCGCGAATCACCCAAAAAAGTGGGTCAGCACATCAAGTACGATATGAATGTCCTGTCACGCTACGATTTACGGGTTGACGGTGTCGCCTTCGACACGATGCTGGAATCCTATGTGCTAAACAGCACCGGCAGCCGTCACGATATGGATTCATTGGCGCTCAAGTACCTCGGGCACCAGACCACCCATTACGAGGATATCGCCGGTAAAGGCGCCAGGCAGATACCATTCAGCCAGGTTTCTATCGGGGATGCCGGTCACTATGCAGCAGAGGATGCCGACATCACGCTGCGACTGCACCAGCATCTTTGGCCAAAACTCCAGGCCGAACCCACACTGGAAAAGGTATTGGCAGAGATCGAGATTCCATTGATACCGGTGCTGGCGAGAATGGAACAGGCCGGTGTGTTGATCGATGGAAAGATACTGCAGCGGCAAAGTGGTGAGTTGGCCAAACGCATGAAGGAATTGGAAAAACAGGCGCACGAGGCTGCCGGCCAACCCTTTAACCTCGGGTCACCTAAGCAATTACAGCAAATCCTGTTTGAAAAACTGGAGTTGCCGGTTATACGTAAAACACCCAAGGGTCAGCCCTCCACGGCCGAGGACGTACTCAAGGAACTGGCCGTTAATTATGAATTGCCGAAACTGATTCTTGAAAACCGCTCGATCTCGAAACTTAAATCAACCTATACCGATAAGTTGCCCGAGCAGATCAACCCGCACACCGGACGTGTACACACGTCTTATCACCAGGCAGTCGCCGCCACCGGCAGGCTTTCCTCCTCCGACCCCAACCTGCAAAATATTCCCATACGGACACCACAGGGGCGCAAGATACGTACCGCATTTGTTGCCCCTTCAGGCAGCCTGATACTGGCCGCTGATTACTCCCAGATCGAGCTGCGCATCATGGCGCATCTTTCCGGTGACAAGGGTTTGCTGAAGGCATTTCACGATGGCGTCGATATCCACCGGGCAACTGCCGGTGAGGTCTTTGGGGCCGATTATGAGCAAGTGACGGATGACCAGCGCCGTGCGGCCAAGGCGATTAACTTTGGTCTTATGTACGGCATGTCGGCCTTCGGTCTTGGTCGCCAACTGGATATCAGCCGGCCCGAGGCGCAGGAATACATGGATACCTATTTCTCCCGCTACCCGGGCGTACGAGATTTCATGGAAGAAACCCGCGAGCAGGCCCGGGAGCAGGGTTACGTGGAAACCCTGTTCGGCCGCAGGTTATATCTGCCCGAGATCAACGCCAGCAACATGATGCGCCGCCAGGGTGCAGAGCGCGCAGCGATCAACGCCCCGATGCAGGGTACGGCGGCGGATATCATCAAGATCGCCATGATCAAGGTGGACAACTGGTTACAGACCGGCAAACCGGGGGCGAGGCTGGTCATGCAGGTGCACGATGAACTGGTGCTGGAGGTCGAAGAGGAGCAACTCGGTGTGGTCTCTGATGCGGTCATAAAACACATGTCGGCCGCAGCAAAACTGGCTGTCCCGCTGGTCGTGGATGTCGGTTCAGGAGCAGATTGGGATACTGCGCATTAAATGCGCAGTGCCTTACAAAAAAACAGCAAAAAATTGTCATTTTGTAGGAACCAAGCGTTTGCAAAATGGTCTTAATTCTTGACTGTTCCTATACAGTCAGGTTCGCACCCCTTAGCGAGCCAGGGTGTCGGTGATCTCCCCCAAGCCGAGACCGTTATTGACCCCGCCAGGGCAACCGGCGGGGTTTTTTATTTGCTGGCGCGATTGTGTCAGTTCTGTACACCGTGTCAAAGAACCCCGACCACGATAAGAAACTCACTGGTGCTTCGTCAGGGTAGCAGAGGTCGCGCGGGAGCTTACTTCAGGACTCGCTGTGAATACATCCATGTACGCTCCGGCGCGACATCCATGTCGCTCAGGGTCCTGAAGTAAGCTCCCGCACACCCTCTGCTAAGTGCGACATCATGGGCCAATGGTTTCGATGGATGAATGATGGGCAGGTTGTTATTCTGAAACCAACCAATCCCTCGGCTCCAAATAACTATACAGTTCTGCCTCTGCAGTTCCAGGTTCAGGCTGGTAGTTATATTGCCAGCTAACCAATGGCGGAAGCGACATCAGTATCGATTCGGTACGGCCACCGGATTGCAGGCCGAAAAGTGTGCCGCGGTCATAGACGAGATTGAATTCAACATATCTGCCACGCCGGTAGAGCTGGAAAGCCCGTTCGCGATCACCGAATCCGGTATGCTTTCGGCGTTGAACGATAGGTAAATAGGCGGGTAAGTAGCTGTCACCGATGGTTTGCATGAAGCTGAAGCAGCGCTCAAAACCACCTTCGTTCAGGTCATCAAAGAACAGCCCGCCCACACCACGGGTTTCATTGCGGTGTTTCAGATAGAAGTAGTCATCACACCATTTTTTGTAACGGGGATAAACGTCGTCGCCAAATGGTTTGCAGGTTTCCCTGGCCGTTTTATGCCAGTGAATGACATCTTCCATGTTTGGGTAATACGGGGTCAGGTCGTAACCACCGCCAAACCACCAGATGGAATCATCCGTGTCTTCACCGGCCCCTGGTTTGTTGGCGATAAAGAACCGGACATTGGCGTGGCTCGTGGGCACATACGGATTACGAGGATGTATGACCAGGGAAATACCCATCGCCTGGAAATCCCGGCCTTCGAGCTCGGGTCTCGCGGCGGTGGCCGATGGGGGTAAGCGCGTACCAAAGACATGCGAGAAGTTTACCCCTGCTTGCTCAAAAACGTCGCCCTGTGCCAGTACACGGGTGCGCCCGCCGCCACCTGCCTCGCGCTGCCACAGATCCTCTTCAAAGCGGCCCTCGCCGTCTTCCTTCTCCAGTTCGCGGCAGATGTTGTCCTGCAGTGAAATCAGATACTGTTTGACCTGCTCAATTGACATTAATGGTTCATCCTGCTGAGGTATCCGGTTTAGCCTTGCCTGAGAATTTTTCCACTCACGAGATCGCGAATTTCGCTGGGTTTATTGCCTTCGCCCAGTTCGCCAATGAGAATGCCGGCAAGTTCCGGGCCAAAATAATCCTCCACTTGCTCCGCGCTGCAGGCGGGCTCTGCAGATGTATGGTTGGCGCTGGTCGAGATGAGTGCTGAACCAAACGCTTCGCAAAGGGCCCGGCTTGGTTCGTGCGCGGTGACACGAAGGGCGATGGTGTCATGTTTGCCCGCCACGTAATCCGGTACGTCAGCGGCACGCGGGAACAGCCACGTTACCGGGCCGGGCCAGGTTTGCATGGCCTTATCTATCAGCGCCTCGTCGACAGGGGCAATCCAGCGCTTTAACTGTGAAAGCCCGCTTGCTATCAGCACCAGGCCCGCAGACTCGTGCCGGCCTTTCATGGCTAATAATTTGCGAACCGCAGATTCATTGGCAGGGTCGCAGCCCAGCCCGTAAACGGCTTCAGTGGGATAAGCGATGACATTGCCTGCACGCAGTTGTTCAACCGCGGCGGCAGTATCGAGAAGTGTATGGGTGATCATGATTCAGGTTCCGGTTTTGAGACCGTCATTCACTTTTTTGATGTTTTCTTTTTCGTGGACGTTGTCTTCTTTGTGGCCGTCTTTTTGCGTGTGGCTTTCTTCTTTGCCACCTTTTTCTTACCGCGCCTGCGGTCGGGAGCCGCTGCGATCAATTCTTCACATTCCGCCTTGGTCAGGGACTCCGGTTCACGGTCTTTTGGCATACGTGCATTCTTATTACCATCGGTGATATACGGGCCATAGCGACCCCGTAAAACCTGGATATCGCTGCCCTCAAAAGTCTGGATGATGCGGTTGGCCTCGAATTCTTTTTTCTCGGCAATCAAGACCAAGGCCTGTTCCAGTGTAACTTCATGCGGATCGATGTCTTTCAGTGAAACAAACTTGTTATCAAAACGGATATAGGGGCCAAAACGCCCGATGGCCGCAAAAACTTTTTCACCTTCCGGTGTAACACCCAGTTCACGTGGCAACTTGAATAGCTCAAGTGCTTCCTCCAGGGTGATTGTTTCCAGGCTTTGTCCGGGTCTGAGGCCGGCAAAAACCGGCTTTTCCTCGTCATCCCTGGTGCCTATCTGGGCATGGGGGCCGAAACGGCCAAGACGTACAGAAAGCGGCTTGCCCGATTTCGGGTCGGCACCCAGTACACGAGCGGACTTTGCATCATCACGGCTGACTGAGTCCTGTTTCTCGGTGACGCGATCCTTGAAAGGCTTCCAGAAAGATTCCATCAGGGGAACCCAGTCTTTTTCGCCACGTGAGACTTCATCCAACTCATCTTCAAGACGGGCGGTGAACTCATAATCGACGTATTCGTTGAAATGATTCTCGAGGAACCGCTCGACGACCCGGCCGGTATCAGTCGGAAAAAAGCGGCGCGACTCGAGTTCGACATAGTGCCGCCTGGCCAGGGTTGACATGATGCTGGCATATGTCGAAGGTCTGCCAATACCATATTCTTCCATCGCTTTTACAAGGCTGGCTTCTGAGTATCTTGGCGGTGGTTCGGTGAAATGCTGTTCGGCGCGTATCCCGTCGAGCTTCAGTACATCGCCTTCCTTCATATCAGGCAGACTGCGTTCTTTCTTCATCTCGTTTGCGGGCTTTGAGACTTCATAGGCTGCAAGGAAACCCGGGAAAGTGACAACGGAACCATTGGCACGGAAACTGGCACCTTTGCCACAGTCAAATTCAACCGCGACCGTATCCATTCGTGCCGGTGTCATCTGGCTCGCCAGGGCGCGTTTCCATATCAGTTCATACAGGCGGAACTGGTCGTGGTTCAGGCTGGATTTTATCTTGCCTGGCTCCAGGCCGGCAGAGGTCGGGCGAATAGCCTCGTGGGCTTCCTGGGCGTTTTTCGATTTGTTGCGGTAAAAATTCGGTTTTTCCGGCACGTAATCTCCACCGAACTGGCTGGTGATCTGTCTGCGGATGTCCGCGATCGCGTCGTTGGACAATGTGACCGAATCAGTCCGCATATAAGTGATCAGGCCTTCGGTGTTGCCGTTGATATCAACCCCTTCATACAGGGTTTGGGCGGTGCGCATGGTTTTCTGGGCCGAAAACCTGAGTTTCCGCGATGCATCCTGCTGCAAGGTCGATGTAATAAAAGGTGGTGCAGGCCGGCGTTTACGTTCTTTGCGCGTGATCCTGTCGGCTTTCAGTTGACCATTGGCATCGGCTATTAACTGCCCACGAACGCTGGTGGCGCGCTCTTCATCCTGTATGTCGAATTGCCGATATTTCTTATCGTCCAGGCGCACAAGATTGGCAGTAAATGGAACTCCTGATTTTTGCAGATCAGCTTCGATGGTCCAGTATTCCCGGGCTTTGAAGGCTTCGATTTCACGTTCGCGTTCAACGATCATGCGCAAGGCCGGGCTCTGAACCCTGCCTGCTGATAGCCCGGGCTTGATTTTTTTCCACAGCAATGGTGACAAGGTAAACCCGACCAGGTGATCAAGCGCCCGCCTGGCTTGTTGTGCGTTGACGAGGTCCATTGAGAGTTCGCGGGGGTTGGCTACCGCATCGAGAATCGCATGCTTCGTAATTTCTGAGAACTCGACCCGGTAAAACGGTATTTTTTCGGCAAACTTCTTGTCTTTCAGAATCTCGTAAATATGCCAGGAAATGGCTTCGCCCTCGCGATCGAGATCGGTTGCGAGGTAAACCGCTTCGGCTTTGCGGGTTGCCTTAACTATCGCATCAACATGTTTTTTGCTGCCCTCGCTAAGCTCATATTGCATGCTGAAGCCGTTCTGGGTATCGACAGCACCGTCCCTGGATGGCAGATCGCGCACATGACCATAGGACGCCAACACGTCGAAATCACTTCCGAGGTATCGGTTAATAGTTTTCGCCTTGGCCGGCGATTCCACGATAAGAAGATTTTTAGCCATGTTAAATTCAAATAAACACCATCTGCCCGTAAGGCATGATCCTGATCAGGTGGTAATTTCCTCCCCTCCCATATTAGAACGTTTCAGAACAAGTCTGACCGTATGCTTTAGCCGACCCCTATATTATTAGTGCCGATATTCCTGCTCGGTGTCAAACATCAAGTCTTCCATCCAGGCAAAATTGGCCTCCTGGCCGGGTTGATTAAACAACACCATCAATACCACCCATTTCATATCTTCCAGGGTGATTTCATCGGTTTCCAGGGCGAGCACGCGGTCGAGAACCAGTTCGCGACGCTGGGCATCCAGGATGCCGATATTTTCGAGGTACATCAGAAAATCCCTGCACTCGGTATCCAGGCGGGCGATTTCAGATTCGACATATACGCGCACGGGCCGGTGGTTGTCCTGAAAAAGATCCGGTTGGTGGCGTTGCTGGGCGAGACCATCGAGCCAATTGAAAGCCTTTTCAATTTCTCCGGTGGTGAAGCCCGCCTGGTGGAGGTTTTCCTCCAGGGAGTCCCTGTCCGGGGCTTCTTCAGGTTCGTCATACAAATAGTTCTCAAAGAGAAACATCAGTACATCGAGTACGTTTTCTTTCATTGTCTGGCCTCTCCTACTCTCGGCTGGCAGCTTGTTATTACGGTGACCAACCTGATTTCTTTTCGCTCCCTGACCGACAGCATGGCTGAGACTAGTCGCAGCGTCAATGCACATTTGCACAATTTCCTGTACGGATATTGATCAAATGAGCAGAAATAGTTTCCTTGATATTTGTCGCAGGTGGGGGCTTCTTCATCATTGTTCAAGTCAAGTTGGGCGATAGACGCTTGTATCGGCAGGGGTCCGG
>Ga0209456_10001719_pt1 | contig 10563 bp, 11 predicted proteins | sample COG_11_FD_184755 | JGI IMG/M metagenome (GOLD analysis project Ga0209456, IMG submission 184755) | Pelagic marine sediment microbial communities from the LTER site Helgoland, North Sea, for post-phytoplankton bloom and carbon turnover... | ecosystem: Environmental > Aquatic > Marine > Neritic...
GCAACATCGCTTGCCTGCTGAGTTTCGCCGCACCGCGGAACAATATTTTTTGCCCCTCGCACGACGATTGCCACAAATACGCGGCGACAGGAATCAGCTCGTGCTTGGAATCAACGGCGCACAAGGGACCGGTAAATCAACGCTTGCCGATTTTCTCCGCCTTGCGGCGGAATCGATTTTCGATTGGCGCGTTGCGGTTCTGTCTATTGATGATTTCTACTACACACTGGACGAGCGAAAGACACTTGCCGGGAAAGTGCACTCGCTTCTGAGGACTCGCGGTGTGCCAGGCACGCACGATACCGACTTGCTTGCCCACTACCTCACTCGATTGCAGCACTTGGCAAGGGATGAACACATTGCCCTGCCCCGATTCGACAAGGCGATCGATGACCGCGCCGACGAGTCGCGATGGCCGCTTGTCAAAGGCCCGATCGATCTCGTCATTCTTGAAGGCTGGTGTGTTGGAACGATGGCGCAGCAAGACGTCGAACTCGAGACCCCGATCAACGACCTGGAACGCGATCAAGACCCCGACGGCGCCTGGCGCAACTACGTGAATGATCAGCTCAAAGCGAATTACGAGCCGATTTTTGACGGACTCGATTTCCTGGTTTTCATGCGCGCCCCCAGTTTCGACGCGATACTCCGGTGGAGGGTGGAACAGGAAAAAAAGCTCGCCGACGTGTCGCCGGAAGGCTCGTCAGGCCTGATGAATGAAGAACAGATCGAGAGATTCCTGCAATTTTATGAACGCCTGACCCGGACCAATCTCGCGGCGCTGCCGGATAGCGCAGACCTTGTGTTCCGCCTGGATGACGCACACTCGATATCGTCGTAGGGTCGCGGTCCCGCCGAAAGCGAACGTGATATTTATTGGGATGGACCCTCAGCGAGTGCCCGTCGCGTGAGGTTGACGATGAGCTCGACTTCCTTGTCGCCGATGTCGAACACCGGCGTATACCGCAGTGAACGCTTGCCGCCATGGATGACAGCGAGACCGATACGCCGCAGATAATCCTCGGTGCTGTCGGATCCATGAATCTTGTAGCGTTCGTCGAGTTCGCAGCTCAGCAGCAAGCCTGTGCCCTGAACGCTGACGACTGCATCATCGGTGTCGTCCGCAAGCGCCTGGAGCTTTGCGACCAACTCGCGGCCACGGGCACGAATGTTCTCCCGCAATCCGTCGCTCAACGAATCAAGTACCGCAGACCCGATATCCATGGCACGAGGACTTGACGTCATCGTATTGCCATACATGCCGCGTCGGTACGCGCGCGAACAGAATTCCGAGAGCGCCAGCACGGACAATGGATACTGTCCGGCATTCAGCGCTTTTGAGTAACTCTCCATATCCGGGGCATCGAGGTTTCGGTAGCCCGGGTAGTCGACGATCGACAGCAGCCCATGTGCACGCAACCCCGCCTGGATTGAGTCGACGACGAACATCGTGCCATGCTCGCGCGTCAGCTCGCGCGCACGCTTGTAGAACGCGGGTTCGATAGCGAGCCCGGGGTTGCCCTCGCCCATGACCGGCTCCATGAAGAACGCCTCAATGAAAATGTCATCGGCGTCGGCGTTTGCAAATATTGCTTCGAGAGATTCGACATTATTTGGCTCAACCGTCAGCAGGTAGTCACTCTCCCGAAACGTTGCGAGATGCTTTTCGTAGTTCGCGCGAGTCGAATCCGAGAAATGTGCCGGTCGATCGGTGCGACCATGAAAACTCCCGTCAAGCGTAAGCCCGCAGATCTTGCGACCGTCGTAGCGGCCGCCCGGATCGGTCAGCTTCCGGGTGTTGATGTCTGCAATCCGGGAAGCGACGGTCATAGCCTCCGAACCGCTGTTCAGGCATATGAACGTGGCGAATGGAAAACCCTCCGGCCTGGTATGCCCGATCTCCCGCTGCAGGCGTTCGACGAAATCGAGCTGGCTTATGCTCGGTGTCATGACGTTGGCCATCACGTGCACCCTGCTCATTGCATCCAGTACAGCCGCCGGTGCATGGCCGAATCCCAACATCCCGTAGCCGCCGCAGTCGTACACGACGGCGCCCTTCACCGTGATGACCCAGGGGCCCGCCGCGGCAACGGCAACATACGGATTCACGCCTTCCGTTGGATAGAAATTCGTCAGACCCTTCTGCGACCGATGAATTTGCTCGCTCTCGTCGAGGACCAGGAAATCGGCATGCGATTCCTTCAGCGCGAGGAATGCATCGTAGCCACGATCAATCGCCATCGCGAGATCGGCACGTTCTTTCAGGAAGTCCAGGATGATCTCGTCGGTGAGTCCGCGAGTTGTCTCAGCACCGCCATAGTCCCGCATTTCTTTCAGGCGGCTGAGGGCGGTCTGCTGGTTCTTCAAGTTAGCCACTTCTCGGCAGCTCAGCTACCAACGGCCACGTCAATGGCTTCTTCGAGCTCGACCGTCTTCTTGTCAACTCGCCCGTAGTCGTACAAGCCCGCCTCGTCGAAGATGACGCGATCCTCGTAGTCATCGAACCAGATGGCATCCGGGTTCCGTCCGACGATGCAGACCTTGCCGCGATCCGGTGCGTCCAGCGCGTTGCGCAGGATCTTGAAAATAAGAACGCCGTTCTCCGTTCCGGCGACGCCCGGAACCGGTTCGTTGGTAACGGCCGATACTTCAGTTTTGCCCTTGTAATGAGTGATCGACAGGCGCGCATGGGTCTCCACGCCGGACAGTCCCCTCTGCGATTCATTCAGAATCTGCCACGCCCTCTCGACCGGCACGTTGAAAGCACGATAAGCGATAATATCCCTGCCGCAGAAGAAGTAGTGATTGCCAACGCCGGCACGGTACAACGCCCGTTGCATCACTCTCAGCGCATCCGGGTCATCGTTGATTCCCTTGATGATCGGCGCCTGGTTCTCGACATGAATCCAGCCGCGAGCAGTGACTCCCTCCATGGCCTTGCGAGTCTCATCGTGCCATTTGAGCGAACCATTGGGGTTCGTGAGATACGCGCCGTCGGCGCCCTTCTGCAGGAACTCGTCCGGATGATTGAAATGGATCATGAGACGGAAACCGACGTCCGGGTAGGTCTCGTGAAAGTTGTCCATCATCGTCAGGAATGCTTCGTCGAAACGCTTCGGGTGAAACGACATCTCCTTCGTGCCAAGTCGAATGGACTCGATACCCGCCTCCGCGAGTGCGGAGAGCCAGGCACCGATCTTGCGATTTGACAACACCATCGGGTCACCGCCGGACAACAGGATTTCGCGGAGCTTTTCGCGACCGGTTTCCGGGTGTCGGCCACCGTTCGCGGCGACGATCTTGTTGTGCTCGCGTATGTAATCGGTGACTTCCTTTATGTTCGCCAGCCCTTTCTTTGCCACCGTGCCGTCCTGGCGCTCGACTTCCTTCTGGCCGATCAGCTCCTCGCGATAACAAAAGCGGCAATGGGCGGAGCAGGTCGAAACCGCGTACAGCAGGCCCATTTCGTATTTGTGCAGCAGCCCTTCGACAGGTGCGAAGTCCATCTGGTATCCGGGGTCTTCAGAACCCGCGAGGTTGAGGGTTTCGTCCGGATTGGCCTTGACGAGCCTCTGCAGTGGCTTGCTGTTCTGCGCCAATTCGAAAAAATGGCGGGTCATCTTGACGGGCATGCGTACCTCGACGTCCCGCTCCGTCCCCTTCAATGCCGCGAGTGCCGAGAGTTCGTCCGCCGAGTAGAAATTCTTGATATCGGCCGGCGCCTTGTCCTTAAAAAACGGCGTCAGGCCGTTGATGATGTGCCGCTCGTATTTCTGATTCTCGATTGTGCCCTGGAAGGCCTTTTCCCTTTCGGTCGGCACGTACCTGTTCTGAGTCGCCACGTCACACCTCTTGATCTATGCGCTGCAGGCCCATAATGTAACACATTGAACGGTTGATATGTGCTAATGTAACAATATGAACATGACGGGACCAGAAGCGTCGACTTTGGACCTGGTCGCAGCAGTCAGCAGCGCTCTAACCCCCACGGAGAGGCGCATTGCGGAGGCCGTGCTTGCCGAGCCGACCCTGCTGGCCTTTGGCACTGTCTCGGACCTGGCCGCTCGCGTAGGCACGAGCAGACCCTCCATCGTGCGCTTCGCGACCAAGCTCGGCTTCACCGGCTACACCCAGCTGCAGCAGCATGTGCGCAGCGATCTGTCCCATCGCCTTTCACGCCCCAGCGAGCGCATCAGGAGCGATGGCGAGCAGGTTGTGCCGGCCAGGGTAGCGATTAATGAGGCCATTTCATCCGTGTTCGCCGCGCTTGAAGGCGATCGGCTTGCGGAGCTGGTGAGGCCTGTCGTACGTGCGGACAAGATCTGGATTCTCTCCGGAGAAACCTCGCAGGCCGGTGCTCACGCGCTTCACAGTGGCCTGTCCATGGTGCGACCGGGTGTACGCGTACTCGACGAGCACTCGATCGGCACTGACCTGAGTGACGCAGGGCCGCGAGATGCGGCCGTGGTGTTCGACTTCTACCGCTACCGGCGCCAGGTAACTACCGCCGTCCGTGTCTTCGCGGAGTCCGGCGTTACCGTCGTAGCAATTACCGACAGCCCCCTTTCTCCCTTGGTCGAGTTGGCCGATGTTTGGTGCCAGATCAAGGTCCCGGCGATTGGCCCGTTTGACAGTTCCGTCCCGGTCGTCGCGATGTGCGAGTTGCTGGTCGCGCAGGTCGCGAAGGATCTTCACGAGGACGCAACTGACCGAATCGATCGGATCGAGGCGCTTTGGGACGAAACAGAAGCATTCCTGTAGTTCTGCGTGACTCGTAAGGAGTAGCAGGTGATTAACAAGCAATATCCATCGGTAGCAAAAGCAGTGGCCGATATTCCGGATGGTGCGATCGTGATGGTAGGAGGATTTGGTGCATCCGGCAGTCCGATAGAACTGCTCCATGCATTGATCGACCACGGCGCGACGGATCTTACCGTCATCAATAACAACACCGGCAACGGTGAGGTCGGGCTGGCGGCGCTTATCGGCAACGGACAGGTAAGAAAGATGATCTGTTCGTTTCCGAGATCGAGCCAGTCCAAAGTGTTTCCGAAGCTGTACAGGGAAGGCAGGATTGAGCTCGAGATCGTCCCCCAGGGCACCCTCGCTGAACGAATCCGTGCGGGTGGCGCGGGAATACCCGCCTTTTACACGCCAACGGCGGTGGGCACGGTGCTGGCTGAAGGCAAAGAGATGCGCGAGTTCGATGCACGCCCGTACGTCATGGAGCCGTGGCTCAAGGCCGATTTCGCATTGATCAAGAGTGAAGTTGCCGATCCCCTCGGCAACCTGACCTACAACAAGACTGGCCGGAACTTCAGCCCCCTGATGTGCATGGCCGCCACAACAACCATCGTGCAGACGAAAAGACTGGTGGCCAGGGGTGACATCGATCCGGAATCCGTCATCACGCCCGGTATCTTCGTGAATCGCATCGTCGAGGTTCCCCATCCTGTCCATGAGGACACCCTCATTGCAGAGGGAAGGAGGTACCCATGAGCGCTGGTTGGACAAGAGAACAAATGGCAGCGAGGGCTGCCCAGGACATACCCGATGGTTCCTACGTCAATCTCGGAATAGGGATTCCGGAACTGGTCACACGATTTGTACCGGAAGGCCGCGAGTTCATCTATCACACGGAGAACGGCATGCTCGGCATGGGCCCGCCCCCGGCAGAAGAAGACCGGGATCTGGACCTGATGAATGCCGGCAAGAAGTACGTGACAGCGTTACCGGGTTGCTGCTATTTCCACCATGCTGACAGCTTCAGCATGATTCGTGGCGGCCACATCGATGTTTGTGTGCTTGGCACCATGCAGGTGGCGGCGAACGGGGATATCGCCAACTGGTCCACCGGCGCGCCGGATGCGATTCCCGCGGTAGGCGGTGCCATGGACCTCGTTCAGGGTGTGGAGAATATCTTCGTGATCACGCAACACACGACCAAGACCGGTGATCCGAAGCTGGTCGAAAAGTGCGGCTATCCCCTGACCGGAGCGGGTGTCGTATCCCGCGTTTTCACCAACCTTGCCGTGGTTGACGTCACGCCCGACGGTTTCCGGGTCGTCGAGCTCGCACCGGGCATCACGTTCGAGGAAGTGCAACAAAGTACCGGTGCGCCCATTCTGCCACCGGACTAAAGATCGATACAAAAGACAAGGCAATGACTGACGTATTTTTATGTGATGGTATCCAGACGCCCGTCGGGCGTTACGGCGGAAGCCTCTCCTCCGTTCGTGCGGATGACGACCCGCGGCTCAACACGCGCGACGGCGCCATTGCGCTGGGCCACCCGCTCGGCATGAGCGGCGCGCGACTGGCGATTACAGCCCTGGACCAACTTCAGACCGGTGGCGGCAGGTTGGCGCTTTGTACGATGTGTATCGGTGTCGGACAAGGTATTGCCGTTGTTATCCAATCACTCACGTAGGCAGGAAACAAAATGGAATCGCTGAACCACGCAATCGACGACGCCCGTTCGCGGTATGTCTCTGCCAACCCCCTGAGCCACGCCGCAGACGAAAAGGCGGCACGCTACTTACCGGGCGGCAACACGCGCACCGTGCTGCATTTCGAGCCTTTTCCGCTCACCATGGTCGCGGGAGACGGTGCCGAGCTAACGGACCTCGACGGCCATCGCTATATCGATTTTGTGGGTGAGTACTCCGCGGCCCTGTTCGGCCATTCGAACGATGTTATCAAGGCGGCGATACACGAGGCTCTCGACAATGGTGTTGCGATGGGCGCACCCACTCGATACGAAAGAGACTTGGCCGGCTTGTTGTGCGAGCGGTACCCATCCCTCGAGCAAGTCAGATTCTGCAACACGGGCACCGAAGCGAATCTCATGGCGCTGAGTACGGCGCGAGTTGTAACGGGTCGCAACAAACTGCTTGCCTTTAATGATGCTTACCACGGCGGAGTCATCAAGTTCCTGGGCGGACACTGCGCCCTCAATATGCCCTTCGATTTTGTCCTCTCCGACTATAACGACATCGACGGCACCGCGAGCCTGATCGATCAGGTTGGCGACGAGCTTGCAGCCGTCATAATCGAGCCGATCCTGGGCGCTGGTGGAAATATCCAGGGCAACCGCGAGTTTCTCAACATGCTGCGGCGAAAAACGAAAGAGGCCGGCGCATTGCTGATATTTGATGAGGTCAAGACCGCCCGCCTCGGCCCGTCAGGCATCCAGGGAATGGTTGGCATCAAACCCGACCTGACCACGCTGGGCAAGTTCATCGGCGGCGGCTTGCCGACCGGCGCCTTCGGCGGCAGCATGGAAATCATGGCGCAGTTCAACCCGAAGCAAAAAGGAGCCCTGGCCCACGCCGGTACTTTCAATAATAACGTTTGTTCTATGGCGGCCGGTTGCGCGGGCATGCGCGAGATCTTCACAGCGCAGCGTGCTGCCGAGTTTTTCGACCAGTCCGAGGCTTTTCGACTCTCACTCAACGACATGTTCGCTTCGAAAGCCGTACCGATGTATGCCAATGGAATGGGCTCCATGATCGCGATTCACTTCTCGAGCAAACCGACAAAAAGGCCGGCTGACATCAGTGCCGGATGCCAGTCTTTACGGCCCCTTCTTCACTTCGAACTGCTTCTCGACGGCATTCTGGTTTGCAGGCGAGGCGACCTGTTTCTGTCACTCCCCATGGACGATACACACCTGTCGAAAGCACGCACATGCTTCGAGAAATTCGCCGATCGTTACAAACCGTTGATTGAGCGCGTACTGGCAGCGTAGCTGCCGTTCGATCAGGCGCTGACATGCGAATTTTCAGTATTCAGCTATGTTTGTATGATGAGTTCCCGACCCATCTACATGTGTCCATCTAATTCAGGTTTTGGCCCGTGACAGGTCCGCGTATGTTCTGAATCTATCGTTCTTAATGCGTATTCTTCTCGCCATATTTTCACAGAAACTACACGTAGAAATTCTCACCGAAATGACTGCGGCGCCACCATGCGCATCATCGCACTAATCGATGATACCGATGTCATCGAACGCATCCTCAAACACCTAAGCCTTTGCGACCCACGGCCCGAGGTCTTCTCTTCCGCCGGTACCGGACAACGCCTGAACAGCACTCCGATCGTACCGTGCGGCCGAACGATGGTCGGATCGCCGACATCCAACCGAGTGACGAGGCAAAGCGGCCGGCTTGGCCGTAAATTCATGCCGCGACGACCTCAGCTCCACAGTGCGCCCGCTTATTCGGCCTCCGCATCATGATTCAGCGCCCGCTTTCCATTCCCCGGGCCTCAACGACGCGATAGAATTCCCTATCCTTTTAGAGCACTGACAATGACTTTAGCCAAAGTTCAATGGCCTGCTGATAGATGAAAAAAATGCCAATTATATTGGCGCTGACATTGCTATTCGGCAGTGTCGTGGCATTCATGATTTGGCACTTGTCCCAGCTTCAGTCAGGGATGATAGAGTCAACGGCGCTAAGAACCACGGAGCTTTATTCAACAGCGCTGGCGCAGTTCCGCACGCTTTATACCGCAGAGGTCGTAGAAAAGGCGAGGAAGCACGGACTCGAGGTTACACATGATTTCGAGTTACGCGACGATGCCATACCTCTGCCGGCGACCTTAAGTATGATGCTCGGCGAAGAAATTGGTAAGCAGGCATCTGGTGCAACGTCATATTTATACAGCCCCTACCCATTCCGCGTTAGAGAGAGTAATTCTCTTCTTGACGAATTTAATAGCGAGGCCTGGGACTACCTCACCGCAAACCCGGAAAAACAGTACTATCGATTTGAACGGCAGGATGATAATTCACTATTGAGGCATGCGACGGCGGACGTAATGCGACCGGAGTGCATCGCGTGCCACAACAGTCACCCAGATTCGCCAAAAACAGACTGGAAAGCAGGCGACGTCCGTGGTGTGCTTGTGATCAATCTGCCACTGAACACTATCTCCGCCCAAACCAGGGATGACTTAAGAAAAACCTCGATTTCCTATGCAGGCATTGGTATTGGAATCGCGGCTATCCTTGGGGTGGTGATCATCAGGCTACGCGAGCAGTCTGACGAACTGTCGCATCGAGTTAAGGAGCGAACCACAGATCTGGAATCTGAAATTCTCGAGCGCCAGAAGACGGAGGAACGCTTCCGTCAGGCGATCGAGGCTGCCCCCGCGGCGATGATCATGGTTGATCAAGAGGGGGTCATCGCACACGCCAATCATGAGGCCGCAAAATTATTCGGTTTTACGGTCGGCACGCTTGTCGGCCGGTCAATTGAGGAATTGGTGCCCAGTGGGGACCGTGCCCACCACCCGTTGCATCGCAAGAATTACATCGCCAGTCCCGCCGTACGTCGGATGGGCGGGCTCGACCTATTCGCTCAAAAGAAACAAGGCGGGATATTTCCCGTTGAAGTACGCCTGAACCCGATGGATACGCCCGATGGAACAGTCGTACTCTGCTCAATTGTCGATCTGACGGACCGCAAGAAAATAATGGAAACAATTATGGAACAAGCGCAACAGTTGGAAGCTGCAAATGACCTTCTGGCAGAGCAGGCCACCATCGATAGCCTAACCAAAATCGCGAACCGCCGCAGTTTGTCACACCAATTTGAAACACTACTGAGGCTTTCTCAAAGAGATGGTCAGCCCGTCTCGGTCTTGCTTGCCGACGTTGATCATTTCAAAAAATACAATGATGATCTGGGACACCCCGCTGGTGACAGGGCGCTGAGAACGATTGCGCAAACTCTGCAAGTTACGTCCCGTGTTACCGATTTCGTTGCACGTTACGGCGGCGAAGAATTTGCGGTTTTGCTGGCGGAAACAGATCACGATGGGGCGCTCGTGGCAGCGGAAAAACTTAGAAAAGCTGTTGAGACGATTTCCGGATTGGACCGTAATATTACGATGAGCGTCGGAGTCTCTACGCTAATGATGGAACAAAAAAAATCGTTCGATGTGGAAATGATTGGAAAGAAACTCATCGCAGAAGCTGATAAGGCTCTCTATCATTCAAAGGAGAGCGGTAGAAACAGAATAACCCACTTTAATGACATGGGTGAGGCTTGATGACCAGCCTCAGTATCACGCAGCATTCGGAAATACGCCAGGGCGATCGCGACTACATTATCATTCAGAAACTTTTGCCGCCCATTTTCGGCGCCTAAAGCTTTGTTGAAACATGTTGTCTTGCCCACACAGTCATTTAGCAGCACATTTGCGGATGATAAATCCTAAAGATAAGGCATTGCCTCAATCTCAAATACTTTACATACGTTATGTCGGGCTATGGTTATGACCGGACGCAGGCATATATGATCGCGAGCATCGCGGCGGATATGCGTATCGGTCAATTGGTTGACGTGCCGAACGCCGGTGTGACCGCGGTACTACCGCTGGACATATTTGTGGGACGTGACTGACGCTTCTTCCAAAGAATGTTGCCGGTGGGGCGGTTCGACTCGGCACCGACAGAAAAGCGAGCACATGGGCGGACCCGCAACCGCCGCTGCGTGATTGCCGGATTCGACAGATCCGTTACTTACCGCAGTGTGGGCACTGTCCTTTCAATAC
>Ga0209456_10001721_pt1 | contig 10557 bp, 8 predicted proteins | sample COG_11_FD_184755 | JGI IMG/M metagenome (GOLD analysis project Ga0209456, IMG submission 184755) | Pelagic marine sediment microbial communities from the LTER site Helgoland, North Sea, for post-phytoplankton bloom and carbon turnover... | ecosystem: Environmental > Aquatic > Marine > Neritic...
GTCGAGCAGCATTGCCAGCGCCGATACTGTTGAAAGCCCGTTCGCACTGTCTACGCTGAGTGCTGGCTACATGCTGGGTGCCGGTGAAGGCTCCTGTGGCGGCGACAAGGAAGGCAAGGAAGAAGCCGAAGGCGCTTGCGGCGAAGGCAGCTGCGGTGGCGATAAGGAAGGCGAAGCCGAAGATAAAGAAGGCGAAGGCTCCTGCGGCGCTGACAAGGATGCAGAAGCGTCCTGCGGCGGCGACAAGGATGCAGAAGCTTCCTGTGGCGGTGACAAAGATGCAGAAGCTTCTTGTGGCGGCGACAAAGACGCAGAAGCTTCGTGTGGTGGCGACAAAGGGTAGTTAAGCTCTTTCTACGCACTTTGCAGATTAAGCCCGCGCCTTGCGCGGGCTTTTTTGTGATTTACTTACGCCTATGGCAAAACCAGTGACACGCTGCAAATGGGCCGAAGGAGTCAGCCTCGACTACATCGAGTATCACGATACGGAGTGGGGCGTTCCTGTTCATGACGACCGCGTACAGTTCGAATTCCTGCTCCTCGAGGGAGCACAGGCAGGTCTGAGCTGGTCCACAATACTCAATAAGCGCGAAGGCTACCGCAAGACGTTCGCCGACTTTGAGCCGGTTAAGGTAGCCCGCTTTACTGACAAGCGCATTGAGAAGTTGTTGCTGGATCCAGGCATTGTGCGCAATCGCCTCAAGGTGAACTCCGCCGTAACAAATGCGAAAGCCTATCTTGCCGTGCAAAAGGAATTTGGCAGTTTCAGCAAATACATCTGGGAATTTGTGGGCGGCAAGCCCATTCAGAACCGCTTCAAAAAGGACGCCGATATTCCCGCCACGTCGGCGGAGTCCGACGCGCTCAGCAAGGACCTCAAGAAACGTGGTTTCAAGTTCGTTGGTAGTACGATCATCTACGCCCACATGCAGGCGACCGGCCTCGTCAACGATCACGTCGTCGGGTGCTTTCGCCATAAGCTCTGCCAGCAACTTGCAAAAAGCTGAGTGCCGGTGGATCATCGATAGATCCCGCTAACAAGAACGAAACGAGGGGCCCTCTATGTCAGACATTGTCTTTAACGGCAAGCCGACGACGACTTTCTGGATCGTCGGTGGCGCCGCACTTGTTTGGAACCTGATCGGCCTGGTGTTCTACATCGGTCATGTAACAATCTCACCCGAAGCGCTGGCGGCGATGCCTCAGTTGCAGCAGGACTTCTTCACCGAGACGCCAACCTGGGCGACAGCTGCGTTTGCCCTGGCGGTAAATGCAGGCGTGATTGGCAGCCTGTTTTTGCTGTTGCGCAAGGCGTGGGCCGTGCCAATGTTTTTACTGTCTCTCGTGTCGGTGATCGTTCAGGATATTGATGCCTTCGTACTTCGTGACGGGTTTAGCATTGTCGGTGTCAACGGCGTCATCCTTCCTGCTTTGATTTTCGTTGTTGCGGTTGCGCTGCTGATCTACTCTCGCGGCGTCAAAGAGCAGGGCTGGCTCACCTAGTTGCCGATCCTGATTACGGTGATCGCGGACAGGCCGGTCGGCGTGTTGTGGCCGATGCCACCCAGGTAGATCGTGTTTGATTGCAGTCCGGTCCAGTTCACCGTGACCGTGTCCGATGTACCCGCGTTGACGAATGCCGGTCCGGAGGCCGTCATGTTGCCCTGGTCGTCGATCAGGCCGAAAGACCAGGCGAGCAACTGGTAGTTCGCACCAGGGCCACCCGAGATGTTATCCGTTGCGAAGCCGTGCACGAGCGCGGCGTAGCGGCCACCGGTCGGCAACAGGAAGCTCACTTCTTCGTTTGATGTTGGCTCGCCGCTCTCACCAATACGGAAGCAATTGATGTTGTCGGGGCAGTGGTAGATGTACAGGTCAAGATCGTCGTCGCCGTCAGTCATGGTGTCGAACAAGGAAAATCGCAGATAGGCCTCGTCCACAGGCACATCGATAAGGTGTGCCGTGACACCGTTAGTCGCGCGGAATGAAAACGTCTTGGTCGGATCGTCATCTACGAAACCATTGATCACAAGCGGCAGGCGCAGGCCGTGCACACTTGGTGTGTAGGCACCCGTAAAACCGAATTCCACCGGGAACGTCAGCGAGCCATCGGCCCCGAAGTCTGTAACCTGCGCGGGCGCCGTGATCGTAACAGGACGCACAGCCAGTGTGCTGTAAACAGAGTGATCGGTGTTCTCCCAGGTCAGCGAACCGAAGCGCCACGAATCAAGTGGTCCGGATTGCATGCTAAACGTCACGTCGAAGGTCGCAGACGCGCCAGGCTGCAGCGTTATTGTCTGTGGCGCGACCGTAACGCCGACGCCCGCCGGTGGAACCACATTCGCTGTGAAAGTCTCTGCCTCGTCACTGACATTCGTAACACGGCGCGTGACCACGCGTTCGTTGGCGAGTCGCCCAACGGAAATCGACGGTTGGTTGAGATCAGCGCCGGCGAACGAAAGTCCGGCAACAGCCAGGTCATCACAACGCTCTTCCGATACGGCAGGCGATGCAGTGCCACAGGCGAAGGCGTCAAACTCGTCTTCAGTAACGTCGTAAACCAGGCCCGGGTCGACAGCGTCATTCGGCACGATGTGTCCAGCGCCGAAGTCGAAAGGCAGGGCCTGTGTTTCATTGTCACCGGCCGTCACAGACTGACGGGCCGTCGTCATGAGTGCCGATTTGAGCGCAGCAGGACTCCAGTCCGGATGCGCCTCCATTAATAGCGCCGCCACTCCCGCAACGTGTGGCGTGGACATTGACGTACCGGACAGATACGCGAAATTCTCGCCGGATGTAGCGTTTACAGCATCCGGCGCAAAGCCGGCCAGGATGTTGACGCCGGGCGCCGTGACGTCGGGCTTGAGAATATCTGCGACCGGACCGGGACCGCGCGCCGAGAACGAGGCCATCTTGTTGCCGGACTCGATCTCCGTGATAAACAACTGCTTGTCGAGCAGGACGGTGACGACCTCGCCGGCATCAATTTCGGCGAGAATCAGGTTGCCGTCTGCCTGTCCGATCATTACTGCGGGGATTTCCGAGAGACCCGGTGTGCCGTTCATTACGATCGGATCGCCGGCGATATTGTAAACAAGCGCCGCGATAGCACCGGCATCGCCCGCGTTTGCCACTTTGAGGTCGAAGCCGCAGCCGCCCCGTTGAATCAGTGCGATCTTTCCGGACACGTCAGAGCCGTTTATCAGTGGCTCGCAGGCATCGCTGGTCGTTCCCGGCCCACCGTCGTCGAGCGTCTCGTCGTCGTCATCGACCAGCACGAGGCCACCTTCGAGGGGTCCGACCTCGAGCAGCGTCGGCGTAAAATTAGCCTCTTTGACGGCGTACTTGCCGGCAAGTGAAAGAGGCAGCTTGATCTCAAGCGCCTCGATCGAGGTTTCGCCATCGCGACTCGACGCCGCCGCGGTGATTACCCAGGGACCGCCGGCGGGTGAGCCAATCGTCCCGAGATTCGGGCCTTCATTGCCCGCGGCGACAACAGCAAGAATGCCGGCTTTCGTGGCTGACATCAGCGCCAGGTCGTCGGGCGCTACCAAACTCAACAGTGAGCTGCCAACCGAGTAGTTGATGATGTCGACGCCATCGGCAACGGCAGCATCAATCGCATTGGCAAGGTCGGAGGTGTTGCAGCTTGCACGCTGATCACCCGGACGCAGCCAGCACGCCTTGTAAACCGCAATCCGCGCGCGCGGCGCGATTCCTTCGACGCGATCGATGAATGATCCAAAGATGGATGCTTTGACACGATTGCCGGCTGCGGTCGTGGCCGTATGTGTGCCATGTCCGTCCACATCTCGTGCCGAGCGAATTTCGCCCTCGTCGATCGGACCCGAGGCGTCTGCTCCAGCCACGAAATAGCGCGCACCTATGAGCTTGTTGTTACACGCCGTGTCCTCAAATTCTTCTCCGGCCACGCAGGCGCCGTTCCAGTCGACCGGTGGTTCGAAAACCAGCGTATCTTCGCGCTTCTCGAAGCGCCTGCACAGCCAACGGCCGAGAAAGGTGTTTTCGGCCCAGTCACCCTGGCACTGGCTCGGTCGGTCCGCTTCCCTGGTGTCCTCGAGCGCCGGATGCTCGGGCGCGATGCCGCTGTCGATGACACCGATGATAATGTCTTCACCATCGAGGCCGGGCGCACCACGCAGCCCTTTGTCGCGGTCAAAAAGCTCAAGAAAATCAAGGCTATAGTTTGTCGCGAGAGGGCGGATCTCGTCTTCCCACACGTGCAGTACCTCAGGCAGGCTGGCAAGCTTGTGCGCCTGTGCAGGATGCATCCTGGCTGCGAAACCGTTCAGACCGAAGCGAAAACTGTAAATCAGCTCGGTGCCTGAGCCCGCGCGCGCGATGACCTGTTCCTGTGCCTTCGAGAGGCGTGCCGTATAACTCTGGATAACGGGGCTCGCCTTGTCGAAGCGTACGCGCGACACGGTCTTCGCTCCTGGCTTGGCCGCCGCGGTCAGTAGAGACGCGTGATAGTCGGCAGCAGACGGCATCGCGAGCTGCACGATGTAGACCTTGCGCGAGCTCGGATCTTCCGACCCGGCGAGACGAATTGCGCCAAGGCTCCCCGCATCGCGCAGCTCCGACTCATTCTGGGCGGATACACCGAGAGGTATCAGTAGCATGAGTGACAAGACGTGACGCAAGGACATGGTTACGTGTCTTTGTAGCCGCCCAGTTCCTCGGTGGAGAAGCTGATGCCGAGGCCGAGCGCAATGCGATTGACGAAATTGAAATAGCCGACGACCAGCGTAAGGTCGAGTATGTCTTCGTCGCTCAGGCCCACGGCCCGCAACTCCCCGAGATCGCTCTCCGTCATGGCGGACGGGGCCGAGGTGAGTTTCTCGGCGTGCCGTACGATATTGCTCAGTCGCGGCTCAAGCGTTTCCAGGCCGTCGGCCGACATGAGCAACTCGAGGGTCTCGTCATCCTTGATGTAGCGACGCAGTGCCTCGGCATGATGGTTGACGCAATAGGCGCACTCATTGGTCGCCGAGACGACAACGGCGACAGCCTCCCGCTCGGCGCGGCTTAACCCGGATGCGCCAAACATGACGGTCATATACAGATCGAGATGATTCCCCATGGCCTCCGGATTGAGGCTATGCACTTTGAGGATATTCGAGACTTTGCCGCGCTTTTTTATGAGCTCGGCGTAGATTGCCTTGAGTTTTCCTTCCGCGTCTTCAACGCTGACTTCATCAATCCAGGACATTGCTCTTCGCCACCGCAGCCTCTATAGGGCCTTTAAGACGTTCCCGCTCACACCGCACTTCGATTCTCTCGACGTTACCATTCAGGGCGGCAAAAGAGAACGTCCGGCGTGCCGGCACGTACGTCCATCAGGACGAAAAGTTGCACCTGATATTGAAAAAGCCGGTGTTACTTCCTAGCCAGCCAGTCCTGCGGATGTAAGTAGTCGCGGTACAGCGTGTCTTCGGGCGAGCCGGCCTCGGGCTGCCAGTCGTAGTCCCAACGGACCAGTGGTGGCAACGACATCAGTATGGACTCGGTTCGCCCGCCTGACTGCAGACCAAAAATCGTACCCCGGTCATAGATCAGGTTGAACTCGACGTAGCGACCGCGGCGATACAGCTGGAATTGTCGCTGACGGTCGCCGTAGGGATGATCCTTGCGATTCCTGACAATCGACCGATAGGCAGGCAGGAAACTGTCGCCAGTCGACTTAAGGAACTCGAAACAGCGCTCGAACCCGTGTTCGTTGACGTCATCAAAGAACAGCCCACCGACACCGCGCGTCTCGTTGCGGTGTTGCAGGAAAAAATACTCGTCGCACCAGGCCTTGTAGCGCGCGTAGAGGTCATCGCCAAATGGATCGCATGCTGCTTTGGCGGCCTGGTGCCATTGAATGACATCCTCCTCAAACGGATAGTACGGCGTCAGGTCGAAACCGCCACCGAACCACCAAACCGGATCACTGCCGTCCCCGGCCGTGAAAAAGCGAAAGTTCGCGTGCGTTGTCGGAACGTAGGGATTCAACGGATGAATAACGAGCGACACGCCTACGGCCTGGAAACCGCTGCCCGAAAGGTCCGGCCTGCCCTTTGTCGCGGAGGGGGGCAGCTTGTCACCGAACACGTGCGAAAAGCCCACGCCGGCCTTTTCGAACACCGCGCCGTCGCCCAGGACACAGCTCAGCCCGCCACCACCACCCGGTCGCTGCCAGCTATCGCGCCGGAATACGGATTTGCCATCAAGCTGCTCGAGTTCCGCGACGATGCGGCTTTGCAGCGACTGCAAATAGTCTTTTACCTGATCGAGTTCGTTCATGGTGTCCGCGGCCGCAGTACTTTCCCGGTTGCCAGTTCGCGAATTTCGGACGGGCCCGAAGCCTGCCCGCAATCGCCTGGCACGATATAGTCTACACAAGCACCGAATCGGCGGCGAAGAACGTAACGGTTGCGGGCAACGGGTTGCCCTGTGACATTGGCGCTTGTAGAGATGATCGGTGAATCAACGGCGTCACAAATCGCGGCGGCCGTCGCGTTTGTCGTTAGTCTCACGGCGATGCTCGTATGGTCGCCCCGGACGAGTGGAGAAACATGCGTTTGTGCGGGTGCTATCCAGGTCGTCGGGTGGGATGCGTCGGCCGCCGGGATAGTGCTGGCGTCGGGATCGACCCAGCTGTCGAGCTGTTCTTTGTTGGATGCGATCAGGATCAGGCCCATATCCGGATTGCGTTTCTTGATAGCCAGAATTCGTGCGATCGCGGTATTGTCGTCCGGCATACAGCCCAAGCCGTACACACCTTCGGTCGGGTAGGCGATAACACCGCCGCCAAGCAAGGTATCAGCTGCCTTCGCGATCGAGGGTTTCATGACGCCAGATTACTTCTTCGTAGCTTTTTTCTTCGCGGTTTTCTTCTTGGCTTTCTTTTTGGTCTTTTTCTTCGCCGCTTTTTTCTTAGTGGCCGTTTTCTTGGCGGTCTTCTTCTTGCCACGGCGTCCACGTACAGGCGCGGCCGCCAGCAGCTCAATGCACTCTTCAAGCGTCAGCGATTTGGGCTCGCGGTCCTTCGGTACACGCGCGTTCTTGGTTTTGTCAGTGATGTACGGACCGTAGCGCCCGTTGAGGACCTGAATTCCCTGCTCTTCAAAATCCTGGATGATGCGATTGGCGTCCTCGATCTTCTTCGCTTCGATAAGTTCGAGCGCGCGCGGCAGCTCGACCGTGTAGGGATCGTCTTCCTTCATGGAAACGTACTTGTCGCCGTAACGAACGTATGGACCAAACCGTCCGACGCTAGCAGATACGGGCAACCCGTCGGCCGTCTCACCAAGTTTGCGGGGCAGCTTGAAGAGCTCGAGCGCCTCTTCCATCGTTATCTCGTTCATCTTCTGGCCCGGACGCAGGCCCGCGAACTTCGGCTTCTCTTCGTCGTCCTTGGTGCCAATCTGTACGAACGGTCCGTACCGGCCCATGCGAACAGTCATCGGCTTGCCACTCTTGGGATCCGTGCCCAGTTCGCGCGCTTGTGCGACCTGCTCGCGAGTAACCGACTCTTCCTTATCGTCGCAAAGAAGCTTGAACGGTTTCCAGAAGTTGTCGAGCAATGGCACCCAGTCCTTGTGTCCAAGCGAAACCTCATCGAGGTCGTCTTCGAGCTTGGCCGTGAAGTCGTAATCGACGTACTGGCCAAAATGCTCGGTCAGGAAGCCGTTGACGATGCGGCCGATATCGGTCGGGTAGAATCGTTTGCTCTCGATCTCGACGTACTCGCGATTCTTCAGTGTCACGATAATGCTCGCATAAGTTGACGGTCGGCCGATGCCATACTCTTCGAGCGTTTTGACAAGGCTCGCTTCGGTGAAGCGTGGTGGCGGCTCCGTAAAATGCTGTTCGGGCCGCAACACATCAAGGCTGATCGTGTCGCCTTCCTCAATGTTGGGCAGCAGGCGATCGCCATCATCGTCCTTGTTGCTGTCATCCTGACCTTCTTTATAGACGGCCATGAAACCTGGCTCGACAAGAACAGAGCCGTTAGCGCGCAGGCGGTGGCCGTCTTCCTCGGGGCCTGCTGCAAGCTCGATGGCCACGGTATCGAATACGGCCGGCACCATCTGGCAGGCCATCGTGCGCTTCCAGATCAGCGAGTACAGCTTGAACTGATCCTCGTCGAGCGCGTCCTTTATCGACTCCGGCGTCAGAGCAACCGACGTTGGGCGAATTGCCTCGTGAGCTTCCTGTGCATTCTTCGCCTTTGTTTTAAACTCGCGTCGTTCGTCAGGAACGTTTTCTGCGCCGTAGCGCTCTGCGATGACCTCGCGAATTTCTTCGACCGCTACAGCGGCGAGCGTAACGGAGTCGGTCCGCATATAGGAGATCAGTCCGACGTTGCCTTCGCCGGGGAGTTCGATGCCCTCGTAAAGTTTTTGCGCGATCCGCATCGTCCATTGCGTATTGAAGCCAAGCTTGCGCGATGATTCCTGTTGCAAGGTCGACGTCGTGAAGGGCGCCGCCGGATTACGGCGGCGCTGCCGTTTTGTAACGCTGACCGTGGACAGTTTGCCGTTGGCCGCATCGAGAATCGTTTTCTCGACGGCGCGCGCCGCGGTTTCGTCCTCGAAACTGAACTGTTCGACCTTCTCGCCAGCATAAGAAACCAGGCGCGAGGCGAACGGCTGTTCGTCTTTGCTGACGTCGGCCTCGATGGTCCAGTACTCGCGGGCCTTGAACGCTTCAATCTCCATCTCACGTTCGACGATCATGCGCAACGCAGGACTCTGTACGCGCCCGGCCGACAAACCACGCTGCACTTTCTTCCACAACAGCGGTGACAGGTTAAAGCCGACGAGGTAGTCCAGTGCGCGGCGAGCCTGTTGCGCACCGACAAGATCGTTGGACAGGTCGCGTGGATTGTCGATGGCCTCCTGCACGGCGGCCTTGGTAATCTCGTGGAATACCACGCGGTGAACGGACTTGCCATTCAGGGCGTCTTTTTCCTTGAGCAGCTCGATAAGGTGCCAGGAGATCGCCTCACCCTCTCGATCCGGGTCAGTGGCGAGGTACAGGGCGTCCGCTTTTTTCAGCGCCTTGATGATCGACTTCACGTGCTTTTCGTTTCTCTCGATGACCTGGTATTTCATCGAAAAGTCATTGTCGGGATCGACAGCGCCAACCTTTGGAATCAGGTCGCGTACGTGCCCGTAGGAGGCAAGGACGTGAAAATCCTTACCCAGGTACTTGCTGATCGTCTTCGCCTTGGCAGGCGACTCAACAATGATGAGATTTTTGGACATAGTTAGGAGTGCTCAAAACCAAACAACCGCGGACAGTGCCGCGGTTGAATACAATGCCGAGTGCCAGCGTGTCAAGGAAATCAGTGAATGGAGCCTGTACTTTCCTCGAATACCAGGTCCTCCATCCTCGCATACGCCAGCTCCTGGCCGGGCTGGCTGAAGAGCACCATCAGTACGACCCACTTGATCTGTTCGACGTCGATATCCGCTGATTCCAGCGCAAGCAGGCGGTCCACGAGAATTTCTCGTTGTTGCGGCGGCAGGATGCCGATCTGCTCGAGGTAGGAAATGTAGCCGCGGCAGGCGGTGTCGAGGCGTTCTTGCTCAACGTCGTTGTAAACACGGGAGCCATGAGACGTTTGCGCGTGAAACGCAAGCCCGTCCTGATGGTCGGTAAGGCCGTCCAACCAGTCTAGTGCGCGGTCAATCTCGGGGTCGCCAAAGCCTGCCCGCGAGAGCTCGTCTCGCAGTTCGTTCTGGTCGGCTTCGGGTTCATCTTCCGTTTCGACGTAGGTCTCAAACAGGTACATGAGTACGTCGAGTACATTTTCTTTCATTCCTGGAGCGGCTCCCTTCGTATCCAATCCAGCGTCTATCGGTTCAACAGCGAGTATCGTCCACCGGACAGTGATTCGACCTCTCCCTGCAGCTCCAGGATAAGAAGCATGGAGGAAACCTGGTCGATCGTCAATCCGGAGTCTCTGGCAAGCTCGTCGATACTGATCGGGTCGTGGCTCATGCTTTTTTTGAGGTGCCTGTATTCATCGTCGTCGTGCTTGGGCGTGTCACCGTTCGTCGTTGATTCCAAAGAAATTTGCAGCAGATGTGACGACAGGGGCGCAAGTTCATTGACGATATCTTCCGCCGTCTCGACGAGCTTTGCACCCTGGCGAATTAGCTTATGACAACCACGCGACAGTGGATTATGGATAGAACCCGGCAGCGCAAAAACCTCGCGTCCCTGGTCGCCTGCGTACCTGGCGGTTATCAACGAGCCACTGCGTCGGGCCGCCTCGACGACAAGCGTGCCGAGGCTCACGCCGCTGATCAGTCTGTTGCGCTGCGGAAACAGCGTCTTGTGCGGGTGTGTGCCCAGTGGGAACTCACTGGCGAGCGCGCCGTTTGCGGCAATCTCGTGTGCAAGGTCTCTGTTTGCTGCCGGGTATACGCGGTCGATGCCATGGCCGAGAAACGCAACGGTGGCGGCACCGGCATCAAGTGCACCGCGATGCGCGGCGGTGTCAATGCCCTCGGCCAGGCCACTGACGATGCAAAAGCC
>Ga0209456_10001722_pt1 | contig 10554 bp, 6 predicted proteins | sample COG_11_FD_184755 | JGI IMG/M metagenome (GOLD analysis project Ga0209456, IMG submission 184755) | Pelagic marine sediment microbial communities from the LTER site Helgoland, North Sea, for post-phytoplankton bloom and carbon turnover... | ecosystem: Environmental > Aquatic > Marine > Neritic...
GACCTGGAAAAAAGGGGCCGGGCGGCACTCGAGTCCAAACAGTATTCAACCGCTCAGAAATATTTTTCTGAAGGTGCTACGAGGGCGAATGACCCAGATGTAAAGGCGCGTCTCGATTTTCGCCAGGCAGTAACACTTCAACAGATGGCAACAGCCGGCGAGGTTGAAAACCCGGAAGAAACACTCATGCGCGCTGCCAGGCTCTACCATTCCTATCTGAAGCAAAACCCGGATTCCACGGCAACCGCCAATAACCTGGCAAAGATTTATGAAACGCTTGGCAATGCGGCTTCAAGGGAACCCGACCATGAGAAGGCCAAGGCATATTTCAGAAGGGCGGATGCCTATTATCAAAAAGCCATAAGCCCCAACAACTCAAGCCAGGCCCTTTACCTTAAAAACTATGCTGAATTCCTTGAGCGAACTGGAGATTGGCAACAGGCGAAAAAGATCTATGCGCGACTCATCGACGAGCACCCTGTCTCACCCAAGCTGCGAAAGGCACTGACAAACACCTATCGCGAACATGGCCTGGGTGATCTGGCCGGGTACGTTTGGAACTTGCTGGATGCCGGATACGTCAACCAGTCTGCCAGTATTGCCCTGGATGCTCTACGGGATAGTCTCAATGTGAGCAGTAACAGAAGAATCGAATTGTTAACCATCGTCTGCGCCGCTCTAGCCCAGGGCACAGATGACCGCAGGACCTTCATCAATTCTGACATGGGTCGCCGGTCTGCTCCCCTTCTCGACGATGGCTACCTTGGCGCCGGCGCAAGGGAGATTTACCAGTTATACCGGGGACAGGACTTAAGTCCATCGGATTATGACTGGTGGGTAAGGCGAGGTTTTGGTTCATCGAACCCGGATCAGAAAGTATTACCGATAGACGGGTTTCGTGCACTCATCAGGTCCCTCGGTAGTCGTGCAAAACGGGCTCAGGAGCTGGAAATGGCCGAGTCTTATTTCAAACTCGCTGCGAACATAAATCAGTGGGAAGTAGACCCGGCTGCGATCCGTGACCTGGTTCAGATGTACGCCGAGCAAAATGAATTCGAAAAGATCGAAGGAGTGCTGGTTGATTTTCAGGTTCAACTGTTTGAAGGCAAGGGAGAAGCCTATCGTGAATATCAAGCAGAGAAAATTTTTCAATATCACCAGACACTGGGTGAGTTGTATACACTCATTGAGAGGTGGGGTGACAGGACTCAGATTGATTCGGCCGTCTTTCAACTGGAGCGCGCACGGCAAACAAGTATCGTAATGCAACAGAAGTCACCCGAAGTGCTTCCGGAAACCTACCAGTTCACACCGCAGATGGTAGACCAGTTATCCAGGGCATATGACAAAACCGGAAAAACGGACAAGAGTCTGGAGCTTCGTATTGAGCAGGCGGAAATTTATACCAGGGCGGGTGACATAGAGGCCACACGCCGTGTGCTCTCTCCTGTAAAGGAATCAGACCTGTCGTCTGACGCTTATAAAACGCGGTACGAAAAACTGATGATCAGCCCTGACCTCCGAACGCCAATTAATCGTTCTGAATTGCAGCGACCGTCAATTGAGGGTTTGGAGAAAACTAAGCGCTAGGCCATTGCGAATCCCGAGGTCTGCAGCGGACGGCCCGTTGACTGGTCATACCCAGGATTCTCCTGGCAATTCACGGATCGTGTTGAGACCACCCGAGTCTTAGTGCGGAGAAAACCCGAACCACTCAGGAAATATGACCAGGATACCCAGTACCATCATCTGCAAGATGATAAACGGCATCACACCATGATAAATATCGGTGGTTCGCACCCCGGGCGGCGCCACTCCTTTCAGGTAAAACAGGCTGAACCCAAACGGCGGGGTCAGAAACGAGGTCTGCAGGTTCATTGCAACCAGGATGGCGTACCAGACCGGGTTGATATCAAGACTCGCGGCGATCGGTGCCAGGATCGGTACCACGATGTATGAGATTTCAACAAAATCGATAAAGAATCCCAATGCCATGATCAGCGCCATGGAAAGGACCAGGAAGCCCCATTTCTCGCCCGGCAAACCCAGCATGAATTCCTCGACTATATAGTCACCGCCGGTATACGTAAACACCATCGAAAAGGCGGTGGCGCCGATCAGGATGGCGAAAACCATGGCGGTTATCTTTACCGTCTCAAGTGAGCTTTCCCAGATCATCCTGATTGAAAAGCGCCCATAAAGCGTTGCCAGCAAAATCGCTCCGATTCCTCCGACCGAAGATGACTCCGTGGGGGTTGCTACTCCCGTTAATATTGAACCGAGCACCAGGATGATTAGCACCAGCGGTGGGATGACTGCCTTGAGCGCATGGAATACCTGTTGTCTCTTTGTACCCGTTATTAACTCCAGCTTGATGGGTGGAGCGAGGTCCTTTTTCATCAGCGTGACGATGACGATATACACAATGTAGAAAACCACCAGTGAAAGCCCCGGCCAGAGCGCGGCTTTGAACAAATCGCCGACCGGTTCCTGGAAAACATCACCGAGGATGATGAGAATGATGGATGGCGGGATGATCTGCCCCAGCGTACCCGCGGCGCAGATCGTGCCGGTAGCCAGTCGCCGGTCATAGTTGTACTTGAGCATGACGGGCAGCGAGATGACCCCCATGGCCACGACACTGGCACCGACCACACCGGTGGATGCGGCCAGTAATGCACCAACCAGTATCGTTGAAATCGCGATACCACCGCGGACCTCCCCAAACAGGAAACCCATCGATTCGAGAAGGCGCTCGGCCAACTTGGATTTCTGCAGAACGATGCCCATGAATATGAAAAGCGGAATGGCCATCAGGATGGTATTGTTCATGATCGACCAGATGCGGTGCGGCATCAGCGAGAAGATTTCCGGGCCCTCGGCGAGCAAGCCAAAAAAGACCGCCACACCACCAAAGGTAAACGCTACCGGAAACCCGACCAGTAACATCAGCAGGGCCACGGCGAACATGATGAGACCGGTCATACCTGAATGCCTGCCTGTAAATTACCGATGGTCATATCCGGGTTGACCATTAATCGAGATTCGCAATGTAAGTATTTGAGTATTCAAAGGATTTCATTTTCAATACTTCTTACCGGCGGTGCTTCGAGGCCCCTGAAAATATTGATGTTATGAATAACAAATCCGGTGGCCGAAACGATCAGGAAAACAAAGGAAGCCGGTATCACCAGCTTGATCAGCCAACGGTAGCCCAGGCCGCCAGGATCACCGCTGATTTCCCCGGAGTTGAATGCCTCGGTCACGTACCAGACAGAGCCTTCAACAACCAGCACACTCAGTGGCAGCAGCAGCAAAAGGGTCCCGAAGATATTGACCGCCGCTTTCCAGCGTGGTGAAAACCGATCATAGAGAATATCGACGCGGACGTGCCCGTCTTCCTTGAGTGCGTAGGCAATACCGAACAGGAAAACCATGGCGAACAGGTGCCATTCCAGTTCCTGCAGGGCGATTGAGCCGCTATTGAAGAAATAACGCATGATGGAATCGTAGAACACGTTGACCAGCATGAGCAGGTTCAACACACCGGCGATCCAGCCCATCAAATCGGAGAAGCGGTCGAAAAACTTTTCCAGCTTCAAAAGCATTGCTGTCCCATAAAAGGAAAAGGCTCCCGGCTACAACCGGGAGCACGGTTTGAATTACTCGATATTGTCTTTCAGGTAAGCGTAGTCTGAAATCTCGGTCCACTTACGCGCCATTTTCATGTAGGCGTTTTGTGAATCGAGAATCTCCTTGAATACCGGATCATTGGCGGCGCTTTCGGCCAACAATTCGTCATTGGCCTGCTTCATTGCGCTGATGATCTCCGGTGAGAAGGTACGGATTTGAACCTCCGGATATTCCTTTTCAATCGAAGCCCAGTTGACCGCGCTCTCGTGGTAGGAACGGGCGTACATGTCGTAGGCTGAATACTGCATCGCAATGGTCAAGATTTCCTGCAGGTGCTCGGGTAGAGCATCGAATTTCTCCTTGTTGACCATGAATTGCAACTCGGTGGCAGGTTCATGCCAGCCGGTGTAGTAATAGGGGGCAATTTTCTGGAAACCCATGCTCAGGTCAAGGGAAGGACCAACCCACTCGAGCGCATCGATCGTACCGCGGTCGAGCGCGGTGTAGAGCTCACCCGGGGCAATATTTGTGACGATAACCCCGAGTTTGGAAAGGACTTCACCAGCGAACCCCGGGACGCGCATTTTAAGACCTTCCAGATCTTCCAGGCTATTGATTTCCTTCCGAAACCAGCCGCCCATCTGGTTGCCGGTGTTGCCGCCGGGGAAAGAGTAGACACCGTGTTTGTCATAGACATTCTTCATCAGCTCCATACCGCCGCCATAATAGAACCAGGCGTATTGTTCGGGTGCGATCATGCCAAAGGGCATGGTGGAGAAGAACATGGTGTTGGCGTCCTTGCCCTTCCAGTAATAGGAAGCGGAATGCCCCATTTCATACTGACCCGCCTTGACCATATCGAGTATGCCAAGGGCCGCCTTGTGTTTGTTGGCCGAGTCAACCCGGATTTCCAGTTCGCCATCGGACATGACCTTGACCAGTTCAGCCATCGTCAGAACCGCATCGCCGAAGATCGGGAAGCCGGTACCCCAGGTTTGGGCCAGCTTCCAGACAATGGTTTCTTTTTTCGCCTCGGGGGCTTCCGGCGCCGCAGTTGCCGCCTGCTGTTTTTCGTCGCAGGCGGTCAGGACCATTAATGCGATAAAGGTCAGGAGAGTGGTGAGCAGCTTTTTGGAATAATTTAGCTTTTTCATTTCTTTTATCCTCTTGAGAAGGGGTGCTCTGGCGCAAGTCTATCTGTTCAAACCTGCGTTTTCAGTACGTTTATATACCCTGATCAACTATTGTCTGAAACGATTAGCTTGTCAACGGCACCTTAGTCTCATTATAAAAAAACCGGCGGCTGAATGCCGCCGGCTATTTCCTGTCAGACTTGAGGCTTAACCGCCGAAGTTGTATATCCAACGAAGACCGAACTCGCTCAGGTCATTGTTGAGGATGACGAGCACATAATCGGTGGGCAGAAGACGCGCATTATCGTATGTCGCATTGGTGACGTTGCGGCCATACGCAGACAGCGACCAACGGTCATTTGGCTCGGTGTAGGTCACATCGAAGTTAAACAGGCTGCGGCTCTCGATCCGGGTGAATCTTGCCGGGTCACTGCTGGGCTCGCCGTACATATTGTCACGGTAGGACCAGTCCATTCTGAACAGTAACTGGCCACCATTATCAAGACCCATTATAAACTGCGGGCTGATGGATGCCGTCCATTTGGGTGTCAGCGGTGCAACCGCGAAGGGGTTATCACTATCCACGTCGGCATCGATAATACCCAGGGTGGTATAAATGGTAAAAACTTCCGTTGGTGCCCAGGTGCTTTCCCACTCAATACCCTTGGAGGTCTGGTCGACGATGATATTTACGGTATTAAAGCCGCCACCGCTGGATTCACTCACCTGGTAGGGCAGGTCGGAATAATCCGTATAGAACGCCGCGATGCTCATCTGGAAGGTATCACTCAGTGAACCCTTCAAGCCGATTTCATAGTTGGTCGCCGTGACGTTGTCATTGGCCTCGAAACAGTTCGGCCGGCTGACATTACCCGGTTCGTCGAAATCGAGGTTACCAAACAGGCAATAGGGGCGGGGTGGAAACTGGCCGGACTGGTAGCCGTTCTGAATGGTGCCATAAAGGTTCAGGCGCTCGTTCATGTCCCAGACCGCGGCGATTTCCCAACTGGTTTCATTCCAGTCACGGCTGTTGGATTCCTCGATCAGGCTGTTATTGATGTTGACATAGGCGTCTTTGTCATCCTTGGTATAACGCAAACCGCCTGAAATACGCAGGGTCTCGGTGGCCTGGAACCCGACATTGGCGTAGATGGCCTTGCTCTTGGCTTTCTGGCCCAGCTCAAAGTCGCCCGGGTCACCGGCGAAGAAATTGGGATCCTGCCTGTTGGCGCCTTTTTCCTTGAACCAGTAAAGACCACTGACAAAATCCCAGTTGCCAAAGTCGCCGAAGAACTGCAACTCGGCTGATTTCTGATCGGCCCAGCCCGTTTCAGGATAGGTGAACAACGTGGATTCAACACTGTCATCATCCAGGCCGGAAGTGTATTCGGAGCTGCGGTCTGCGTAGATGAATTTCAACGCAAGCTCTTCGTTCATATCCCAGTCGGCGGTAACCGACCATCCATCGGCATCGTTGGATACCCTATTGGATGCAACAACGTTTCCGTCACCATCGATGTAAAAACCACCGTTGTTATCATATGGATCGTCTGAAACATCACTGTTTCTTGCACCCAGCTGGTACAACAGACCCGAAGGCACTTCATCGATCAACGTGGTATAAGGCCTCAGACCGCCTTTGCCCTTGGCCTTGTCATAGGCGGCCAGGATGTAAAAGTCCTCGGTCGGCATCCACTTGGCAGCGATCCGGACTGACCAGTCTTGCAACTCGCCCACGTCCTTCGAAGTCTTCAGGTTAACGAAGTCACCCACACCGTTACGACGGGTCCAGGAGCCGGTGGCAGACGCGGCGAATTGATCATTGAACTTCATATTGTAATAGCCATCACCGTAAATTCGGCCACGGGTGCCGCCATACAGTTTCACCCGGCCACCGTTTTCGTCTCCCGGCTGGCGTGTGATAATGTTGATCGCGCCGCCGATCGAGTTACGTCCATACAAGGTTCCCTGTGGGCCACGCAGTACCTCCACGCGTTCGATATTGGCCAGTGACCAGTTTTGTCCAACCTGTCGTCCAAGATAGACACCATCGACGTAAACACCGACACCCGGATCCGTTGTAATCAGGTGATCCTGCAGGCCAATACCGCGGATAAAGGGATTAACCGACGACACGTGACCGGCGGAAAAACCGGTGACATTAAGATTGGGCACGAACTTGCCTATATCGGTCAGATCCGTAATTCCCTGGCGCTCGATACCGGCCTGTGTAAAGGCCGTGATGGCAATCGGGACTTCGTAAATGCTTTCTTCACGCTTGGTGGCCGTTACAATGACCTCCTCCAGCAGACTGTCTTCTTCATCATCGGCTGACTGCGCAAACAGTGAAGGGCTTGTTGCAATTGAGACTGCAGTTGCGACGATCGCCGCAATTTTCCATGGTTGCTTGTTCATGTGCTCTCCGTTTATTGAGATTTATTGGGGTGGAACTTTATGCTTTTTATATTTTGCACTTGATAGCGAATCATACGCCAAAATTGGGAATTTTTTTTGATGATTTAAAAAAAAGTGGAAATACGAGTTTGAAATAGGTAGGTGAGCAGGAGGTTGATTCGGGTCGCGTTATGAGCGTATCCGTATCAACTCTGGTCACATTTGGAAACTTATTGGTGCTTCGCAAGGGTAGCAGAGGCCATGTGGTACCCCTCTTCAGGACTCGCTCGAGCACGTCCTGTGGCGCTCTTCCTCGACTCCTGTCTCGTAAGGTCCTGAAGAGGGGTACCACACACCCTCTGCTATGTGCGAAATCACAGGGCAATGGTTTCTGATGGATGAACTACATTGAGGTTGAAGCTGGGGCGGTGGTATTGCCTGCCAGGACCTTGCGAGACAGGAAGTCGAGAAAGAGGTTACATGGATGTACTCGTGCCGTGTCTTGGCAGGCAATACCGCCGCCGCAGCGCCCCTCTCCCGTGCTCCTTTGTCCAGAAACCAGAACACTAGCCGGAACTGATCCATATGTTTGCAATACGACAGCACCCCAGTGCCGTTGAATCATAAGAAATCGTCCATGAGGGTTTGCTTTTAGTCATGTGGGCAATTAAATTCCCCTGCTATGAGAATTCTGGTTACAGGCAGTTCGGGGCACCTGGGTGAGGCAATGGTCAGAACCCTGCGTGAAAGTGGTCATGATGTCGTGAGTCTGGATATCAAGGAATCTGCCTTTACTGATGTGGTTGCTTCCGTCGATGACCGTGATTCGGTAGCTAATTGTATGAACGGTGTGCAGGTCGTTTACCACACGGCAACGCTTCACAAGCCGCATGTCGCGACCCACTCGATGCAGGATTTTGTCGATACCAATGTGTCCGGAACGTTGACACTTTTGCAAGCAGCAAAAGACAACGGTGTTAAGGCATTCATATTCACAAGCACCACCAGCGTGTTCGGTGATGCCCTGAGACCCCCCGCAGGCACACCCGCCGCCTGGATTACAGAGGACGTCGAACCGATTCCAAAAAACATCTATGGCGTCACCAAAATGGCTGCGGAAGACCTGTGCTTACTTTATCACCGGAAGCACGGACTTAATTGCATTATCCTTCGTACATCCAGATTTTTCCCGGAAGAAGATGACAACAAGCTGAAACGTGAAAAGTATGCCGGTGATAATGCCAAGGCCAACGAGTACCTGTTTCGCCGTGTTGAGCTAGAGGATGTTGTCAGTGCCCATATTGCAGCTGCGGACCGTGCAGGTGACCTGGGTTTTGGTCGTTATATCATCAGCGCGACCACGCCGTTCCTTCCCGAAGATTTACATGAGCTGAATACCAACGCGCCGGCTGTTGTACAAAAAAGAGCAGGTGCCTACGTGGAGGTTTACAGTCAGCTCGGTTGGGGGATGTTTGAAATAATCGACCGGGTATACATTAATGAAGCGGCAAGGAAAGACCTGCATTGGCAACCGAAATACGATTTTTTCCATGTCCTCGAATGTCTGAAAACGGGAGAATATCCGAAAAGCTGGATCTCGGAGCAGGTAGGCTCGAAGGGCTATCACGACGAGGTGTTCGAAGACGGGCCTTATCCGGTGTAAACCCTGCTCAGGGCTCCTTTGTTTTCCCCGTTACCTTTCTGATGTCTTCCATTGCGGCATGCACGCAAGCCTCGCCCTCCTCAATCGCCTCGGCCGCCCTGTGAAATTCCAGCAAGCCGATATGTGCCAATCTGGGAGAAATCACCACTTCGGCCGGGTCGCCAGCCATTCTGCTGCGGGTGATACGATCCTGGACGATGTTGATCGAACTGGTGATCGAAGCGAACATACCGGGCGCACCATCCTGCTTGTCAGTATCCGGAAGAATTGAACTGGAATACTCCAGGGTCGTTTGTTTCAAGTTCTGCAATACGCCTTTTTTCCTTGCGGAAGTTGACTCAGACTTTTTTCGCTCATGCCTGCCAATCACGTCTGAATTCAGGTTGACTGCAATGACAATATCTGCGCCCAGTGCGCGGCAGGTGCTGACAGGAACGGGGTTAACGAGGCCGCCATCGACCAGCCAGCGATGATGATGGCGCACCGCTGGAAATAAACCAGGCAGGGCCATCGAGGCCCTTATCGCTTCGGTGAGGCCACCCTCCTGAAACCAGACCTCACGACCGTTTGCCAGGTCGGTAGCTATGGCGGCGAACGGCTTAGGCAGGTTTTCAATCAAATGCTCTTCACCCGCAGCATATTGGTTAAGGAAACGGCCCAGGCGATCCTTGTCGACAAAACCTGACCCGGTTAGCTGGACTTTGAAAAACTTGAGAACATCTTTCCGGGTTGAGCCCAATACCCAGTTTTCAAGATATTCGAGCTTGTCGACGAGGTAACTGGAACCGATCATGGCGCCGACAGAAGTGCCGCAAACAATATCTGGCTCTATGCCTTCCCGAAGCAGGGCCTTGATGATACCAATGTGTGACCAGCCACGCGAAGCACCGCTGCCGAGGGCCAGGCCAATCTTGGGTAACGGTTCTGTGTTGCTCATCAATTGGGTTCTGCGTGTTGACGAGTATGCATTATAAAGGCATACCTTTTGAAAACATCAGTTTGATTGCGCTCGAACGATGCTTCAAACCCGACGATTGATGTAGTGAGTAATCATCACCTGAAGGGCCATGCGACATGTGTCAACATGACCCTTCAGGAGTTGATAAGCCTCGCTTTTACTTCTTCAGGTCAAAGCGATCGGACTGCATCACTTTCACCCACGCATCGACAAAATCGTTGGCGAATTCCTGCTTCGCATTGTCAAAGGCATAAACCTCAGCGACTGCACGCAGTTCGGAATTTGACCCGAATATCAGGTCAACCGACGTTGCAGAATATTTGACTGCACCGGATTTCCGATCAAGCCCTTCGTACACACCATCGGTGCCGGCCTTGCGCCAGCGTGTCGACATGTCCAGCAGGTTGACGAAGAAGTCATTGCTCAGGGTACCGGGACGGTCGGTGAATACACCATGCTCGCCACCATCGTAGTTGGCGCCAAGAACACGCATTCCACCTACCAGGGCGGTCATTTCAGGCACTGTCAGTGAGAGCTGATCGGCCCGATCAACCAGCATTTCGGTCGGAGATCGATAGGAACGATCCTCGTTGAAATAGTTTCTGAACGCATCCGCTGTCGGCTCAAGCAACGCGAATGAATTGACGTCGGTTTGCGCCTGGCTTGCATCACCACGGCCAGGTGCGAATGGCACTTCAACATCGACCCCGGCATCCCCGGCTGCTTTTTCAATTGCTGCCGCACCGCCCAGTACGATCAGATCAGCCATTGAG
>Ga0209456_10001723_pt1 | contig 10543 bp, 7 predicted proteins | sample COG_11_FD_184755 | JGI IMG/M metagenome (GOLD analysis project Ga0209456, IMG submission 184755) | Pelagic marine sediment microbial communities from the LTER site Helgoland, North Sea, for post-phytoplankton bloom and carbon turnover... | ecosystem: Environmental > Aquatic > Marine > Neritic...
TCCGAACTCGGTGCCCTTCATGACGCTGTCGTAGTCATCGACCGTATAGCCGCTGGCCGCGCCGCCTTCACCGGAACTCGTGTGGCACTCGAGGCAGGCGACCTCGAGTATGGGCATCACATCGGCCGAGAAGCTGACTTCGCCGCGTCCGCAGGCCGACATTTGCGTACCCACCAGGACCAGGGCTGCGACGGATAGGAGTTTTGCTTTCATGGCGAGGTCTCCTGACGATTCCAATGCCAGTTTGGCACCATCCACGCTCGCTGCCGATAAGTAGTTTCCGCCTTACTCCCCGTGCCTCGACGAAATGGCGTTGCGAATGGCTGCGAGTTCGGCATCGTCATGCAGGCGTGTGCGACCGTCGTCTACGTCCACACCCAGGCGGTGCAGCGCCGGTTCGAAGTCCGGGAACCCGTTTCGATTCGCGTAGCGCCGGTACAGTGGCATGAAGACCGGCTCGTCAACCATCGAGTCGAGTTTTGTGAACAACTCGGGGCCGCTCCAGGTGTCCCCGGATGGCAGGCAACATCGCTGTAGCTTGTCCAGTGCGGTGTCGAGCGATTCCTCTCCCGCAGAACGTTCGCGCAGTTCGACGTCGGCGAGCAGGGCGATGGCGGCGCCACTCCAGTAGATCTTCATACGCGCGGCGCGGACGCCCGCACTTGCCGCTTCGTTGAGGGTCAGTTCCGGGCGCGATCGACGGCCGCGATTCATGCCTTCAGTCAGCTTCCTCCAGGCCTCTTCGGCCGTGTAGTGCCCGGCGCGTGACATGAGCACGTTCTGGTAGTAGCTGGCGAATCCTTCCGATATCCATTTGTACCGTGGACTGATATAGGGGAGCATCAGGTGACTGAATTCGTGGGTTGCAGTCCAGTCGCCGTAGAAGTCTTCTATCGGGCGTTTCGCGTCAACGTACAGCTCTATCGTCTCCCGCCCATTGCGCGTCACGCGACCAAACGGCACCGGCGACTTGCTGCCCCAACCCCGACGTTCGGTCGGTTGCACGATAACGCTGGCCGACGGGTTGGGGAAACGGCCGTAGGCAAGGCTTACGTTCGTGGAGGCCGATCGCAGCCACTCTACGATCTCGGCGGCCTTGTCGTCATCGACCGGATGTAACACCGTGATGTGCAGCGTTGCGCCGGGCACCTCGGTTTCGGTAACGAGCGCGGTACGCGATGTTGCCGATGACTGCGACGCAAGCGCAACCGCGAGCAAGAGTAGCAGGGACTTACGCACGTATTTCCTCCAGATTTCCTGTGAATGGACTGCACCGAAAACCACAAGTTCATTCGCCACATCCGTTATGATGCTGCGCTCCGGACCCTGGCGAAGCAGCACTACTATGAACGATGACCGCGACATGCAGCAAGCACTGCAACATGCGCTCAATTGTCATGGTGCTGGCGATCTCGGCCAGGCCGAGCAGATCTACCGCCGCATCCTGGCGGCCGACCCGACGCAAGCCGATGCACTACACTACCTCGGCGTCATCGGCCTGCAGACCGGGCGCTTCGAAGACGCGGTCACGCTCATCAGCCAGGCAATCGAGCAGCGTCCCGATTACCTTGACGCGCTGTCGAATCTCGGCAACGCGTTACAGGCACTGGGCCGCTTCGACGAGGCGGCCGCTCGCTATCGCGAGGCGCTGCAACTGCAGCCCCGGAATGCCGCGGTCATCGGTAATCTCGGCAACGCCTTGCTGCAGTCGGGCGAGCCGGTCGCGGCAATCGATTGCTACGAGGCTGCCCTCGAGATCGAGCCACGCTTGCTCGATACGCGCCGCAACCTTGCTCACGCGCTTCTCGGGCAGGGACGGGCGACTGAGGCGCTGGCGCAAATCGAACTTGCCCTCAACGCGATGCCCGACTCACCGGAGATACTCGTGACGATGGGCAATGTCCTGAGCGAACTGGGCAAAGGCGGCGAGGCCATCGCCTGTTTCGAAAAGGTGCTCGTTCAACAGCCCGGCCTCGCTCCGGTGCAGTGCAATCTCGCCAACGTGCTGCGGCAGAATGGCCGGCTCGAGGCGGCGATCGAACGCTACGAGCAAGCGCTGCAGCAGGCGCCGGATTACGCCGAGGGGCACTACGACCTTGGTCTCGCGCTGCAGGACATCGGTGACAAAGACGGGGCGGCGGCCCGGTTTCGTCGTGCCCTCGAGATCGACGCGCATTGCGGCAAGGCTTGGCGGGCAATCGCCGGCTTGTCGAAGACCAGCCTGAGCGAGGATGACCTCGACGTCATGCAATCGGCAGTTGAAGCACCCGATGCGGGCCCGGAGGAACGCATGCACCTCGAGTTTGCGCTCGGCAAGGGGTACGAGGACAAGAGGAACTACTCAACGGCAATCGAGCATCTCCACCGCGGCAACGCGCTGCATCGAAGGACTTTCGACTACTCGATCGAGCAGGATGCGACCGCGTTCGCCAATCTGCAATCGGTCTTCGATAGCCAGTTTTTCGAGCGCTGGTCCGGCGCCGGGATCGAGAACGCGACGCCTGTATTCATCGTCGGTATGCCGCGCTCTGGCACGACGCTTTGCGAACAGATTCTTGCGAGCCATCCGGATGTCCACGGTGGTGGCGAACTCAGGTACCTGGCGCGGGCGATCGCCGAACGGTTTCCGATGGTCGACGGCGTCGATTACACGGCCGCGCTCGCCGATGCACGTGCCGAAGGATTCAAAGCGATCGGTCAGCGCTACGTTGCCGCGATTCGCGAACTCGATGCGGATATTCGCCATATCAGCGACAAGCTGCCCAATAATTTCCTGAACGTCGGCATGATCCGGATCGTGTTTCCGAACGCGCGTATCGTGCATTGTATGCGGGACCCGCGTGACACCTGCTATTCGATCTACAAGAATTTCTTCAGCGCGCGCGGCCATTACTACGCTTATGACATGGTGGAGCTCGGCCGTTACTATCGTTTGTATTCAGACCTGATGGCGCATTGGAACGCAGTGTTGCCCGGTGTCATGTATGCACTGCGCTACGAGGATCTCGTGCAGGAGCAGGAGGGAACGACGCGAGCCCTGGTCGATGCGTGCGGATTGGACTGGGATCCCGCCTGCATGGAGTTCCACAAGACACGCCGGCCCGTGGCGACGATCAGCGCATCGCAGGTTCGCCAGCCCATGTACAGCGGTTCCGTCGGCGCATGGAAGAACGTCGAGGCCTCGCTCGAGCCGTTACTCGAAACGCTCGCTGTCGGAAGAACAGACTAGTCCTGGTCGAACACGAGGTGCACACGCCGGTTGCGCCTGCCCTTGTTCTCGATCTTGCTGACGCGTAGCGGACCAATCTCGCTCGTATTGTTCACGTGTGTGCCGCCGCAAGGCTGGTAGTCGACGCCTTCGACGCGCACGGTGCGAATGTCACCCGCGCCGCGTGGCGGCTGCACGGACATCGTGCGTACGAGTTCGGGTTGCTGGTCGAGTTCCGCTTCGCTGATCTTGCCGAATGCGACGGGATGTCCTTCGGCAACGAGCGCATTGAGCCGTGTCGTCAGGTCCGCCTTATCGATCTGGTGTTCACCGAGATCGAAATCCAGGCGGCTTTTCTCGGCACCGACTGCTCCGCCCGTAACGGGCACCGGGATCAGCGAACCCAGCAAGTGCATGCTCGTGTGCATGCGCATGTGTTTGAAGCGGCGTTCCCAGTCGATCTCGATATCGACACTGTCGCCCGGCGACAAGCCGTGTTCACTCGATTCGAGTTCGTGCCTGATCTGCTTTTCCGTGTCACCTTTGCGCGTGTCGAGGACTGCGATTTTTTTTCCGTCCTGTAAAACAAACGTACCTGTGTCTCCGGGTTGTCCTCCGCCGAGCGGATAGAAGATCGTCTGGTCGAGTTCGACCCATTCACCATCAACAGACGTCACGATCGCGGACAAATGTCGCAGATAACTGTCCTCGTAGTAGGCTTTTCTTACCATGTGTATCTCCGTGCTCGTTGCGGCAATCTCTTGGGGTATTATGAAAGGCCCCGCGCTTATGGCAAGTGTCACGGTGATCAGTCACGAGATAACGCAACTGGCTCGCTTGTCTTTGATGTTGCTCGATTATGCCGCGCAGCAGGGACTGGATCGCGCGCAGTTGATGCGAAGCGTCGGGCTGTCCGAAGAAATCCTCAAGGATCCGGATTCGCGCATCAAGACCGCCAAGGGTGTGCAGCTTTGGCGAGCAGTCGACGAAGCTCTCGGCGATCCCGCCCTCGGCCTGCACGTCGGCGCTGCTGTCGAGGCGAAGCAGCTCGGCCTCGTGGGCTATGTGATTTTCCATAGTCGTGACGGCTACAGCGCGTTGCACCGGTTCGCGCGATACGTGCGCATCCTTTCCGAGGCCGTGCAATTCGAGGTCGACCAGGCAGGTGGTAATACTGTAATAACCTGGCAGGTGCATCCGGCGCTGGCGGCGCTCAGATACCCGGTCGAGGCCGGCGTGACGCTGCTCGTTGCGCTGGCCCGTGACATAACCGGCGTCCACGTGAATCCGGTGCGAGTCGAGTTGCCGGGGTCGCGTCCCGAGACGCCTGGCGAGTATCGATCCTATTTCGAATGTCCCGTGACCTTCGAACAAGCGGCCGCTCGCGTCGAGTTTTCGCACGAGCAGTTGTCATTACCGACGAGGGCGCCCGACGCGACACTCGTCGCGTATCTCGACGATCTCGCCACGATCAAGCTGAACCCGCTCGAAGAGCGCGATGAGAGCATGATCGAAGCAGTACGCCGCACGCTTTGGACGATGTTGCCAGGTGGCCGCCCGGATCTCTGGCGTACCGCCGAGGAACTCGGCGTAAGCGTGCGAACGCTGCAGCGCCGCCTCGGCGAGGAACAGAGTTCCTTCTCGAGGGTCCTCGACGAACTGCGTCGCGACCTGTCCAGTGAACTTCTGACTGATCGCAAACTCTCCGTCTCGGAAGTGGCGTTTATGCTCGGCTATTCCGAACCGAGCGCATTCCAGCGTGCTTACCGCCGTTGGTTCAGCGTCTCACCGCGTCGCGGGGTGGCGTGATTTAACCGGTAATTGGCATCCCAGGTCACTGTCCCCCTGGCACAAATGAGTTCTCATAGCGCCGCGCAATTCGGCGCTACCGGAGAACCTTTTTGTGAACAGAGTTTTGCTCGTCAATGATAAGGACGAAGTTTGCAACCGCACGGCCACGATGCTCGTGGACATGGGTTGGGATGTGTACGTCGCCAACAAGGAAGAACTCGTCTTCGAGTCGAGCGTGGCACGCAGACCGGCGATGCTGATTGCCGACATCGAAATGGACGGCGGCGTGGGGTTCGAGGCGATCGCCACGGCGCGCAGCCTGTTCGACAGCCTTTTCATCGTCGCCGTAACACGTGGCGTCGACAAGGAGATCTGGCCGCAGGTCGCCGAGGTCTGTGGGGCCAACAGCTACATAGCGGGACCCGTGTCTGCGGCCAAGTTACAGGAAGCCATCGACGCCGGCATCGAGAAGGGACTGGTCAGCATGGAGCCGCCCTCGGAAAGCGGAATCTATCCCTCCCTGTAGTCGTTCCCGGACTGTCGTTTGTCGGATATTCCGGGCCCCGTATCTGTGTTATCGTCTGCCTCCCGAGCTACCTGCTAGCGGAGAAGAATCACTAATGTGGCGGACTCCATCCGTGGTGACTGTCAGCCTGTTGCTGACGGCATGCATTACCGTTGGTCCGGACTACGAAGCACCTGAAGTCGTCGTTGCCGATGAGTGGCACCAGTCCCTCGTCGATAACATGGACAGCAGCGCGGCCGCATTAGACTGGTGGTCGACACTCAACGATCCGAAACTCAACGAGCTTGTCGCGAGGGCGCAGAGCGGCAACCTTAGCCTTGCCATCGCCATTGCGCGTATCGACGAAGCTGAGAGATTCCTCGGCATAGCTCGAGGTGAACGAGTTCCCGACGTCGATGCCGTCGGCGGCATCACCCGCAGCAAGTCGCAGCTGAACGTGCTACCCGACGTCGAGTCGGTCGACGAGTTCGGCGACGCCCGTGCCGCGGCGACCTGGGAGCTGGATTTCTGGGGCAGGGTGCGGCGCACGATCGAATCGTCGCAGGCCAGTTACGAAGCGTCCGTCGAGGCCTACCGCGACACGCTCGTTTTGCTGAATTCGCGCGTCGCAGGCAATTATGTGTTCCTGCGCACGACGCAGGAACGCCTGCGCCTCGCCAGGGAAAACGTGGCTAGGCAGCAGGAGACTCTGCGCCTGACCGAAGCGCGCAATCGTGCCCAGCTCGCACCCGATCTCGATGTGGAACAGGCCAAGCTGAACCTGGCGAGCACCGAGGCCGCAGTGCCGGCACTCGAGTCCCGGATCCTGCAGGCGATCAATAACCTGAGCGTGTTGCTCGGCGAGCAGCCGGGTGAACTCATGGCCGAACTCATGCCCCCGCAGTCGATCCCCGACCCGCCCAGTGTCCTGGCCGTCGGGTTCCCGGCCGACGCGGTCCGCAACCGGCCCGACGTCAGGCGTGCGGAGCGCAATCTCGCCGCGCAGACGGCGCGCATCGGCATAGCGACTGCCGCCCTGTACCCGAATTTCTTCCTGTCAGGTGACTTTGGCTACGCGGGCGCAGGCGGCGACTACTTCGACAACGACAATGAGACCTGGTCGATCGGGCCGTTCTTCAGCTGGAACCTGTTCGACGGCGGTCGTGTCCGGAACAGCATCGGCGTCGAAGAAGCCCGGACCGAACAGGCACTGGCGGCCTATGAAGCCAGCGTGCTCGAGGCGCTCCGCGACACGGAAAATTCGCTTGTCGCATATGTGAGCGAGCAACGTCGCCTGCAGGCGCTGGACCGCTCGGTTGCGGCAGCCGCCGCTTCTGCCGAGCTCGTGCGAACGCTTTATCGCAGCGGCCTGACCCGGTTCGAAAACGTGCTGCTCACTGAGCGGTCGTTATTCAGAGAGCAGGACCTGCAGGCTCTCAGCAGGGGAGAGGTCGTGCAGAACGCGATATCGGTTTACCGCGCCGTCGGTGGCGGTTGGTCCGCGGGGACCCAGTAAATGGAGAGCAAAATGAACAGACTCGCGCCGGCAGCGGCAGCCCTTTCGCTACTGATAGCGGCATGCGGCGAGAAACCGGTCGAGGCACCGGAAGAAGTCGCGCGGCCCGTCAAGATCATTGCATTCGGTGGCGGTGGAGAAGGCGCGACGCTCGAGTACTCGGGCACGATAGCCGCCGCCCAGCGATCCGACATGGGCTTCGAAGTGCCGGGCCGTGTTACCGAGTTCCTGGTGTCGGCTGGCGATAAGGTCGAGGAGGGTCGGATCCTGGCACGACTGGACCCGGAGGATTACGAGGCAGAACTCGACAAGGCGGTTGCCAATCGCAATGCAGCCGATGCCGATCTTAGTCGCTATCAGCAGGCATTCGACGAAAATGCCGTGACGCAGCAGGACCTGGATGTCGCCAAGCGCAATCTCGATGTCGCCGATGCCAACCTTCGCAGCGCCAGGAAGGCAGTGTCGGACACCGAGCTCAAGGCGCCCTTCGCGGGTGTCGTGGCGCAGAAACTCGTCAACGACTTCGCCAATGTTCAGGCCAAGGAACCTATCCTCGTCCTCGAGGACGAGTCCTCGCTCGAAATCGATGTCAACGTCCCGGAACGCGACTGGGCCCAGGCAAAACCAAACCTCAGTCTTGAGGAACGTTCCGCCCGGGCAGACCCGCGGGTTCGCATCACGGCGATCCCGGACCGCGTGTTTCCGGCGCAGGCCAAGGAAATCGATACGACAGCTGATCCTGTGACCCGCACTTACAACGTGACGTTTTCATTCGAAAGACCCACGGATGTCATTGTCCGGCCCGGCATGACGGCGGCTATTGTCCTGTCGATTCCCTCCGACGTTACGAGCGATGAGATGTCCGCGGGTACCGCGGTACCGTCGGCGGCTGTGCGCTCCGACGAGGCGGGCAATGCCTTTGTCTGGCGGGTTGGCGATGACATGCGCGTAAGCAAACAGCTGGTGGAAGTCGGCGAGTTGTCCGCCGACAACATCAGGATTCTCGACGGCCTGCAACCGGGCATGCGGATCGCCGCTTCGGGCGTCCACAACCTTCGCGAAGGCATGCTCGTCACGGAATACCAGCCTTGACATGATCAAGCTCACCGAATATTGCCTGGATCACCCGACCACTACGTATGTCCTGACGGTCCTGCTGGTCGTCGGGGGCATCATGAGCTACACGAGCATGGGGCGACTCGAGGATCCCGCTTTCACGATCAAGGATGCGCTGGTCATTACGCCGTATCCCGGCGCTTCTGCAGCCGAGGTCGAGGAAGAGGTCACCAACGAGATAGAGATCGCGTTGCAGAAGCTGTCGCAGCTCAAGGAAATCGAATCCCGCTCGTCACGCGGCCTGTCGATCGTGACGGCGACGATGAAGGACAAGTACAACAAAGACTTGCTGCCACAGGTCTGGGACGAGATGCGGCGCAAGGTCGGCGATGCGGCGAGGAACCTGCCGCCGGGCGCCGGCACGCCCGTCGTCAATGACGACTTTGGCGACGTTTACGGCATCTTCCTTGCGGTTTACGGATCCGAGTACAGCTACGCCGAACTCTGGGAGGTCGTCAAGTTCCTGCGCCGCGAGTTACTGCTCGTGCAGGACGTCGCCAAGATCGAAATCTTCGGGTCCCAGTCCGAAGTCGTCTACGTGGAACTCAGCAGGGAGCGCATGTCCCAACTCGGTGTGCCGCAGTCCAGGGTCGTCGAGCAGCTGCGTGACAAGAATATCGTTTCCGATGCCGGGCAGGTGCAGGTAGGTTCGGAGTTCATCACGATCTCGCCACACGGCCTCGTTAATTCGATAGACGATTTCGGGTCGCTGCTGATCCAGGGTGAGCCGGGCGGCGCGCAGATCTATCTCAGGGATATCGCGGAGATCCGGCGGGGATATATTGACCCGGCGTCGACGTTGTTGCGCTATGACGGCAATGCCGCAATCGGTATGGGCATCTCGACCGTAGCGGACGGCAACGTCGTAGCCATGGGCGAGGCGCTGATTGCGCGCATGCAGGAACTCAAGGGTGAGATTCCGCTGGGTATAGGATTCGGACAGATTGCCGTGCAGTCCGATGCCGTGAGCATCGCGATCGCCGGCTTCGTCAACAGCCTGTTGCAGGCCATCGCTATTGTCATCGTGGTCCTGCTGTTCTTCATGGGCCTGAGGAGCGGGCTTCTGATCGGCCTCATCCTGTTCGTCACGATTGCGGGCAGCTTCATCATCATGAAACTGCAGGGAGTGACGCTGGAGAGAATTTCCCTGGGCGCGCTGATCATCGCCCTCGGCATGCTGGTGGACAATGCCATCGTCGTCGTCGACGGCATGCTTGTGCGCATGCAAAGGGGGATAGACGGCCGCAAGGCCGCGCTCGAGGTCGTGAAACAGACAGCCATGCCGCTGTTGGGCGCCACCGTGATCGCGGTGCTCGCGTTCGCAGCGATTGGCACCTCTCAGGACAAGACCGGCGAGTTTACGCGCTCGCTGTTCACTGTCGTTATGATCTCGTTGATGCTCAGCTGGGTCACGGCTATTACCATCACGCCGCTGCTGGGTATAAGGTTCCTCAATCCGAAGGTGTCCGAAAGCGGTGAGGATCCCTACGATACCGGCTTTTATAATCGTTTCCGCGGATTCCTCGGCACGTGCATCCGGCATCGCTTCCTCACAATCGGCGGTGTCGTGGCCATTTTCGTGCTGTCGACGGCCAATTTCGGCAAAGTCGAGCAGAGTTTCTTCCCCGCCTCCACACGACCGCAGTTCATGGTGGACTACTGGTTGCCGCAGGGTACGCACATCAACCGTACGACAGCGGACATAGCCCGGATCGAGGAATACGTGGCGGGACTCGACGGCGTGACCCACGTGTCGTCGGTGGTTGGTGCCGGGGCGCTGCGATTCCTGCTCACCTATGCGCCCGAAAAGCAGAACTCGGCCTATGGGCAGCTATTCGTGGACGTCGACGACTTCAAGCAGATCAATCCGCTAATGGACGAGATACAGGCGCACCTCGAGGCCAACTACCCCGACGCGGTACCACAGGTGCGAAAATTCATTCTGGGACCGGGTGAACCCGGCAAGATCCAGGCGAAGTTCATGGGACCTGATCCCGACACCTTGCGTGGACTCGCGGGCCAGGCCGAGGCGATTCTGCACCAGGACCCGAACGCCTTCGGCGTTCGCAACGACTGGCGCGAACGTGTCAAGATGATCCGACCGATCCTCGCCGAGGAGCAGGCGAACCTCAACGGCATCCGCTATCGGGACGTTGCGGGGGTCTTGCTACAAGGCTTCGAGGGCGACGTGGCCGGAGTTTTCCGTGACGGCGACGAACTATTGCCGATCATACTGCGCGCGCCGGACAACCAGCGCCTGGACGTGGCCAGCATCCAGAGCCTGCAGATCTGGAGTCCGGCGGCTGGCCGCATGATCCCGCTGCGGCAGGTCGTATCGGGTTTCGAGACCGTGTTCGAAGACGAGATCATCTGGCGCCAGGACCGCAGACGGGCGATTACGGTGTTG
>Ga0209456_10001724_pt1 | contig 10542 bp, 8 predicted proteins | sample COG_11_FD_184755 | JGI IMG/M metagenome (GOLD analysis project Ga0209456, IMG submission 184755) | Pelagic marine sediment microbial communities from the LTER site Helgoland, North Sea, for post-phytoplankton bloom and carbon turnover... | ecosystem: Environmental > Aquatic > Marine > Neritic...
TTCCACAGCCATCATGATGAATACCTTCAAAATTATCTGCAAACGGGCATTGCCAAGGTCATCGGCATTGGGCGGGAAGTCGTCGGGCAGCGTAAAGACGGGACGACATTTCCCATGGACCTGGCGGTCAGCGAGGTGCGCCTGGGCGAAAAGCGCCTGTTTACCGGTATCATTCGCGACATTACGGACCGCAAGCAGGCTGAGATCCAGATCAAGGAACGATCGGAGCTGATGGCCCTGGGGGCTGACATCGGAAAAACGATCACGGAGCACAACAATCTTCAAGCGATGCTCGGTCACTGCGCTGAAGCCATGGTCAACCATCTGGGCGCAGCTTTTGCGCGCGTTTGGACCTTGAATACCGCGGAGCAGGTTCTGGAGCTGCAGGCCAGTGCCGGTTTATATACCCATATCGACGGTGCCCACGGTCGCATACCGGTGGGAAAATTTAAGATCGGGCTGATTGCCCGGGAACGCCTTCCGCACCTGACAAACGACGTGCCAAATGATCCCCGCGTCAGTGACAAGGCATGGGCGAAGCGGGAAGGCATGGTCGCTTTTGCCGGATATCCGCTGATCGTTCAGGACAAGCTGCTGGGGGTGATGGCCATGTTTGCCCGCCAAACGCTGCCGGAGACATTTTTGGACACGCTGGGATCGGTGGCCACCCAGATCGCGCTGGGAATCAATCGCATCCAGGATGAAGCGGATCTGATGGTTGCCAAGGAGCAGGCCGAAGCCGCCAGTCAGGCCAAAAGCGAATTTTTAGCCAGTATGAGCCATGAAATCCGCACCCCGATGAATGCCATCATTGGTATGGCCGAGCTGCTCGGTGAAACACCCCTTCAATCCGAGCAACGCCAATATGTTCAAATATTCCAGTCCGCCGGCGAAAACCTGCTAACCCTCATAAACGATATTCTGGACATCAGCAAACTGGAGGCCGGTCATTTCGAGCTGGAGAAAATTGACTTTGATCTGCGCGAGATTATCGAAAGGACCTGCGAAATTCTGGCCCTGCGGGCCCATAAAAAAGGCTTGGAGTTGACCTGCCATATCCTCGCCGGAACACCTGTCAAACTGGTGGGCGATCCGCTGCGCTTGCGTCAGATCCTGGTCAATTTGGCCGGCAATGCCATCAAATTCACTGAAAAAGGTGAGGTCGCCATTGAGGTTAAACCGGCGTCGGAGCCTGCGCCCGAGCAGGGGGTCAACCTGATTTTTTCAGTGACCGATACCGGAATCGGTATCCCGCCCGATAAAACCGAAACCATATTTGAGCAGTTCACCCAGGTGGATGCATCCACCACGCGGCAGTATGGCGGGACCGGTCTGGGTTTGAACATCTCGCGTAGAATTGTTGAAGATATGGGGGGGCGAATCTGGGTTGAAAGCATTCCGGGGCAGGGCAGCACTTTTTATTTTACGGCCGGATTTGCGGCGCAGACCGGTCCCGTGGATGACGCTGAATTGCCGGCGAGCAGGTTGACGGGACTCAAGGCCCTGGTGATTGACGATAATGCCACCAACCGCCTAGTGCTCAAAGAAACGCTTTCACAGTGGGGAATGGAAGTGACCGAAACCGAGAGCGGCGCGGCCGGACTGAATGCGCTACAGCGCTCCCGCGAGGCGGGGGCTGCATTTGATTTAGTATTGTTGGATTGCCGTATGCCCGGCATGGACGGATTTGAGGTGGCTGACCATATTTATCAGGACACCTCCCTGTGCGGCATGACGGTTATGATGTTGACTTCCGACAACCGCCCGGGGGATATTTCCAGAGCCAAAACGCACGGCATAGCAGGCTATCTGGTAAAGCCCATCAAGCGTGATGATCTTAAAAATGCCATTAACGCTTCGATGGCCAAAACCCAGACCGCCCGGGAAAAGCCGCATATCGTGTCAACAGTGACCGCTGCCGAAGTGCGACCTTTACACATCCTGCTGGTTGATGACTCTGAGGACAACCGATTGTTGATTACCGCATACCTCAAGAAGACCCCCCACACGATTGACATCGCCGAAAACGGTGCGATTGCTCTGGAAAAATTTATGGCCGGGACATACGATCTGGTGTTGATGGATATGCAGATGCCGGTAATGGATGGTTATACGGCCACGCGCAAGATCCGACAATGGGAAAAACAGAAAGGCGGCCGCCCAACGCCGGTTGTGGCTTTGACGGCGTATGCCCTCAAGGAAGATACCCAAAAGAGTCTGGCTGCGGGCTGCACGGCGCATCTGACCAAGCCCATTAAAAAGGCTCAATTATTGGAAGCGCTGGTAGAACTCAGCCAGGACACCTTGCAGGCGCCCAACCAGGATCTGGATACGGAGGAAACATGATTTCGACGAGCGACGCACCGAACGGTGGCAAAATTATCGTGCGAGTGGATCCTGATCTGGAGGATCTTGTCCCCGGATTTTTAGAAAACAGGCAAAAGGATATCCAATCTGTACTTGAAGCCCTGACGCGGGATGATTATGCCGCAATTGCCAAAATAGGCCACACCATGAAAGGCGTTGGCGGGGGTTACGGATTTGATGCCATAACCGATATCGGCCGTTCAGTTGAACAGGCCGCCAAGGACAAAAGCCCCGCTAAAATAAAGGCATCGTTGGATGCACTTTCCGATTACCTCAGACGGATTGAAATTGTTTTTGATCCCGATTAGAATAATGGGGTTAACATTCAGACGGGATGAATCCCTGACAAATAGCCCCGGAAGGCTGAAGGAATAAGCACTATGCGCATTCTGGTTTGCGAAGACGATAAAGATTCTCAGAAACTCATTGTAAGGATACTGCAAAAAGAAAATTATGAGGTCGTCACCGCCGATGATGGACAGGAGGCCTGGCAGACTTTTCAACGGGATGATTTTCGTCTGGTGATCACCGACTGGGTGATGCCGCAAATGGGCGGAGTTGAGCTGTGTAAAAAAATAAGAGCCCAACAGACGCCCGGTTATGTTTATATTATCCTGGTGACATCAAAGGAAGAAAAACAGGACCTGGTACAGGCCCTGGATGCGGGTGCGGATGATTATATTACCAAACCGTATGATAAGGGCGAACTGCTCGCCCGGCTGCGTTCGGGGCAGCGAATTCTCGATCTGGAGCAGACGATCGGGGAGAAAAACAGGGCGCTTTTAGCCGAAAAGGAAATCTCCGAACGATTGCTTTTGAGCATCTTTCCCCGAACCATTGCCGACCGCCTGAAACAGGAATTGAGCCCGATTGCCGAAAGCTTTGCGGAGGCCTCCGTTCTGTTTGCCGGTATCAATGATTTTTCAGCTCTGGTTGCTCAAAAAACGCCGGTCCAGGTGGTCGACTTGCTGGGGCAGATCTTTGCAGCTTTTGACCGCTTGGCGGAGCAATACGGCCTGGAAAAAATCAAAACGCTCGGTGATATTTACATGGCGGCCGCGGGCGTTCCCGTGCCGCGTGAAGATCACGCCGAGGCCGTCGCCGCACTGGCCTTTGCCATGCAAGCGGAAATTGTGCGTTTTGATGCCGGGCTTACGGTCCCCCTTCAGTTACGCGTGGGCCTGAGCAGCGGTCCCGTGGTGGCCGGAGTGATCGGGACGACCAAATTGGCCTACGACCTGTGGGGCGATACCGTCAGCACCGCCGCCCATATGGAAGCAACCGGTTTGGCCGGTTCCATACAGGTCAGTGCTGAAACTTACCAGCGCTTGCAAAAGAATTTTGTGTTTGAGGAGCGCGGCGAATTTTATGTGCCAGGAAAAGGCAACATCCGCACCTATCTGCTTGTGGGCCAAATCTAACCGGCCGATACACAAATAAAAACAGCGGCCCGGATAACAGGGTATGACGGATCATAAGCCAAGCCGGTAACAGTTCCCCATTCAAACGCGCGTACCATTTGACTGAGAGCTGAAATGATAGGTCGCAACTCAATTAAGCCGATCAACAAAACGCCCAATGGAAGGTCATATGAATACCCTTGATCAAGTTGGTAATTATGCACTAAGCGGATATCGTGAGATTCGTTATCTGTCGGCCATAACCGTGCAGGTGCTGATTCAAAGTGTCAAACCGCGCTATTGGACCCGTGCGGTTCGGGCTGAGTTTTATCGCCAGATTATTTCAATCGGCGTTGATTCCGCCGGATTTGTTTTTTATGTCGCCAGTGCAGTCGGCATACTGGTTGTTGCCCAGGCGTTGGTTTGGTTGCAGGTCATCGGACAATCAAGGTCCCTGGGCGCTTTGTTTGTGGTCGTATTGATTCGTGAGGCGGTTCCGATTCTGACCAATTTTCTGATCATCGGACGCAGCGGGACCGCCCTGACGACAGAATTGGGCAATATGAGAATAGCGGGTGAAGTGCGCGCCCTGGACACCCAGGGCCTGGATCCGTTTATCTACCTGGTGATGCCGCGTGTGCTGAGTCTGACGATTTCGGTTTTTTGCCTGGCGGTTTTTTTCGTGGCCGTTTCATTTAGCAGTGGCTATCTGTTCAGCCTTTTACTGAGTCCCGCCATTGCCGATCCGGGTACCTTTATTTACAGCATTTCCAGCTCGGTAACTCCGGTGGATATTGTCAATTTTTTAGCCAAAAGTATCATCCCGGCCTTATTTACAGGTGCCATCTGCTGTGCGGAAGGCCTGCGGGTTGAGACTTCCTTTGCAGAAGTACCGCCTGCAACCAAGCGCGCCCTGTCGCGTTCCGTCAGAGCTCTATTTGGTATTTCTGCTCTGGTTACGCTTCTCACTTATGCGTAAACGATGATCTGTGCCTGTCGGATGCGGATTCATTCGGCCGAGATAGCAGTGCGTATACTTTCATGTGCGATATCAGGGATTGAAAAAGCTGTGAGTCATTCAACAACCGACCCCGTGTTGGCGGGGAAGAACAGCGATCTGAGCCAGACGGTTTTGACTTTTAAAGGCGTGTCCACCGAACCCTCGCCTTTTTTTGACACACCGCTCTGGGATGTCAGCTTCGGGCTCTTGCAAGGACAACTGCTGCTTGTCCGGTTGGAACGGGGGCGCTTCAGGCTTCCGCTTGCGGACCTGGCTGCGGGTATCTTAGAACCCATTAATGGTTCGGTCGAATTTTTAGGCAGAAACTGGCGAAAAATGACCGCTGATGATGCGGCCACACAACGGGCAAAGATGGGCCGTGTATTTGAAGGCCAGGGTTGGATCAGTTTTCTTGATGTCAGTCAGAATATAACGCTTGCCCAGCGGCACCATACCACCCGAAGCGACGCCCAGATCGAAGCCGAGGCCACTGAGCTGGCCAGGTTATTTGATCTTCCGGGTCTGCCGCACGGATTGGTCGCCGGTGCACGCCGGGAAGATCTCAATCGGGCGGCCTTTATCCGCGCTTTTTTAGGTCATCCGGCGTTGATTATCCTGGAGCGGCCGACGCGGGATTTGATGCCCGGAATTTTACCGCCGCTCGTTAATGCGGTGCGGGCTGCTCGCGATCAGGGAAGCGCCATTATATGGACAACCAGTGATGATCTGATCTGGCGTGATCGGGGTATTGATGCGACCTTCAAATGTACCATGTTCGGCGCGCGCATGAACGTGGATGCGGAGGAAAAGTAATGGCCGAAAGCTTTAAATTAAGGTATGTGAACAAGTTTGTCGGGACGTTAGTCATCCTGGTGGTTATTTTAGCGGTCATTTCTGTATTCGTAACCGCGCGCAGTCAAAAGTGGTTCGAGCGCAGTTACGAGCTGAGCGTTTTGATGCCCGAAAGCGGTTCACACGGCCTGCGCAAAGGAGCTGAAGTTCTGCTTCTGGGCGCCGTTGCCGGACGGGTACGCCGGATCACCATCGATGCCGACGATCGTATGTTAGCCCGTGTGCGTATCCGGGCTGACTTTTTTCGATTTGTACGCGATGACTCGACTGCCGTCATCCGGAAAAAATTCGGGCTGGTGGCCGAAGATGCGTATCTGGATATTGAGCGTGGAAAGGGCGCAGCACTGCCAAAAAGAAACGCCATGATTCCATCTACGGTTGAAAAAAGCATTTTTACAACGATTGAAGAAACCCTCGTCCGCATGGAAAACGCCACCCTGAATGCCGTGCAGCAATATGGGGAACTGGCGGCGGATCTCAGAAACCCGGACAGTCCTCTGCAATTGCTGCTCGAACGCATGAACCGCTTTTCAGAAAGTTTGGAAGCCGGTGAAGGCATTGCCGCGAAGCTTTTGACGGACAAGAACATGGCCACAGAATTAGAGAAAACGCTGACGGGTGTAAATGACGTCCTTTCGGAGTTGAAGACTGTCCTGCTGGAAGCGCGAACAACCAGCAACAAGATTGCGCAAGTAACCGATAATGTTGGTGAGCAGCTTGCTGCAATGCCTCGCCTCACATCAATGACTGAAAAGGTGCTGAAGCAGACGGAAGTGGTCTTGAAAGACATTCACCAGACCATGGACAGCTTTCCAGACATCGTTGGCCGTCTCGATGAGGAAATGAAAGCGTTGCCCGGGTTGATGATACAAACCCAGGAGACGTTGCGGCAAATAGAAAAACTGGTTATCGGCATGCAAAAGCACTGGGTGCTGCGCGACTATGTTGAACAAGCGCATCCCTCGACGCGGATTCCCTCGGCAGAAGTTGGATCAGAAAGGAAGCAGCCATGAACAGAAAGATGCCATCTGCGGCCCTGGCGTTTTTTATCATCGGCCTGCTGTCTTTCTTGGCGTTAACCAACTGTGCCACTTCTGCCCGCCCAAAAGAGGAAGCGAGCGACGCTGAATTTGCCACAGCCATGTCGACCGGGCGCGCTGCCTTTGATCAGGGGCTGATCGAACAGGCGGCAACGCTCTACCAGCGGGCGCTCGAGCGGGCGCGCCTCATGGACAGCGCGAGGGAGATCGGGGATGCGGCTTACAATTTGGCCGCCTGCCACATACGATTGGGCCAGTATGAAAAAGCCAGATCTTATCTTGCTGTGGCCAAATCTGAAGTCTTGATCATCCAAGGTGATGTTACTGATATTTTGCTGGTTGAGGCAAAGGTGGCGCGGCTGCAGAACCGGCCGGCCGAGGCGCTGGCTTTCACCGATCAAATTCTGTCTGGCGCTGAATCTTCTTCCACGAAAAGCTATCGGTTGCAAGCGCATCTGCTGCGCGGTCAAATCGCCTGTGACAAAGAAGACACAGCGTTTGCCGTTCGAGAGCTGCAAATGGCTGAAAAACTGGCTGCAGGCATTTCGGATATTGTGTTGCGTGCCGCACTGTCACACCTGGCCGGGCGGATTTATTTGATTCAAAAAGAACCGGTCAAAGCCGGTATGGAATTTGACCGGCAAGCCAGCTTGCTGCGGCAGGCTGAACAGTATGACCAAATGGCCAGGGCCCTGCAAAGTGCCGCAGAAGCCTACTTGCAGGCGGGAAAGAACCGCCTGGCGGCAGACCGGTTTTTCAGGGCAGCGCGCAGTTCCTACGCCCAGGGGCAAAACGCGGCTGCGCTCAAACTTGGGAACCTGTCGCTTTCTGCTGCTGATAACGCCGGCGATCAGAGGATCGCGGCCAGAGCCCGCGCCCTGCTCGATGAAATTGAAACCGCTGCCGGCCGCAAGTAAATGGCTTTGAACCTGTCAATGCACAATCGCCCAATTAAAATTCCTTCTTTACGTTTTTCGCCAGCGTTTAAATCCAGCAGCTGCAATTTTATGATGCAATTTATTTTCATGGCATCAAGCCATGAAGCCTGCGTACTAAATTGCCTTCACACGCGCAAGCTTTTATCGTTTCATTTTCTCTCGAATTGCCGTTGATTTTCCCTGGGTCGATATTCCAGCCTTGCGAATCACCCCGCCTTAGGCTATAGAAAACGCATGAGCCTTCTTGCGGTCAGGGATCTGTCTTTATCTTTTGGTGGCCTGCAGGTTTTGTCTGATGTCAGTTTTGAGGTCGTCCCGGGCGAGGTTTTCGCCATCATCGGGCCCAACGGCGCCGGCAAGACATCCATTCTAAACAGCATCAGCGGCTTTTATCATCCCGACCAGGGACAGATTTTTTTCGAAGACCGGGATATCACCCGCCTGGCCGCCCATCGGCGCGCTGCCCTGGGTATCGGTCGAACCTTTCAGAATATCGCTCTCTACCGCGGCATGTCCGCTCTGGACAATATTAAACTCGGTGCGCATAGCCATCTGAAAACCGGCCTTCTGGCTTCTTTGTGCTACTGGGGGCCGGCCCATCGTGAAGAAATGGCGCTCAGGCGTAAAGTCGAAGAAGAAATTATCGATTTTTTAGAAATCGAGGCCATCCGAAAACTCCCGGTGGGATCTCTGGCATACGGTCTTCAGAAACGGGTCGAGCTGGGCCGCGCCCTGGCCATGCGGCCGAAAATACTGTTGATGGATGAGCCGGTCACCGGCATGAATGCCGAGGAGACCGAAGATATGGCCCGCTTCATACTGGACATCAATGAGGAGCGCAACATGACGATCGTGCTCATCGAACACGATATGAAAGTCATCATGGACATCTCTGATCGGGTTTTGGTTCTTAACTTTGGGCAGACGCTGGCAGAGGGCAAACCCGAAGATGTTCAACAGCACCCGGAGGTGATCAAAGCCTACCTGGGAGAGAAAAAGGCGCGCAATGGACATATTCCTTCAGTTGCTCGTTAGCGGTTTTGCGGTCGGGGGCGTTTATGCGTTAATCGCTCTGGGTTTTGTCCTGATTTATAAGGCCACGAGCATCATCAATTTTGCCACTGGCGAATTCATGATGATCGGGGCCTATTTTTTTTATTCTTTTATGGTTTACTTGGGTCTGCCAGCCATCCCGGCCTTTATCGGTGTAATGGCCTGCGCCGCACTGCTGGGTTTTATGGTGGAACGTCTTGTTTTGAGGCATATGCTCGGACAACCCACCATCAGCATCGTCATGGTGACCATCGGTTTGAGTTCAATTCTGATGGGCATTGCTGAAATGATATGGGGATCTGAATTTCGCAGTTTTCCGGCGATTGTACCCAGGGCCCCGATTATTATCGGTGAGATCGTTGTGCGCTCCAACCTTTTTTACGGCTTTGTTCTGGCGGTGTTGGTCGTGATCATCTTTGCGCTGTTGTTTAAGTACGCCAAAGTCGGAATCGCGATGCGCGCCACGGCCGCTGATCAGAGCGCTTCTTTTTCCATGGGAATCAACGTCAAAGCCATGTTTACTCTCTCCTGGGGTTTCGGGGCCGTTGCCGCCACCCTGGGCGGCATCATCATCGGCAATATTGGCGGTGTGCACCCCGCCCTGGGGCATATCGGTCTTAAAATATTTCCGGTGGTTATTTTAGGCGGCCTGGACTCCATTGGTGGTGCCGTTTTAGCCGGTTTTATTATGGGCATCATCGAAAATTTGGCCGGCGGCTACCTGGATCCCTATTTTCACGGCGGGGTCAAAGACGTTGCGCCGTTTGTTGTTTTGGTGTTGATTCTGTTGGTCAAACCCTACGGTCTTTTTGGCAAACAAGAGATCGAAAGGCTCTAAAGGATTGACTTTTGTATGCGTACCGGAGATTTCAAAGATAGTTATCTCGCAGATGAAGCGGTCTTTAAAACGCCCACAGTGCGTTTCTGGATGGGTATTTTGTTTGCGGCCCTTTTGATATTTCCGTTCCTGGCAGGTAATTACTGGCTGTACATGGCCAACCTGGTGGGGGTGGCCATCGTGGCGGCAGTGGGGCTCAACATTCTGACCGGTTTTGCCGGACAGATCTCGCTGGGGCATGCGGCTTTTGTGGGCATCGGTGCCTACACTGCGGCGATTTTGACGACCCGGTTGGGGGTACCCTTTTTACTGTGCCTGCCTTTATCGGGACTGTCGGCTGCCATTTTCGGTCTGATCGTCGGTGGGCCCTCCATGCGCATGAAGGGGCTGTATCTGTGTATAGCCACGCTCGCCGCACAGGTTATCTTTGAGTTTATTTTCGTGCACTGGGAGTCCATGACCGGCGGTATTCGGGGCATCAACCTGCCCACGCCTTCTGTGCTGGGTTTTTCCCTGGATAATGAATTCAAGTTCTATTTTGTGACCCTTGCGGTAGTGGTCATCTGTGTGACGGCGGCCCGTAATATCTTCCGGAGCCGGGTCGGGCGGGCATTCATTGCCATCCGTGACCGGGATATTTCGGCCGAGTTGATGGGCATTAGCCTGTTGCGCTACAAAATGTACGCCTTTGGCATCAGCTCCTTCATGGCCGGTGTGGCGGGATGTCTATGGGTTAACTTTCTGAGAACTGTGACGCCGGAGCATTTCCCGCTAATGGAGAGTATTCGCTACCTGGCCATGATTATCGTCGGCGGGCTGGGCAGCGTTCTGGGGGCCATTTTCGGCGCCATCTTCATGACCCTGATGCCCGAAATACTCAAAAACACGCTGGGCTTGCTGGTTGACGCTTTCCCGCAGGCGATGGGGTATCTGTTTCCTCTGCAGCAGGTTGTTTTCGGCTTGCTGATCGTGATGTTTCTTGTTTTTGAGCCTCACGGACTGGCTGAAATGTGGCGTCGGCTGAAAGATTATTTTCGTCTGTGGCCCTTTGAGT
>Ga0209456_10001726_pt1 | contig 10537 bp, 8 predicted proteins | sample COG_11_FD_184755 | JGI IMG/M metagenome (GOLD analysis project Ga0209456, IMG submission 184755) | Pelagic marine sediment microbial communities from the LTER site Helgoland, North Sea, for post-phytoplankton bloom and carbon turnover... | ecosystem: Environmental > Aquatic > Marine > Neritic...
GCTGGATACGTTTTATTTTCTCGTATGCGGCGCGCCCGTTATGTGGATGGCGGCCGGTTTTGCCATGCTCGAGGCCGGCCTTGTCCGTTCCAAGAACACGGCGGAAATTCTGACCAAGAATGTCGCGCTGTTTGCCATTGCCTGCATTATGTACATGCTGATGGGATACGGCATCATGTACCCCGGTGATGCGGCCGTGAATAGCTGGTGGCCGGGTGTGCATGGCATTCTAGGCACATCTGACAATGACGCTGCTGCCGTGCTTGCCGGTGGTGACGATGCGCCTTATTACTCAAACCTGTCAGACTTCTTTTTCCAGGTTGTGTTTGTCGCCACCGCCATGTCTATCGTATCGGGTGCGGTTGCCGAACGTATGAAACTGTGGTCGTTCCTGTTCTTTGCCATTGTTATGACCGGCTTTATCTACCCTATGCAGGGTTACTGGAAGTGGGGTGGCGGTTTCCTGGACGGTCTCGGCTTTAACGACTTTGCCGGTTCCGGTGTGGTTCACCTGGCGGGTGCTACCGCGGCGCTGGCCGGCGTCCTGCTGCTCGGAGCCCGCAAAGGAAAATATGGCCCTGGTGGTCAAATCCACCCCATTCCGGGCGCCAATATGCCGCTGGCCACGCTGGGTACCTTTATCCTGTGGCTTGGCTGGTTCGGGTTCAACGGCGGTTCCGAGTTGAAGCTCTCGGATGTCGGAGAGGCTAACGCGGTAGCGCTGGTGTTCGTTAACACTAACATGGCGGCTGCAGGTGGCCTGGTGGCTGCCATGATGACCGCACGCCTGCTGTTCGGCAAGACCGATCTGACCATGGTACTGAACGGTGCGCTGGCCGGGTTGGTCGCCATCACAGCCGAACCGCTCGCCGGTTCGCCGCTGATCTCGACACTTGTCGGAGCCGTTGGTGGTGTGCTGGTGGTATTTTCCATCCTGACCCTGGACAAGATGAAAATCGACGATCCGGTCGGTGCCATTTCGGTACACGGTGTGGTCGGCATGTGGGGCCTGATCGCGGTGGCATTTACCAACCCCGAGGCCACACTGAAAGCCCAGTTGATCGGACTGTTCACCATTCTGGCCTGGGTTTTTGTGACCAGCTTCATTACCTGGCTGGTGATCAAGGCCATCATGGGAATCCGTGTCAGCCAGGAAGAAGAGTATGAAGGTGTCGACCTCGGTGAATGCGGTCTGGAGGCCTACCCCGAATTCACCGGAACAAAGGGTTCCGGCCTCTAAAGTCCTTGCCGGGGACAGACTTATGTCTGTCCCCGGATGAGGTAGTTGTTATAACGGGCGCTTCGGCGCCCGTTTTTTCATCTGCGTGTCATAATGAGCACATGAAATTATTCGAAGCGCGGCATTTGTCCCGTGCGGCTTTGAGCGATCTTTCTTTTTCCCTGTCGGCGTCGGAGCTTGTTTGCCTGTCGGGTCCAAGTGGTGCGGGTAAAACCCTGATGCTGAGAAGCCTGGCGGATCTGGATGTCAATGCAGGCTCAGTGTATTTACAGGGCGTGCAGCGCGAGCGGATGCCGCCCACAGCGTGGCGCCGGCAGGTTGGCTATTTACCCGCCGAAAGCCGCTGGTGGTCGGAAACCGTCGGTGAGCATTTTCGGCGGGTCCAGGCGGATATCCTCAGTCAGCTGGGGTTTGAGGACGAGGTGCTGGGCTGGCAGGCCGAACGCCTGTCCAGTGGCGAGCGTCAGCGTCTGGCGCTGGCGCGGCTGCTGAGTAATCAGCCACGCATTCTGTTACTGGATGAGCCCACGGCCAATCTGGATCCGGTCAATACAGCAAGGGTTGAACGGCTGGTGACGGATTATCTGCGCAAACACCGTGCGGCCTGCCTGTGGGTGACCCATGCAGCTGATCAGATAGAGCGCATTGCCAGCAGAGCCCTGTATCTTGATAGCCATGGGCTTGCAGGGTCTGGTAAGGGACCTGAGGAGGCGCCGGGATGATCCATTTGAGTGTTTTCGACCTCTCGCTTGCTGCATTACTGGTGGTGGCGCTGGCGTTGACCTCGGCGCGCATCTACCCCGGGTTGGCATGGCAACTGCTGGTTGCCGCCCTGCGCACTGCCATACAACTCACCTTGATTGGCCTGGTGCTGAAAGCCTTGTTTGCCAACAGCAACCTGCTGTGGGTGGGCTTGTTGTCTTTGCTGATGCTGGCAGTCGCCGGACGCGAGGTGATGACGCGACAGCACCGGCGTTTTGCCGGTAGCTGGGGTTATGGCATCGGTGCGGTATCGATGTTTATATCCTCGTTTACGGTGGCATTGTTTGCCCTGATAGTGGTGGTGGACAATGAGCCCTGGTACCAGCCACAGTATTCCATTCCGCTATTGGGCATGTTGCTGGGTAACACCATGAACGGTATCGCGTTGGCACTCGACCGCTTGACCCAGTCAGCCTGGGAGCAGCGTGACGTCATAGAGGCGCGCCTGATGCTTGGCTACAGTGCACCCGAAGCCGTATCGGGTATCCGGCGACAGGTTTTTCGCAGTGGTTTGATACCGATTATCAACGCCATGGCGGCTGCCGGTATTGTCAGTCTGCCCGGTATGATGACCGGTCAGATTCTGGCGGGTATTGAGCCGGTTGAAGCGGTCAAGTATCAGATATTGATCATGTTTCTTATATCGGCCGGCTCCGGTTTCGGCACTCTGGCGGCGGTTCATCTGGCCGTGCGCCGTCTTTTCGATGAACGGCAGCGGTTAAGGTTGGACCGTTTGCAACGATAACAGGGAGATGATGAATGTTTTCTGTAAATGCCTGTTCATTGCGTTGCTGCTGTCCGGACAGCTGTCTGTTCACGCAGAGGTCTACCGCTGGGTGGACGCGAAAGGACAGGTGCACTACGGCGATCAGGACCGGGATGCCGGTACGCGTGCCATCAAACCGCATTCACGGCCGCCGGCCCAGGGGGATCAACAGCAGCGTATGCAGAAAACCCGCAAGTTGCTGAACGCCTATCAGATCGAACGCCAGCAGCTGCGGGAGCAGAAAGCGGAGCAGAAAAAGCAGGCGGAAAAGCGGAAAAGAGAGTGTATCCAAGCTCGTGATAATCTCCGCAAATACACAGACTACGGGAATATCTACCAGCTCAGTGAAGACGGTAAGCGCGAGTACCTGTCGGATAAGGAGCGCACCGCACTGTTGCAGCGCTCCCGGGAAGCGGTGGCGCGCTTGTGTAACAAGCCGTAGGAGCGTAAGTAATTGCGGTCAGGCGAGCGCCGCTGCGATCAGCAGATGTTTAATCACTCAGGAAGAATTCCGGTTGGGCCAGTGCGCCCTGGTGAATGGCGGCGTTGTAATACCTCGTCGGAAATCCCTTTTGTTGCGCATCGTTTGCGCGGAAGCGGCGAATATCTTCTTTACCCGCCAGGGTGGAGGTCCACCAGCCCGAGGGGTAGCAGGGTTGCGGGAATTGCAGGCTTATGCTGTCGCTGAAACCGGCGTCGCGCATGGCCTTGTGCATCGGCTGAATGATACTTTCGTAGTGCAGCAGTGGTGATTCACTTTGCTGAATGATGATACCCCGTTCACCCAGAACCTGGTGACAGTCACGGTAGAAGGCCGCCGAGAATAAGCCTGCGGCAGGCCCGATGGGGTCGGTGCTATCCACGATGATGACATCGATACTCCCGGCAGCTGCGTCTTTCATCCACTGAATGCCGTCGCCGAAATAGAATCCGGCTCGTGCATCATTATTGGATTCGCACAGATCAGGGAAATACTCTTCCGACAGTCGTGTCACCCGCTCATCGATCTCTACCTGCAGGACCTGTTCTACGCCTGGATGTTTGAGGACTTCGCGCAGCGTACCGCAATCGCCTCCGCCGATAATGACGACACGCTTCGGATCAGGATGCGTAAAAAGGGCGGGATGGGACATCATCTCGTGATAAAGAAAATTGTCCAGGCTGGTGAGCATCACAAAGCCGTCAATGACCATCAGAATGCCAAAGTGTGTCGTCGAATAGATTTCGATGTGCTGGAACCCGGTTTTCTCGTCGTGCAGCTTTTCGCGTATCTGCAGGGAAAGGGCAGAGCCGCCTTCCTCACACAACTCGGTAAACCACCTGGAATCTGTCTCTGGCTTCATGGCGGGAAGGATACTTTAATCATCGGTAGCGACGTTAATGTTTTTTCAATGGAGCCACACCAGGCTAAATAGTATAGTGCAACTTCAGGTCCGATCCCAACGAAGTACTATGAACTGGTCAGTCGATTATTCCCGCAATCGCTACAGCCTCGACGGCTGGGGTGAGGGTTATTTCGATGTCAATGAGCAGGGGCATTTAACCGTCTGTTTACCGGTGGAAGCAGATAGAGTGGAGGTCGACCTCTATCAGGTTGCCGGTGAAATCCGGCGTTCCGCCCTGAATTGGCCGGTTCTGGTCAGGTGTCCGGGCATTCTGCATCACCGCATAGACAGCTTGTGTGCAGCGTTTGAGCAGTCAAAGGCGCGTTATGGCTGCAGCGGGACATACACTGCCGCTTATCCGATAAAGGTTAACCAGCAGTTCAGCGTTGTGCAGGAGATACTTTGTCACGGCGGGGAAAGAGTTGGGCTGGAGGCGGGCAGCAAGGCCGAGCTGATGGCGGTGCTCGGACTGACAAGCAACAACAGTCTGGTGATCTGTAACGGTTATAAGGATCGCGAATATATCCGCCTTGCTTTGATTGCACGCAAACTCGGCCAGCGCATCTATCTGGTGATCGAAAAACTTTCGGAACTGGAGATGATAGTTCGCGAGTGCAGGGAACTCGATGTTGCTCCGCTGCTGGGTGTCAGGGTACGCCTGGCGTCTATCGGTGCCGGTAACTGGCAGAACACCGGCGGGGCCAGGTCAAAGTTCGGCTTGCACGCCACACAGGTGCTACAGCTGGTGGAACGCCTGCGTTCGCAAAATCTGCTTGACCGTCTTCAGCTGTTGCATTTTCATCTTGGTTCTCAACTGCCCAATTTGCGTGATATAAAAAACGGTATGCATGAAGCGGCCCGTTTTTATGCACAGTTGCATGCGCTGGACGTACCCGTTCAGGTAGTGGATGTCGGTGGTGGTCTTGGTGTCGATTATGAGGGCACGGCTTCGCGCAGTTTCTGCTCCAGGAACTACAGTTTAGAGCAATACGCCGATGCAGTGGTTGAGTACATTGCTCTGGTGTGTACTGAAAACGGTCTTGCTTTTCCCGATCTGGTCAGTGAATCCGGCCGCGCCATGACAGCGCACCATGCCTTTCTGATTACCAACGTCCTGGGTACCGAGCAGGCCCTGGGCGATGAAGAGCCACGCAAATTGAGCGAGCTGGAGCCCGATGAATTGCGCGCTCTGGCGCAGCTTTATGATGAGTTACATCTGTGTTCGCCTGTTGAGGCATATCACGATGGATCACAGTTGCTGGATGATGTGCAGCAGTTATTCTGCAAGGGTAAGGTCAACCTTGAGCAACGCGCGCTGGCAGAGCAGTATTACTTTTCCACCTTGCGCCGCGTACTGCCCATGTTACAGTCCGAGCGTCGTGAACACAGGCAATTGATTGATGATCTGAACCAGAAACTCGCCGACAAGTATTTTTGCAATTTCTCGATTTTTCAGTCATTGCCTGACATATGGGCCATCGATCAGCTATTTCCCATTGTGCCGCTGCACCGGCTGGACGAGGCGCCGGAACGGATGGCAACCATTCAGGACCTGACCTGTGACTCGGACGGGCGCATCGATTATTACGTAGATGGTGATGGCAGCGAGAACAGTCTGCCGCTGCACCGTTGGAAAGATGATGAAGCCTACTTGCTGGGATTCTTCATGCTGGGAGCTTATCAGGAAATTCTCGGTGATATTCACAATCTGTTTGGCGATACCGATACCGTGAATCTGGATATCCACGCGGATGGATCATTCAAGCTGAATGATCCGGAGCATGGTGATCGCGCCGACGAATTGCTGGCCTATGTGCACTTTAAGCCTGATATATTGCGCGCTGTGTATCGCCAGCGCGTGCAGGCTGCTGATCTTCCTGCCGCGCAGGCGCGCCAGTTTTTATCGGAACTGGAAGCCGGGTTAACAGGTTATACCTACCATGAAGACTAGAGCGTCCGCACGAGTGCACCAACAGCAGGCGCTTCAGGCGAGGCATGATCCCGGGTTAAAAGTCGACTCAAAATCAACTTTTCAGCCGAATGAGAATGGCATCGACACCGTTTTTCTTCAGCAGGCTGCGCGCTTCATTAAGATCTGTCAGATTGTTGAAAGGGCCCACGCGTACCCGGTGCCAGGCCTGCTTGCTGTTGACGCTGACAGTCTGAAGACGGGTTTCCAGTCCCAGCAATGCAAGTCTTGCGCGTAACTGATCGGCTTGTTTCTGACTGCGAAAGGAGCCCGCCTGCAGCAGATAGGTGCCGGGCTTTTCGACCTGTTTGACACCTTCGTGTGTCGGTGTGCCGCTGATTTCCTGTTCCGGGACCATCACTTCCATTTCCGGTAGCAGGTTGTAGAAATCGAAGCGTGGTTTGGGCGGGGCCGGAATCGGTTTTTTCCTGGCTTTTGGAATCTCGGGGCTGGCGCGCTCTTCAGGTTTCTCCAGCGCTATGGTCTGGCTGGCAACGATTGGTTGCGGACGCATTTGCAGATACACCAGAAACGCCACAAACAAGCCCACCAGCAAACCCACCACGGTCCATATCCAGGGCGGTGAGGTGGATCTTTTCCTTTTGTACCTGCGCTTGGGGCGGTGTCGGTAATCGGTTGTCATATTTTAAGAATGTTTGCCGGCAACTACATGCTGTCTGGCGCGGACACGCCCAGCAGCTTTAATCCATTGGCGATAGTCTGCCTGGTCGCCTGGATCAGATTCAGGCGTGCGTTACGCAAGTCTTCATCGTCAACCAGGAACTGGTGCGCGTTGTAGTAGGTATGAAAGTCGTTTGCCAGGTCGCGCAGATAGTGTGCCAGCAGATGGGGTTCGTGGTTAATCGCAGCGGTTTCGACAAGCTCCGGATAGCGGGACAGGTTGACCATGAGTGCATCTTCGTGCCCTTCATTGAGACGGAACAGGTTTTCTTCGCCCTTAACGGCGTCCCACTGCAGGCCCTTGTCCTGCATTTGCCGTAATACACTGGCGACGCGGGCATGGGCATACTGGATATAATAGATCGGATTGTCGCTGGACTGGGATTTTGCCAGGTCCAGGTCAAAATCCATATGCTGTTCGCACTTACGCATCACATAGAAGAACCGCGCGGCATCGTTACCGACTTCATGGCGCAGCTCACGCAAAGTAACAAACTCTCCCGAACGGGTGGACATCTGCACTTTCTCGCCACCGCGATAGAGGACGGCAAACTGTACCAGCAGGACATCGAGTTTGTTCACATCGTCACCAATGGCGGTGAGTGCAGCTTTAACGCGGGGCACATAACCGTGGTGATCCGCTCCCCAAACATCGATAACGCGGTCATAGCCGCGTTCCAGCTTGTTCATGTGATAGGCGATATCGGAGGCAAAATACGTTGTCTGGCCGTTGTCACGCACCACCACCCGGTCTTTTTCATCGCCGAATTCGGTGGAACGGAACCACAGCGCACCCGCCTTTTCGTAGACATAACCGGAATCCTGCAGGCGCTGGATGACGAGCTGGACGGAATCGTTAGTTGCCAACGCGCGCTCCGAAAACCATTCGTCGTAACACACGCCGAACTCTTCCAGGTCGCGGCGGATATTGTCCAGAATGGAATCCAGTCCAAGGTCGAAGGCTTCCTGGTAATGCGACTCGCCCAGTAACTCCTTGGTGCGCTTGATCAGGGCGTCGATATGCACTTCCTTGTCGCCGCCATCGGGCTCATCCGCAGGAATACCATTGAACAACTCGGTTACCGTATGGCGCAGACTGTCGGCATATTTACGGTGCAGACTGGCGCCGATATCCCAGACGTAATCACCCTTGTAGCCATTGCTGGGAAAGGTCAGCTGTTCGCCGCACAGATCCAGGTAACGCAGGTACACACTGGTGGCCAGGATATCCATCTGGCGTCCGGCATCGTTGACATAGTACTCCCGGTGCACCTTGTAGCCGACCGCATCGAGCAGGTCGGCAACTGTTGCTCCGTAGGCGGCACCGCGGCCGTGTCCAACGTGCAATGGCCCGGTCGGATTGGCGGAGACGAATTCGACCTGTACGGTTTTGCCCTGCCCGAGGTCACTGCGCCCGTAATGATCACCCTGTTCCAGTATCTGTGTTATGGTCGCATGATAGGCCACCGGGCTGAGAAAGAAATTTATAAAACCGGGACCGGCAATTTCGACTTTGCTCACCAGTTCGGATTCAGGCAGTGCCGAGACCAGTTTTTCCGCCAGATCGCGGGGTTTACTGCCTGCGGCCTTGCACAGCACCATGGCAAGATTACTGGCGAAATCGCCGTGTTTGCGGTCACGGGTACGCTCGAGATTGATTTCAATGTGCTGTTCGTCAGGAAGAACCTCCCGGGATTTCAGGGTTTGGATTGCTTGCGACAGTAACTGGGACAGGTGATGTTTCATCGACTTAAGGTCAGCTTGAAAGGCGCCTATTATCCGGGCTGCGGGTTTGTATTCAACAACACTGTTGCTGATTCAAGTCGTCGGGGGAAAGCCATGAAGTTGAAAAGTGTGCTTGCGGGGACACTGTTCTGTTTCTGTTCCATTGGCTGTCAGGCAGAAGGCTGGTATCTGGGAGCCTCTGTGGGTGGTATGGATGCCGACATCAATGGTTTTGATGATGCCACCAACGCCGGTTTTCTGGCCGGCTACGATGTGTTCAGCAAAGAGATTTTCGCTGCCTCGATCGAAGCGGAATTGACCACCACCGTCGCTGACGGCGACGTCAAAAACTCCGGCATCAACGGGGACTGGGATATCGATACACGGGCGGTCTATGTCGTCAGTCGTCTGGGCGACAGGTTTTATGGCAAGGTCCGCTACGGATTCCTGTGGGAAGACTTTTCGGTCGATTTTGCCGGAAGCTCACAGAGTGATTCGGATTCGTCGATATCCTGGGGTGCCGCGGCGGGCTGGATGTTCGCGGAACAGCTGGGTGTTCAGGCTGACGTGACCCGGGTTGAGTCCAGTATCCAATACTGGAATCTGGGGCTTGTCTACCGCTTCTGAGGCATGCGCCTTAAAACATGTCGACCGGGTCGACATCGATCGACCAGCGAACCCGTCGTGCCTGCTTCAGTGTTTCAAGCTGTGGAATCCAGTGTTTGAGTAATTGCTGCAGCTCGGACCTGTTGCTGGTTTGCAGCAGGAGCTGGGCCCGGTAGCGCCCGGCACGGCGTTCCATGGGGGCCGCCACCGGGCCCCACAGCTGCAGACTATCGCCCACCCGGGGTTCGGCCAGCTCCCGTGCCGTCTCGAGGAATACCCGCGGGTGCTCGACGTCTGTTGCTTCTGCGCGCAACAGCGCCATGCTGGCATAGGGCGGCAGCAGCGTGTCCTGTCTTTCCCGCAGCGCCGCTTCGGCAAAGGCCGGGTAACCCTGTTCGACCAGCTGACGTAACAGCAGGTGGTCCGGGTGGTGGGTCTGAATAATGACTTCGCCCGGCTTATCGGCGCGCCCGGCGCGCCCGGCAACCTGGATGATCAGCTGAGCCATGCGTTCGCTGGCGCGGAAATCGCTACTGAACAGACCCTGGTCGGCATCCAGTATGGCTGCCAGGGTGACGTCGGGAAAATGGTGGCCTTTGGCGAGCATCTGGGTGCCGAGCAGAATGCGTGCTTTGCCGGTCTGGGCATCGGACAGCGCACCTTCCAGCTGGCCCTTGCGTCGCGTGGTGTCACGATCGATGCGCAGCACCGGGTGATTGGGAAACCGCTCCAGCAGCGCCTGTTCAACACGCTCGGTGCCTTCGCCGATACCGAGTAATTCGCTGCTGCCGCAGGAGGGACAAAAGGCATCCACGCGCCGCTGGCTGCCACAGTGATGACAGCGCAGCTCGCCGCGGCGCTGGTGCAGCGTCATGCGGGCATCGCAGCGCCGGCATTCGCAGACCCAGCCACAGGCATGACATAACAGCACCGGTGCAAAACCACGCCGGTTCAGGAACAGCAGAATCTGTCCACCACGTTTCAGGTGCGCGTCCATGGCATCCAGCAACGCTGCGCTGAGCAGATCACGCATCGGCTGACGGCGGAGATCGAGCAGGTGCATTTTCGGCGCCAGCGCCTGTCCGGCGCGTTCGGGAAGCAGCAGCAACTGATAGCGCCCCTGCCGCGCGTTATACAGGCTTTCCAGCGACGGTGTGGCAGAACCCAGAATAACCGGGATATTCAACTGGCGGGCGCGCCACACTGCCAGATCGCGAGCCGAATAACGTAACCCGTCCTGTTGTTTAAGAGAGCTGTCGTGTTCTTCGTCCACAATGATCAGACCCGGATTTTTCAGCGGTGTGAAAATCGCCGAGCGGGTTCCCAGAATCAGCCTGGCTGTGCCGCCGGCTGCCTGTTGCCAGGCGCGCAGACGCTGGCTGTCATTCAATCCGGAGTGCAGT
>Ga0209456_10001728_pt1 | contig 10536 bp, 10 predicted proteins | sample COG_11_FD_184755 | JGI IMG/M metagenome (GOLD analysis project Ga0209456, IMG submission 184755) | Pelagic marine sediment microbial communities from the LTER site Helgoland, North Sea, for post-phytoplankton bloom and carbon turnover... | ecosystem: Environmental > Aquatic > Marine > Neritic...
CGGGGTGGTGCTGGCCGGTTCCGGTCCGCTGCTGCTTTTACTGGCCTGGCAGTACCTGCATGCCGGTGTCGGCGTGAAAGCGTTGCTGGACGTAACGCCCATGATGAATCATCTCTACGCACTGCCAAGACTGCCACGCGCCTTGCTGGCCGGACACTACCTTACCAAGGGCATGCGCTACAAACGCGACCTGAAACGTGCCGGTATCAGCACGCTGCATAACGTCAGGAGTCTGCGCGCGCAGGGTAAGGATACCTTGCAAGCTGTCAGCTTTCTTCATAACGGCCGTGAACAGAGCCTGGAAACCGCTGTGCTGCTGGTGCATTTTGGCGTAATTCCACATGCGCCGCTGGGCCGCGTTGCCGGTTGCAGGCACGTCTGGGACGACAGTCAGCTGTGCTGGCAGCCGCATCTGGATGAATGGGGCAGAACCAGCGTAGACGGTATTCTCATCGCCGGAGACGGCGGCGGTATCGGAGGAGCGCGTACTGCCGAACACTCGGGCCGGGTGGCGGCTTTTCAGGCCCTGTATGCGCTCGGCGCACTGGACCGGACAGCACGACAACGACTGGCCCGAATCGACCGGAAATGGATGCGGGAAGAGTCGCATATCCGGCCCTTCCTCGAGGCCTTTTTTCGTATTTCCGATGACATGCTGCAGGTGGCGGACGATGATACCCTGGTGTGTCGTTGCGAGGAGGTAAGCGCGGGTCAGATCCGCACAGCAGTCGCCGACGGTCACCGCGACAGTAACCAGGTCAAGTTTCTTACCCGATGTGGCATGGGGCCGTGTCAGGGCCGGCAGTGTGGCGAAGCCGTCAGCCACATCGTCGCTGCTGCCAGCGGACAAGCGATTCAGGACATCGGCCACTATCGGGAGCGCCCGCCGGTCAACCCGCTGACACTGGGGCAACTGGCCGGTCTGCATTCGGAGGAGACCGAGTGAAAGCCGATGTACTGATTGTCGGCGGCGGTCTGATGGGCTTCTCCACGGCTCTGCATCTGGCCATGCGCGATACCCGTTGCATCGTGCTGGACAAAGACAGTCCCGGCCGTCATGCCTCTGGTGTGAATGCCGGTGGTCTGCGTCTACTCAATCGCCACCCGGCTGAGATCCCCCTTTCCGTGGTCGCCGCCGGCATGTGGCATCACATTAGTGATCTGGTTGACGCGGACTGCGATACCCGTTTCCCGGGCCAGGTGAGGGTGGCGGAGAACGAAACCGATCTGCAGAGCCTGGAAAAACGTGCTGCTCTGCTGCGTTCACTGGGTTACCAACACGAAGAAATGATCGGTCCTGACGAGCTCTATCGTCTGGTTCCTGCACTGGCGCCACATTGTACCGGTGCGTTGATCTGTCGGAGCGACGGTTACGGGCGTCCTTTCCATGCGCTGGATGCCTTTCGTTGCAAGGCGCGTGCTCTGGGCGTGCACTATCAGTCAGGCACCCGGGTGGATGCCGTGGTACAGGAAGGCGATGAATGGCGTGTGAATACGGTGCAGGGTGAATTTCGTGCATCGGTACTGGTCAATTGTGCGGGTGCCTGGGCAAACCATATTGCCGCTATGCTCGGCGAGCCTGTACCGCTGAAGCCGGGCGCGCCCATGGTAATGGTCACTGAACGGCTGCCTCACTTCATCGATCCTGTGCTCGGTGCCGCGGGGCGCAAGTTGTCCTTCAAGCAGATGCAGAACGGTACCTTGCTGATCGGTGGTGCGCACATGGCGGAACTCGATCTGGTACAGGAATGTACGGATATAAATTGGCACAAGCTTGCACTCAGCGCCCGCAGTGTCATGACGCTTTTCCCGCAATTGAAGGATGTCCGCATCGTGCGCAGCTGGGCAGGCCTGGAGGCGTTCATGCCTGACAATATCCCGGTTATTGGTGCCAGCGTTACAGCATCCAACGCTTATCACGCCTTCGGCTTTTCCGCCCACGGTTTTCAATTGTCACCTGTTGTGGGGCGAATCCTGTCGCAGCTGATACTGGACGGTACAAGCGAGCTGCCGATCGACTCATTCCGTATCGATCGCTTTGCTGATAACGCGTCTTAGACGGGTGTGCCTGAACAGTTTAGAAGTTCTTCGCTAATCGATTTTACCGGCTGTTGCGAGCTGTCGATCCAGGTCAGAAGATGCCCCCATGTATCGGCATCTTTCCGCGCATCCTGTTCAAGCAGTTCGTGTATGCCGACACCCTGTTCAACGGCACTGACATAGTGCTGGGTGTCGCGTATTCGTCCAATCACGGGGATATCCAGATCCCGAAGAAAGTAATCCAGTTTATCTGCCGCTCTGGTATGGGCGCGAGTCCGGTTGGCAATGATCCCCAGGCGTTTGTTCAGGCTGCGGGCTTTACCGATCAGCAGCAGATCATGAATAAAATCAGCTGTGCAATGAATATCAATCGAGGAGGGTAATATCGGGATGAGTATGACATCGGCTTCGGCAACACGATCCTCGATATCGATGGTGGAGTAACCCGCCGGAGTGTCCGCAATGACGTATTGAGTTCCCGCTGGAAGCGCCAGTTGCCAGGCGCGCGTGACCCCCTCTTTCGGCGGCTCAAAGGCGGCCACACCGTGGATAAAAGGCAGACTGTCTTGTCGGATATTCAGCCAGCGGGTACTGGATGCCTGTCTGTCGTAATCAAACAGTGCCGTGCCACAGCCCTGTGCGGCACAGTAACTGGCCAGGTTGGTAGCAACCGTGGTCTTCCCACAGCCACCTTTGGTATTCATTATCGCAATACGCAGCACGACAGGTCGGTCCCTCATACCCGGATAACTCAGAAGCGAAGTGGTGGGATTCTAACACGAACCCAAGTATCTTTGAGAAATGGATAATCGGGTTTACCTGGAAAAGCCGGTGGGCTGATAACATGCTGATCCTCAAGCTTTTGGTTCTGTTAATGCTGGCGAACGGAACACCGGTGATCGCCAGGAACAGCTTCGGTGGGCGGTTCGCCTGGCCACTTGATGGGGGTATAAAATTATTTGACGGTCAGCCGTTGTTCGGCTCGTCGAAAACAGTTCGCGGCGTCGTACTGTCGGTGCTGGTAACCGGCGCGGGTGGCGTATTGATGGGGCTGGGCTGGAAAGCAGGGGTTGTTATAGGAACCCTTTCGATGGCGGGCGACCTGTTCTCCAGCTTCCTAAAGCGACGCATGAAGCTGCCACCCAGTAGCAGGGCGATGGGCCTTGATCAGGTGCCGGAATCTCTGTTTCCGTTGCTGGCCTGCCAGGGTATGCTGGGACTGACCGTTACCGAGATTGTGACGGTGGTGACGATCTTTTTTGCCGGCGATGTGGTTTTCTCGCCGCTGTTTTTTAAATGGAAGATCCGCAAGCGCCCCTACTAGTGGGCTGTTTACATCGTGGTACTGTTAACCCGGCAATTAAACATACAGCGTAGGAGCGCCGTCCTTCGGCGCGGTATCGCGGCCAGGAGGCCGCTCCTACGCCGGGTATTTTATTGCCGGTTTAATAATGATAGCTTACGAACGCCTTGGTAACAGGCCCTGGATCAGGTCGCGTGAAGCGTGTGCAGGGTGATTTCCGGCAGACAGTTGAATCGTACCGAAACGATGGAAGAACCGACCCCCACTGATGTGTAGCCGATCATATTATGGTATTGCCAGGCGCCCGATCCCATATGCCTGGGCAGTACCGAATCCAGAGTGAGCGGGATTCTGCCGGGCAGGCAGATCTGCCCGCCGTGAGTATGTCCGCCCAGCAGCAGGTTGAACTCAGCGTGTGCGGCCTGGCGATAGATCTCCGGCGTGTGCGAAAGAAGAATCGAGAACTCAGTATGGTTTATGCTGGAAGCCGCTTTCTCAATGTTGTCTACACGATAGTAGTGGGCATCATCGATGCCGACCACATGGATGCGCTCGTTACCGCGCTCGATGGACACTGATTCGTTGAGCAACATCGATATTCCCATTTCCTCCAGTCCGGGCACCATACGAATCGTATCGTGGTTACCCAACACACCGTACACCGGATCCTTGAGATGAGCCTTTACACTTGCCATACCCTCGAGGGTGTCCTCGAAAGGACCGAAGGTTTTACCCCTGTAGTCACCGGTCAGTACACAGATGTCGTAATCAATCTCATGCAGCAGTTCGATAAGCCGGTGCATGGCGCCCTGACTCATGTCCACATGCATGTCACTGATGTGCAGTATGGTGAATCCGTCGAAAGCTGATGGAAGACTTTCCGCTTCGATATGGTTGAGTTGTGTCTGTACGCGCAGGGTGTTGTTGCGCCCACGCCAGTACAGCCCCATCAGTTTCAGAGTATTTCTGATAAAGGAATGGCACGAATACAGGTTTTCAATGTGAAAGAAGTTGGTACCCTGGCCGAAAATACGTGCTTCCTCATCAGCCTCGATGCCGAGCCGCTGCTGCGCGTACAAGCGCCCGAGACGCTTCTCCAGTATTTCAGTAATATCTTTGCTCATCCGTGCCTGAATTCTGATCGGGCTGGCGATTTGTTTCATGATCGGGCATTTGCCCGGAACCACAAATCAAAGTTTTTAATGCAGCCTCAATGTTGAGATCTCAAGCGAAAGTCTGATAATGGACCGCTTGAGGTTGACAAGGTGAAGTCTACGGTGCCGCGCATTGTGGAAAAGGTCAAGTCTCTGCAACTGATTTTGGCTGTCAGTCTTAGCGTTTATTAGCCTGACTATCGGCCTGCCGGCCTCTACAGCTATCCGCCCTGCGGCTGATACCGATGCGGTAGTATGTGTTGATGCGCGGGCGGCCTGGCAATTTGCGCTGATTACATCCTGAGCTGTTTGTCGATGGAGAGGTAGAGGTGGGATATCCTGATAAGGACGCTTTCCCCGGTTTTCTGGTATTTTTTCTCACCAGCTGGCTTTTTGCAGTTCCCGGCGGCGCAATCGCACAGGCACATGATGCGACCCGTGTATGGGTTCTGGACCAGTTGCACGAGGCCTTATCGCCACCCCAGGACCTGAGCCGGATTTCATCCATGCTTTACGGGCTGGTCAGCGACCGCGGGGTGGCAGAACAGCCCGCTACCCGTAATGCACTGGTTGAACTCGAAACGTTTTTACGTACTGTCGACCAGCGGACACTCGCCTGCGGAGATCTGGTAAATCTGCGCTTTATCACCAGTTTTCTGGATATGGCCGGACTGGCGTTCGATGCCGGTCCGCTGGACGAACAGCTGTATCAATGCCTGGGCGAAATGAACGTTTTTGACAGAGCGTGCGCGCTGTTTTCCCTGTGCCGCTTTCCTTCAGACAGTGTGCCCCGGGAAAAACTTTCGCCGGCCGTGAAATCTATCGAGGATCTGCAGCAGGCGGACGGCAGCTTTGGTTTGTCCTACGGGCTGCAGCGCTATTATTTCACCACCCATGCCGTGTTTGCACTTCATACCTGCAACGCAAGTGCGGATGCGGTGCGGCGAGGACAGGTTTTTTTACGCAACGGCCTGCCAGTCATAAAACAGGCCGGATTCCTGGACGGTCTTCTGGAAAGTCTCCTTATGCTCAGGAAAATGGCGGTGGAGATACCTAACGAAAGACGTTATACCGACTATCTGCGATCGAGAATCAAGGCCAATGGAAGCATATGCTTTTTTGATCGACCCGCCTGTCGATCCGATGTGCATGCTACCAGCCTGCTGCTGGAATTTCTCCGCGAATTTGGCGACTAGTGTCGCAAGGGTAATGAGCGGTACAATCCGATCGTTGTCTGACAGCACGCGGATCTTAAACCGCCGTGTACTCAGGTGTCTGCGCCGGAACTTCGAGGTGCCGGGAACCACAGTGAGTGTATTGACCATGATAGCCGGAAAACCAGTTGCCTCGTTGTCTGTCACAGCTGTTAGCGGAATGACGGAAGCGGCATGAAGCCCAGACCCGTCCTGCTCGCTATATTTGACGGCTTCGGACTCAATCCCAGTCGTGCACACAATGCCTGGGCACTGGCACACACACCGCATCTCGATCACTATTTCGCATCCTGGCCGCATACCGCCCTGCAGGCCTCTGGCCGTGCCGTCGGTCTGCCGGACGGACAGTTCGGTAACTCCGAGGTCGGTCATCTGACGCTGGGATCGGGGCGGGTGCTGGAACAGGACCTGACCCGCATTGCCGATGCGCTCTACGATGGTTCGCTGAAAGCGAACCCCATCTGGCTTGACATGCTCAAGGACAGCCGGCGCGTCCATCTGGTGGGCATGGTTTCCGATGGCGGCGTCCACTCCCACATCGAACACCTGTTCGGCATCCTTGATCTGCTGCGCAAAACAGACATCGAACCGGTCGTGCACATGATTACCGATGGGCGCGATACTGCGCCGAAAGCTGCACACAAATACCTTATCATGCTTGAGAAATTTCTGGACAAGCTGGGCAAGGGATCCATCGCTACGGTCAGTGGTCGTTACTGTGCTATGGACAGGGCCAAACACTGGGACCGCACCCGGCGCGCCTGGAATGCCCTGGTGTGTGCCAGGGGAGAGACGGCAAATACGCCAGGTGAGGCCATCGAGTCGGCCTATGCGCGCGGTGAAGGCGATGAATTCATCCTGCCTACGGTCATTAACGGGCACACCGGTATGGCTGCGGACGAGCCCGTGCTGTTCTTTAACTTCCGCAGTGACCGCGCGCGCCAGCTGTCGGCGGCGCTGGGATTGGCCGGCTTCGATGCATTCGATCGCGAGGGTATCGTCATGCAGCGCCTGGTCTGTATGACCGAATACAACGCCACGTACCCCTTTCCGGTGCTGTTCTCGCCGCAGGTCCCCGAGCAGGTGCTGGCCGAGGTGATCAGCGCCGCCGATCTCAAGCAGCTGCATTGTAGTGAGACTGAAAAATATCCACACGTCACTTATTTCTTCAATGGCGGGCGTGAACAGCCCTATCCCGGCGAAGACAGGATCATTGTGTCGTCACCCAATGTGGCTACCTATGACATGCAGCCGGAAATGAGTGCATCGGGGATCGTAGACCAGCTGATCGATGCGATTGAAAATGACCGGCATACCTTCATTGTCACCAACTTCGCCAATACCGACATGGTCGGGCATACGGCACGCCGTGAGGCGGTCATCCGTGCTGTAGAAACAATGGATGTCGAGAGTCACCGTCTGTTTCGCATAGCGCTGGAGCATGGATGGCGAGTGATGCTGACCGCAGACCATGGCAATTGCGATGAGCTGATCAATCCCAATACCGGGGAGCCGCATACCCAGCACACCGAATACCCGGTGCCGTTCCTGATCATGGGGGAGGGCCCGGTGCGACTCGGGATAGGCCGCGGCCTGGCAGATATTGCGCCTACTGTGCTGGACTTACTCGGTCTGCCGCAACCGCCGGTGATGACGGGGCGGAGCTTGATCCTCAAGCAGGCCCTGAGATGGAATCGAGGTTAGCATGACAAACGCCCACAGCAATTCTGTCGCCGTACTCGCCCTCAACCCCGCCGTGGATATCGGCTACGAATTATCCCAGTTGATCGCCGACCGTAAGGTGCAGGCGGACACGACCGCCTATCACCCGGGGGGCAACGGCATCAATACCGCGCTCGCGCTCACAAAGCTGGCGGTACCGATTTATTGCTGCAGCGTCATCGGTGGTGAGAGTGGTGACCTGTTTTTACGTCTGCTGGGGGATGCGCTGGGAGAAAACCACAAGATTTTTCGTGTCGAGGGCGAGACCCGCCTCAATGCCACCCTGTTGCAGAAGCACCCGCCGAGCCAGTATGAGGTTGCCAGCCAGGGGCCGGAGATTCCAGCCAGGGTGCTGAATGAGCTGGACGAGTGCTTTTTGGGCTACTGTGCAAACGGTTACGGTGTCCTGACCGGCTCAAACCCGCCCGGCGTGCCCGATGACCATTACCGTCGCCTGGTTGAGCGTATTCAGGCGCAGGGGGGTAGAGCCGTGGTAGATGCCCATGGCGACCTGTTGCAGCAGGCCATCGAAGCGCAACCGTACCTGGTGAGGGTGAACAACTACGTACTTGAAATGACGACCCGGCAACGCCTGGATGACATTGAGGCTGTTGCCAAGGCCGCTCGTGATCTGCAGCAGCAAGGCATAGGCAAGCTTTGTATTTCTCTCGGTGTCCGCGGCGCTATCCTGCTCGATGATGCTGACAGTTATCACTGCACAGCGCCCCGGGTACGCGTCCTGTCGACCGTCGGTTGCGGTGACGCCTTGCTGGCGGGGCTGCTTGCGGCCGATCTGCGTGGCGAAGACCTGCCGGCGATGCTTCGCTTCGGGGTGATCTGCGGCAGTGCCACCGCCGCTCACCCGGGTACCCTGCTGTTTACCCCGGAGGAAATTGAACAGTCAGGCTATGAACTGGAACTGACGGCACTGAATATCTAGAGATCCCACACAGTCTGACTGGGGTCGACTGGCGTATCCACCTGCTGGATATCGTGGATCCGTTTCAGATCGATACTCATCCGGCCGTCGCGGGTATGGCGGTACATGTCCTTGAAACGGGCGCCCCAGACGATCTCGTTCCACTTGTACGAGGAACGGGCATGCACCGCCTGCGCGGATTTATCGTCGATCGCGTTGATGAGCAACAGGAACTCGGCATCCTGGTTGCGCAGGTCCTGAGACGTTTTCTGGTACAGCGGACTGTCTTCGGTGACCGGGTGAGCGACTGTCCAGTCCAGCGGAAAAAAAGCGACCCTGTGCCGTTCCAGGCGCAGCTGATGGAAATAACGGGTGCGTACACCTTCATTCGATTCGGTCATGCACAGCAGTATACGGACCTCGACTTCGATCAATTCGTTGGGTGATCCGTTGGCAATGCGGAATCCAAAGCTTGTGGTGCCGTGGTAAGGGCCAATGACCGCCTGGTTGCTGAAGAGGATTTTTGCAGTGGGCCGGGAGAAGCGGGCAAACACGAGGGCGGCGGCGACCGCAAAGCCCGACAGTCCTAAAAATGCTTCCAGGACGACGAGTAAATTGGCGGCCAGTCCGTTTGGGGCGATATGTCCGAAACCCACGGTCGTCAGGGTCTGTACGCTGAAAAAGAAGGTCTCCAGCAGTCGCTCACCGCCGTCCATACCCTGTATACCCGTCAACGCTTGCGGGCCGCAAAGAAAATACAGTGCCGCAAACAGCAGGTTGATCAAGAGATACAAGCCGACCAGAGTCAGATTAAATTGCCACCAGGGCATGCTTAACGAGGCCTGGTATAAATTCAGGGACTTGAACAGCGGCAGGCCACCACGGGACACGTTGAATGTCCCATTACGGTTAAGCAGGCGCAGCGCGCTCTCCCGCATGACTTTGTTGCCAAAGCCGAGATCCTTGATGATATCCGGGCTCTTAGTGTAGGCAGTTCTTCGGGGCATTGTTCAAACCTGTTTCGTGAGCATACACCTGAGTTGTTCGCCGCAGTGTACCTTGTGACTTGCAGGGGTTAAACAGGGTTTTCTGGTAAACACATAGCAGTTCTTATTAGTCGCTGAAAATCACTGCTGTCCCGTTAACTCCCTCTCCCACCGGGACGCTTACAGGGAGGTAAGCGCTAGGGCAACGCATGGAGCGGTTGCCGAGAGGGTTGGGGAGAGGGGATCAACATCGGCTTTTTGTACGTAACCTTAGTAAAATGCAACGCAACTTAACGGGAAAGCAGTCGCATGAAAATGTTCTTCTGATCGCGAAGGGCGTGGCTGCCCTGAGAAAACCGGAGTAGTTTTGACAAGTATCCGGCCAGGCCAAGCAATACCAGTAATGCAACAGGTGCCAGCCATTCAGTCGGGGCGGTGTGCAGTAAGGTCTCCGCAATGCCCTGGTTGTGTTCATGGCCCGGGTGTGCCAAAGCGGCGGGCAGGTACACCCATCCACAAAACATTGTGATCAGCTTTGTCAGTTTGTTTGTTGTCATCTTGAGCTCCATACCTGTAAATAGTATCAAGTTAACGCACCTTCACATTCACCAGTTCTTTACCATTCGGATCGGTCAGATGAACGGCGCAGGCGATACAAGGATCAAAGCTGTGAATGGTGCGCAGAATCTCGACCGGCTGTTCCGGATCGTGCAGCTCATGGTTATCCTGCAGTGCCGCTTCATAAGGACCGGGTTGACCCTCGGGGTCACGCGGGCCGGCATTCCAGGTGCTCGGCACCACCGCCTGGTAGTTATCGATCTTACCGTTTTTGATGACGATCCAGTGCGCGAGTGCGCCACGTGGGGCTTCCATATAGCCGACACCCTGGGCGTCGCTGGGCCAGGTCGATGGATCCCAGTAGGCCGGGTTAAAGGTTGTGGTATCACCCGACTGAATATTAGCGATAAGGTTGTCGTACCAGGTCTGCATAGTGTCGGCGATAATCTTGGTTTCCAGGGTGCGTGCCGCGGTCCTTCCCAGTGTCGAGAACAGGGCGCGAACCGGAACATCCAGCTGCGTAAGCGTCATGTCAACCAGTTCCCGGGTTGGTTCGTGTCCTTTCGCATACAGCGTCAGCACGCGCGCCAGCGGGCCGACTTCCATGGGCTTGCCTCTCCAGCGGGGTGATTTCAGCCAG
>Ga0209456_10001729_pt1 | contig 10534 bp, 9 predicted proteins | sample COG_11_FD_184755 | JGI IMG/M metagenome (GOLD analysis project Ga0209456, IMG submission 184755) | Pelagic marine sediment microbial communities from the LTER site Helgoland, North Sea, for post-phytoplankton bloom and carbon turnover... | ecosystem: Environmental > Aquatic > Marine > Neritic...
GAAGGCGATTCAGCCGGATTACCTGGTCGCGGTTACTTACAAATGGCTGATGGGGCCTTATTCACTGGGATTCGCGTATATTGCTCCACACAGGCGGGATGGGCGGCCCGTTGAACAGGCCTGGGCCGGCCGTAGGGGCGCCGAGGACTTCGCACGACTGGTCGATTACCAGGATGAATGGGCCCCGGCTGTGCAGCGAATGGATATGGGGGAGCGGTCGCAATTCCACCTCATGCCCATGGCCATCGCGGCGATGGAACAGATCCTGGATTGGGGTGTGGACAACATTGCCCTGACACTTGCTGAAAAAACCCGGGGCATAGCAGAACGTGCTGCTGCGCTTGGCCTGGAGTCTGTGCCTGTCGACCAGCGTGCCGGGCATTTCATTGGTCTGAAATTTCCCGGGGGAGTACCCGGTCACCTGCTGGATCGCTTTTTTGAGCAGAAAATCTATGTCAGCGCCCGCGGCGACAGTATGCGTGTGACACCGCACCTGTACAACACCGGTCACGACGTGGACCGTCTAATGACGGCCCTGGCCTCAGAGCTGCAGTAGCAGAAGCTCGCTTCCCGGCTTACAGTGGTGGTATGAATCACTGGCATTCCCGTATTGAGCTTTCCCGCCCTTTTTGGGAGGACTACCGTGATGGTTTGCTCAGGCTGGATGGAGAATCATTCCCCGATACCCGGCAACTCAACACGCTGCTGCCTGCCGGTCTCAGCAGCAAGGGTGAACGCCCCATCCGCTTTGTTCCCGCCCATAAACTGCCTGGTGTGGAATATGAAAAACATATCTTCTGCACGGGTGAGGTCAGTACCCGTGAAAAGAGCTGGCATGACCTGTTCAACGCACTGGTCTGGTCACAGTTTCCCAACTTGAAAGTGGCCATGAATGCGGTGCATTTTCGTGAACTGGGCTCAGGCCGGGATGGTTGCAGGGGAAAACAACGCGATGCACTGACCCTGCTCGATGAAAGTGGCGTGATCGTGGCAAGTTCAAACAAAGCTTACCTTGACGCATTGGCCAGGCGCGATTGGATGCCTGTTTTTCGGGAAAACGCTTCAGCCTGGCAAAACGAGATCAAGGTATTCGTGGTTGGCCATGCCCTGCTTGAAAAATTTCCGCAACCGTACCAATCACTCACGGCCCATGCTTTGCTGATACGACTGGATGATTCCTTGCTTGAGAAGCCGCGAGTGACGCTGGTGCAGATGTTCGATGAAATGCTGGCGGAGCGCTTGTTGGCAGGCTCGATCCTGAACTCACCGGCCAGCCTTTCTCCGCTTCCCCTGATGGGTATTCCGGGCTGGTGGTCAGCAAACGAGCAGAATGACGATTTCTATGCCGACCAGCAGGTTTTTCGCTCAGCGCACAAGAATAGCCGGAAGGCACCGGTCTGGAGGTTGAAAACTTGATCCAGCGCACATAAAACCCGCCATCCATTTGTCATAATGACCTTGTCTTCCCTGGCAAAGGAGGTGCATATCATGCCTGCCAACCGCACTGCTAGGTTTCGCCTGGATTTCGTACTCCTCATGGTCTCACTGTTTGTCCTGTCCGCCTGTTCGGTAAAATCGCCGCCCGTGAAAGGATTCGTATTACCTGAGGGTGACGTGGTGCAGGGCGAGCAAGTATTCATTGAGTACAATTGTCACGGCTGTCATACCATTCCCGGCGTGGATCTGCCCAAAAATGATTTTGAACCTCCGTTTATCCTGGAGATTGGAGGTAAGGTGCACCGGGTCAGGGGGTATGGTGAACTCCTGACGGCAGTGATAAACCCGGATCACGTGATCTCCAAAGAATACACCAAAGTTCTTGAGAAGGCAGACCGCGCGGCTGTCATTTCACCGATGCCCTACTACAGTGATGTAATGACCATTGCTGAAATGATCGACTTGGTGGCATTTCTTCATGTCCAGTACAGCAAGCTGCAGCCTGATTTTTTCCGGGGCCGGGTTCCGGATCCAGGGTAAACAAATTTCCTTCCCGGCAGGAAACGTGGTCTGATAAGCCATGGGAACTGAACAGGTTAGCCCCCATATTGCACGAAGGATTCGGGTTCTGATTATGATTAAAATTAAAATTTACTGCTCCGCCTTCGTGCAATATGGGGGCTGAGCGGCCCCTGGATGGAATCCGGGTGCTGGAAGTCGGGCAATTGCTCGCCGGCCCGTTTGCCGGAAGCATCCTGGGCTATTTCGGCGCCGAGGTCATCAAGGTGGAACCGCCAGGCAGCGGCGACCCCCTGCGCCAGTGGCGTGAACTGGACGAAGACGGTACTTCATTCTGGTGGCGCAGCCTGGGGCGCAACAAGAAATGCGTCACAGCCAATCTGCGCACTGACGAGGGGCGCGGCCTGGTGCGGCAAATAGCGGAACGCAGTGATGTACTCATCGAGAATTTCAGGCCGGGTACGATGGAGAAATGGGGCCTGGGGCCGAAGGACTTCGACGCCAGCAACCCGGGCCTGATTTACGCACGAATATCCGGTTACGGCCAGGATGGACCGTATGCTTCGAAGCCGGGCTTTGCTTCCGTTTGCGAAGGCATGGGCGGCATACGATATGTCAATGGCCTGCCGGGCGAGCGGCCGATGCGTATGAATTTGAGTATGGGCGACTCGCTCGCCGGCCTGCATGCCGCGTTCGGTATCGTCATGGCCTGCCTGCACCGCGTGCGGGACCCCGGGGGTCGCGGACAGGTCATCGATACCGCGCTGTATGAGGCAGTGTTCAACATGATGGAAGGTGTGGTCCCGGAATACGATGGCGCCGGCATCGTGCGTGAGCCGTCCGGCTCGACCGTTACCGGCATCGTCCCGACCAACACCTACCGCTGCTCGGACGGTAAATTCGTGATCATCGGCGCCAACGGTGATTCGATCTTCAGGCGTTTGTGTGAAACCATGAACCGGCCGGATATGGTGGAAGACCCCCGCTTTGCCAACAATGCAGGGCGAGTGAAACACGAAGAGGAAATCGACGCTGCCATCTCAGAATGGATGGAATCACAGGACTCGACCAGGGCCCTGGAGCAACTCGCGCAGGCGCGTGTCCCGGCCGGCCCGATCTACAACGTGGCCGACATGGTGGCAGACGAGCACTTCCGGATGCGCGGCCTGTTCGAGGAAGTCGATGTACATGGCAGACCGCTGAAGGTGCCTGCCATGGTGCCGAAACTCAGCGAAACACCGGGCCGCACCGACTGGGCCGGACCCGAGGTCGGCGAATTCAACCATGAAGTCTACGTCGACTTGCTGGGCCTGTCCGCACAAGACATGGCCCGGCTGAAAGCAAAGGGAGTGATCTAGGCGACCATTTCGTTTTCATCCCTTGTTCTCCAGTAGTTCGAACAGGTATTCGTCGGATTCTTCCGAATCCATCGTGGTCAGCATCTGCAGCATTTCACGTTTCAGTTCCGGGTCGGTCTCGGTTTTTAACAGGCTGATCAGACCCTGGGTATTCTCCATGATCATCATGGACTGAATAACGGCTTGCTTTTCCTCGCGTGAGCCGTCCGGGTAAAGCGTGACCAGGTACCGGGCTGCTTCGTCATCATCGCTGATGGCCAGCGCCTGGATAGCGGCGGCCCTTAACTCGGTATCCTGCTCAGACTGCAGCACCTTCATGATGCCGTCCGTGTCATCGGCGATCATCATGGATTCGAGGACGACCTTGCGTAATTCTGTTTCATCGATGCTTGCGTAAAGCGCAGCCATTTCCTCAGTGGCTTCCATTACGCCGAGCATATGGATCGCGTTGCGGCGCAACTCGGGATCGGTTTCTGTGCGAACTATTTTCAGCGCCAGGTCTTCTGCCTCATCTATCATGACCAGGGCTTCCAGTACTTCGCGCTTCTCCTCGACGGAGGCTGCGTTGTCGTATATCGACTGGAGCAAGGCTGCTGCATCTTTGCCGTCATCCATCGCGATGCCATGGATGGCTGCTTTACGCAATTCAGGGTCTGTCTCGGTGTTGAGGACTTCCCGTAAGGTTTGGGAATCCCCGGCAATGGAAAGGGCCTCCAATGCCGCAACCCGGGTTTCCTGGCTCGCCAGCGTCGGGTAGAGCCCCCTCAGGTCATCCGTGGCGTCCATTACACCCATTGCGTGGATAATTTCGGTTTGCAGTTCCGGGTTCTGTTCGGATTTAAGGAGATCAACCAGTGATTCCGACTCGTCACCGACTATATAGGCCTGGATTACGGCTTCCTTGACTTGAACGCTATCGGATTCGCGGTACAAGTCTGTGAGCAAGGCCAGCGACGGCTGCTTGGAAGCGATGCCAAGCATATGGATGGCCTCCACCTGCAAATCCGGGTCTTTGCTGTCACGGGCGATTTGGGCAATAGCCTGCTGGGCCCGGGGATCTTCACTCATACCCAGCATGAACAGTGTATCTCTGCGGACACTATCCGAATCAGTGTTTTGAATCATGTCCAGCACCAGCGGCAATGCACGCTCCGGATCCCGATCCATCAGTTGAGCCAGTGCAAACATCCGTAATTCCTCGTCCATCCCGGATTCATCTGTTGCACCCGCCAGGACGGGTGCGGAACCCTCGTGTTCGATTTGCAATACGCGGGCCTCTTTTACCCAGCGGCTATCAGGATACTTACGTTCCAGGCTGCGAACCTGGCGCTCAGCCTCGTTCTTGCGTCCTGCCTTGTAGAGTGCATGCGCCCGCCAGTACATGGAGGCATCGGCATTGTCCTTGTCAGTCTTGATGGCTTGCTTGAACTGGTCGGCTGCTTCCGTCCAGTTCTGTTCACGCAGGGCTTTCTGGCCTTCGTCGTAGGGGGTCTGCGCCATGACCGTAGCTGCAAGCAGCACGCTGGCCAGAATGGTCTGTTTCAATATTCTATTCATTAACATGGTCTCGTCCTTAAACTGAAATTTGAGGTTTATCAAGTTGCTTGTTCATTACGCGAACCCTGAACAAAAGGCCGTTTCTGACCTCCTGTTGCATCCGTTCACGGGTTGCCGTTGAGCCCGACTGGGCTTCATAGGCCAATTCGATCAGCAATGGTTCGAGATCGGCCAGGAATGCGGCGAGTTTGTGCTTGCCCTGCGCAGCCGCTGCTTGCCGGTACAAGCGGTTCGCCACCAGCATGTCGGTGGCGTATTCGGCTTCCCCGGGGCTGGTTTCTGTTGTATTGACGAACTGGGTCAGTACCAGGTTCACCTGCTCCAGGTGGCCGGACACTGAATGGGCCAAGAGGCGGTTGGGGTCTATGCCTGCCAGGGCAACCGCGGCACCGTTCACCGGATTCAACGGCTCGGTGATGCCTTCCTGACCGCCATTGCGGCCCAGCGTAAATGCCAACACCGCCACCAGCGCAAAGGAAAGTGCGCCGGCCAGGCTGAATCTTGGCTGAGAGAAAGAGGCCAGCCAGGTTCTTACACGACCAGGGGACGCGGTACGCTCATCGGCCACACGTGGCGAAATCCGCCGCCAGACTTCAGCGCCATAATCGTCTCCACGATGCGGCGGCACAAAATGATCCGCCAGCCTGAGCTCGGCACTCAATGCATCGAATCGGGCTGACAATTCTGCTGATTCAGCCACCGTGGCGGCCAGGGCCGGGTCATCGTGCTCGCCGTAAAACAACAGCGTCAGGTCGTCGTCAGTGATATTTCTCATGCTGTCACCAGTGGTCTCAGTGCAATGCGCATCTTTTTAACTGCGCGAAAAATGGTTTGTTTGCAGGCGCCCGTGGTCATTTCCATGATCTGGGCGATTTCCTTGATGGAGTGGCCTTCAAAATGCTTGAGAAGCAGTGCGGATCGCTCCGTCTCGCTCAGGTTCATCATCACCGCCTCGGTTTGTTCCCTGATATCAATCTGCGTATCGACAGCCGGGCTTACTGTTCCCATCTGAACGGATTCAAACTCCGGCTCCGTGGTCTCAAATTGCTTGCGCCTGGCCTGTCTGCGCAGATAGTCCATTGCGGTATTGACCGTGATCCGGTGCAGCCAGGATCTAAAGCTGGACTCCATTCTGAAATTCCCAATCTTCCGCCAGGCCTTGATAAAGGCTTCCTGCACAATGTCTTCGGCCGCGCTTTCATCGCTGGTCAGCCTCCAGGCCAGCCGGAACATCGCGTGGCTGTGCTCCAGCACCAATTCGCGGAATGCCAGGCGGTCCCCTGCCGCGGCCTTGCGGATGATTTTTTGTTCGATTTGGCTCATTTCAGAAGTATAGACGGGAGACCGGTGCGTTAGGTTAGCCGGGAAGAGTAAAAAATAGGCAAATAGGGATCATAGCTACTGCTGTCCCACTTAATCCTCAGGGGGTGCTGAAGCCGAGCCGGGTACTTGCTTCCGGGACACGCGCGTGAACCCATCCCTGGGGGCTCGGATGTTTCATCCCTGAAACATACGGTCCCGGAAGCAAATACCCGGCCCGGCTTCAGCCGTCCAGGCAGCAGGATCTTCTAAACTTAACGAATTTCGGCGGTTGGACCCACAATGGGTCAGAGAATATTACTTTCGCGGTGGCATTTCTTCGTGTTCCGGTAGTGAACTCGCTGCTGTGTACCAGTCTGACCGTGAGCCGCAATGAATATTTTGAGTTGGCCTGATCCCGGGGTCCCCATCCAGTGACCCGGCCGGAACTACAACGACCTTACCGCTTTTTGATAACCAGGGGAGCGATGATCCGCAGTTTTTGCAAAATGATGTGGCAAAGTATTTCGTCTCGGGAGGGTCATATATTCCAACGCTATCTTCGTCACTCAGCCATTTGAAATCATCAGGAGCAACAAAGAGATTCGCCGCGTGTGCGCTGCCCGTGACTTTCCGGCAGCGGGAGCAATGGCAATACTGGAAAATGCCCATGTTGCCGGTTATTTGGTAGCTCACATTTTTACAAAAACAACTTCCGTTTACTTTATTTTCAGACATGGTCACTCCGGTTCACTTTTGAAGCCGATGCGCAGGTGCGTGTCGTCACAGAACGGTTTATTGGAAGAGCCGCCGCAACGACATAACTTGACGTATTGTGTGCGAGTGATCGTGCGCCCGGTTCCACTGCATATTTCGACTGAACCTCTTACTTTGAGCGGACCGTTTCTGATGGGTAACAGATGTAATTCGCCAGCACGCTCTTGCAACGGCTCAGAAGGAACAGTCGCGGGTTCACCCGTGGCTTCGAATTCAATTTCCCGATGCGAATTATCACAGAACGGCTTATTCCTGGATTTTCCGCATCGGCACAAGGTGGCCCGGTACATTTCGCCCTGATCATCAATATTCAGCGATGCATGAATAGCGTAGGGTCCATTCTCCCTGATACTGATCGTGTTCACCTCGGGCGACGGTTCTTCACTTTCGCCATCCAGGCGCTGATAAGTTATGGCGCCGGATGGGCAGGACTGGGCGACATGCACGAGGTGCTCGACCGTAGTTGTTTCCGGATGCAGCCAGCGGCCTTTGACATTGGCCAGGAACACCGTGGGTGCATTCAATACACATTGCCGGGAATGGATGCACCTGTCGACATCGAAATGGATGGTAATTTCTTCACTGGAGGCTGTATTGTCTGAATCCCCGACAGTTGGGATATCATCCTGCACAATCACTTCTTCTTTTTGTACTATGGGGGTTTCCCCGGCATCAATCGCCAAAGTGAAATGTTCTTCATATTTATCGTGCATTTCGCTCAGGACTGCGGACAAATCATCCAAACCGTTCGCCACACCCGGCAAATGAAGGTTTTTTTCCAACGACCTGGCTGCCACGCCGAGTTCGGCCGCTCTTTCGGCAAGAATTTGTGCGGCGTTGGCCTGCACCAGTTGGCCAAATGATCTGGGCAGAGTAAAACTCAAACCCGCGTTCATTTCCGGATGCTCATCACTGATGGGCAACCTGGCAGCCATTTCGCCAATCGTCGTGGTCATTTTCATCAGCTCCGATGAGACATCGGACAAGCCCTGCCTTAATCCGCTCGGCAGGGGAACCGGTGCACAGACCTGTGCCAGTGTATGGACCATCAAGCCATATACGGAGTTGCCGAGATCGACCACGTGCCTGGACTCCCGGTTGCTTATCCGGATTACTTTTTCATCTTCAGCATATTCCGTCAGCACCGGGTTAACCGCCGCCGGATGAGCGGCTACAAAGTCCGGCCGGGCATCTTTCAAGGCGCGGTATTCATCACGGATTGTGGCGAACCGCGCATAATGTGAATCATTCCGATGCGCCGGTGCGCCTTCTCCCTGCAGAACGATTTCCTCGATCGCGTTCATGGCCGAGTCGACGCCCGTCACTTCGAATAATCCGGGCAAAGGAAATTCAGCCGAGCTGAGTTGGGCTTCTCCGTGCCCCACGAACAAGCCTTCCTCGCCCAATCTGTCAGCAAGCCGGCGAATCGCCTGGGCAATTCCGTGATACAGATGTCCCTGTGACTGGTAATCGCGCGGCGTCGGTGTCAGCAAATCCGAGCACATCACCCGCTGGTAGTGCGATTCATGTACAAAACTGGCCCCGTCCTCGATGTCGATTTCTTCAGGCCGCTCAATGAACACAAAATGCTTGATGGTCTGCTCATTGAACGGTGCAAGGTGAAAATCAACATCGGAGGGAAAATAGCCCTTTCTGACGGGAAAATCCGGGCGTGACAGGTGCGGGGCTGCACCAATGGAAGCGAGGAGATTATTAACCAGGGTAAGGTGAAGCATTTCCTCGAGGGCAACGCTGCGCAGGATGTTGCGCCAACGATCTATGGCCTCTTTTTCCCGGCGGTTGATGCCTTCGCTTTCCTCCCGCTTGAGACTCCATTGCGCGTAGAGGTAGGTGCACATGACCGTGTGTTCGAATTCTGCTGCTTCAGTGAGCAGGTAAATCAGCTCTTCACGATCATTCACGGCCAGGTTTGTCTGCTGACTCATTAATACACTCCCTGCAACTCAGACCAATTAGCAACGTGCAGCCCTCACTTCTGAGCGCTAATTCCGTGAAACGGATTTATTCTATTACTCTCCGTTGATCATTGAAACTGCTTCAGCCGTGGTCATGAGCCTATTGGCCATGAAGCGGGGCCATACTTTCAGGCCTTCTCTGCGGTCGGCCACGCTTCCCACTGGGGCAAGCCGTCGCAGATCTCGATCCAGTCTGCCTTCGAGCCCACGAAGAAGTGATAGCCGGGCGGGAGTTCCGGGCTGCCGTCCAGGTTGCCCATGGCCATGTAAATCGTCTTCGGCTCCTCGTGGAAGTACGCCAGGAAACTGGATCCGCAATGCACACAGAACATGCGGTCCATCACCCCGGATGAAGGGTAGGTCTTCACGCTGTCTTCCCCTGAAAGGTAACGGAAACTGGCCTTGGAAACTCCGCCCCACGACGCAAACGCAGCGCCGTGCAGGCGGCGGCACATAGAACAATGGCAGTGACTGAAATCACTGATGGTATCAGTGGATTCAAAACGGACTTTGCCGCACTCGCATCTTCCGGTAATCATTCAGATACCTCCTCAGAAATTAGAACAAAGGCTTCATAAAACACCAGGAGAGGGCTATTACGCGCTCTATCTACGCTGGCACTTTACTCTGAACTTTTAATTCTCAATCCGCTATTTCGATTATCAGAGAACCCTCAATTTCGACGATTGCGTTTCTTTTTCGGTAACTGCTGTGGAGCATTGTCCGAAATACCCGATTCGATGCGATGCTTTAGTTGATCTCGGTTAGGTAACCTGCGTTCGTTATAATCGGCAGTTAACTCGATGGTGCTCTGGTTTTCAATGACGGTACTTTCATTGTTGCGGTTGCGGGCTTTATCGCGATCTGACTTTTTTTCCGCCAACTCGGATAATTCTTCATCGGAGATTCCGGTCAGACCAGCGGATTCCGAAAGTTCAACAGTCGCTGCGCTAGGTGCGCACTCCCGATCTGAATAAATGGGCCCGTCCGGACCGTCGCATTTATATATCTGGGCCATTGCCACCGATGCGTTGCCCAAGACGATCAAGGCGGTTATGAAAATTCTGTAGATAGTCATGTATTCAGCCTGCCAAGTGTCGTTACCAAAAGAATTTCGCTCTCCGCAAAATATTACAGGAAAAATAAGTCGGTGTATTTCTTTTTCCGAGAACCCGATCAGCAATGGCTGGCTCCCAGTTGTGTAAGCAAAAAATCGCTTCTGGCCAGCGTGTCCCTTGGGTGCCCCTAAAAGAAAAAGGGTTGCAGCGCAATACTGTAACCCTGTTTTAATTGATGGTGATGGGTGCCATCGAACAGTCTCAATAAGATACTGATATTAAGACTATTATGTTCCTTCATATTCGATTTTTTTGTCAAGGTTCGGGTCCGAGGGATCCAAGCTGACGGGCGAAGCTCCCGCGAATTGTTTTTGGTGAAAAATGGAATATCCGATTACACTTATGATGATCGTTGCAGAGCGGCGCTGATCTATTCTCCCGATTTCAGCCAGAGGGCTTGCGAAACCGGGAAAGTGCCGGGAAGTTACGACCGGTGACAAGGAATTCAACGAGTGACAGACAATAGCAATACAAAGAGCGACGTGATACCCGA